>Ga0326728_10001088_pt1 | contig 98814 bp, 75 predicted proteins | sample MB3enrmetagenome_FD_207602 | JGI IMG/M metagenome (GOLD analysis project Ga0326728, IMG submission 207602) | Lab enriched peat soil microbial communities from McLean, Ithaca, NY, United States - MB31MN | ecosystem: Environmental > Terrestrial > Soil > Wetlands > Peat | place: USA: New York...
ACCTCCTCCATTCCAGAGTCGATGCCGACTATAGCCCCTGTCAGGGGTGGGGAAAATTCAACCGGCGATACGGGGATTATTGCACCGGCGGTGACAGTTCGTGATGATCCACTGATTCACCGGCAAGGAGGCCCCCCCTTCGACAGGGTAGTTCGTTGTCTTGATCAGGGCCGGATCCGGCGGTTCGCCCGGGGGACCGCCCAACACGTGAACAGTCTTCGGTCCCGCTAGCGACCTCGCAAGGAAGGTCGCCGTGCCTCCCACTGCAATCATGACCGAGGATGAAGGGGAGCAACCGTTCTGCACGAAGACGAGGCATCCGCCGTTCTGCGAATAGATCTGTGTGCCGTCCTCCGCGATCTTCACAGCTCCCAGGAACGCGGTTATCGGCGTCTGGGTGCCGGGGATTACCGCCGTAACCCGGATAGTGGTGTCTTCGGAGTAGCTCGCGGCGGGGCTGATCACAGTACCCAGCGACTCGAGCTTCATCGCTACGTTCACCCCCTGCGGCGGCACGTAAAACAGGGCGCTGCAGAGACTCCGCAGCACCCCTCCCCCGGTAAACTGCGTGGTCACCTGCACGCAGAACGTGATTCCCGCGGCCCAAGTCGGGATGTTCCACCAAACGTGGATGGTGTTGCTGGTGGGGTCCCAAGTATCCGGCCCGGTGCCCGTGCAGGAACCGTCGTCGGTCCGGCACACCTGCACGGACCCCGCCACGAATCCCGCCGGTCCGAAGTTGGAACCGGTGATCGTGAGCCCGTCGCCAGCGAGGCCTGGAACGGGCGGGGTATCGAAGATCACACTGTCGACAGTTGGCGCCGTCGCCCCTGGCGGCAGCGCCGCCGTCACCGTGAATCCCATCAGGTCGCTCCACACCCACTCGGTCTCGTTCAGCCCCAAAGCGATCGCGTAGTCACCGGACAGGAACAACTGCGCGGTGCAGTTTCCTGCGCTCTGTGAGTAGTAGGTATAGCCAGGGAACCCATAGTCCTGCCAATCGGCCTCCACAAATGGGCAGTCGCCTGAGATAAGGAGCGTCGCTGGCGTGGCCGGGCCCGCGGGGACAATCCCATCCGTCTCCGTAATCGTGAATGGCGTTCCCGCAACGCCCTGACCCGGGCTCACGCTGATGGTCGGGCCACCGACCGTCTCCTCCCCTTCGAAGATCCCCAGCACGCCGTCGCCGGAGTCCATCGCCGTCATCGAGGCGGTGCTCCCGGCTGACACGGTCCCGCTCGCCTGGAACTCTATCGTAGCCGTACCAGGCGTCACGCCCACCACCGTCGCCGTTAAGCCGGTAACACCTGTGGAGACCGTGCTGATGAGAGTCGGGTCCCCGCTGCTGAAATGGTATATCCCGCGTACCCTCACCCCGTTATTCGGCACATGCACCAACGTCGTCCCGCTCGCCACCAGTGGCGACGCCGAGGGACTCGGATTCACCGTGTACACACACTGCTCATACTGCCAAGCCCCGCCGCCCACCTGCGTCCCCAGTGTCGCATACACCACCCCGCTCAGCGGCAGCGTCACCTGGACCCCCGGCTGCGCCGTCCCCGAACACGATGCCTGTTGCACCGTCCCCGTGTACAAGCAGTAGGTTCCCCCGGTCACCGTGTTCCAGTTGAATATCGTCGGCCCTCCCGGAATCGTCGATCCCGGCGCCGGGCTCCCGATCACCGCCGCCGCCGGCGCCGTCTGCAGCGTCACCGTCTGCGGGTCCGCCTGCACCGTGGCGTTCCCCGCCGTGAACGTGAGCGTCGTGTTGGTACCCGGCGCACACCCCGCCGTCAGTACCCAAACCCTCGCCACCGGTTGAGTGGGCAGCGACACCGTCGGCTGCGGCCCCATCAGCTTGGCGCAAGAACCAGCCTGCAAGCCCAGTGTGACGACGCCGCCGTAGCTTCCGGCGCTCCCGGTGCTGACGGTCGCCAGGTACGTCGCCATTCCGCCCGTCTGCGACAACTGCGACACCGCGAGCGAAATCGCCGGCACGGTCGTCACCTCCAGCGGCATGTTGAAGGTCTGCTGGTTGACCGGCGGGTTCACGCCGTAAACCGCAATCGCCAGGTTCAGGTAGATCTTGTTGCCGTACGTCTTGAGGCTTTGCTGCGCGCACCCCGACGCCGGGAAGCTCGAATCCTCCGCAACCGTCACCGTCAGGCTGCCGTCGGCGTTCACCGTCCCCCATCCGCTCACCCCGTACACCGGCGCGTTGATCACGCAACCCACGCCCACGCTCGACAACTGGATCCAGCCGGTATACCCCGGCGGCGGCAGCACCGTATAGACCATCGGCGCGCCCTGCTGCACAATCTGCCACCCCGATGCATACGGGTTCTGCGCTGGCAGCGGCGCGATCGTGAAGACCGGAGGCGGACCCACCGTCAGCGTCGCGGCGCCCGACTGGGTCACCCCGCCGCCCGTCGCCGTCACCGTCAGCGCAAACGTCCCCGCGGCACCGCTCGCCCATGTCGTCACCGTCATCGCGCTCGTTACCGTGGCCGTTCCCGCTATGGTCACCGTCGGCGGGTTGAAGCTCACTGACGCACCCGCGGGCTGCCCGGACGCCACCAAGCCCACCGCGCCGCTGAAGCCGTTGAGCGGCGTCACCGCTACCGTGTAGCTCGCGCTCGCACCCGCGGTCACGGGATATGGCGAGGCGGCCGTTACCATCATGCTGAAGCTCGGCGCCGTCGCGAACTGCGCCGTCTCCGTCACCGGCCCGTTCATCGTCACCGTGAGAGGATTGGCGCTGCTCGAGGTGGTCCCGGTGAACCCCTGGAACTGGCCCCCCGCGTTCGCCGTCGCCGTGATCGCCACCTGCGCGCCCGCCGCGTACCAGTTGCTCGATGGCGTCACCGTCCCCGGCCCCGTCGCCGCCGTCGTCAGGTAGTATTGCATCGTGTAACTCGCCGTGTACGTGCCGCCCGCCGGGCCCACGGTGATGGTGTGCGTGGCCGCCCCGGCGTCCGACCACCCGGCGAACGCCCCCTGCATCCCGGTCGCCGCGATCGTCGCCGGCGCCATGGTGGTGTGCTGCGATCCAGCCGCCCAGTTAAACGTCTGTGGCGTCGTGTAACCCGCGCCGTCTACAGTCACCTGCTGCCCCGTGGGAGAGCTGGCGATCGTGGTGGGCGGAGTCACGGCAATGGTATATATAGCCGAGGCTACCAGGCTGTCGTTCCACCCGCTTAGGTAAGCGATCGCCTGCAGGGTCAGGCTGCTGGCAACCGTGACCGGGCCGCTATAGACCGTGCCGTTTGTCTCGCTCGGCGTCGAGCCGTCCAGGGTGTAGCGAATCGTCGCGCCCGAAGTCGTGGTGCTGATGACGACCGTCTGCGCCGATGTGTAACTCCCGCCCGGCACGCTGAACGTGGGAGTGGAGACCGTGCCTTGGCCAGACCCACCCGCGGCGCCTATCGTGTAGAACGCCCCAGGCGAACTCTGGTTGTTGTACTCCGTGGCGATCCAGTCCGCCGACCGGGCAACGTTGGAAACTCGAAACTCGTCCAGATTGCCTTTTTGGTAACCAACCTGTGCCCAATGGCCGATGTCTATGCCGGTCTCTGTACTAAACGGAGCATTTGAGTTCGTGCTCGTGCTCACGGCGGCGCCATTCAAATAGATCGCGTGCAAACTGCTGCCGGCGTTGTACACCAGGGCCACATAGGACCACTTGTCCAGATAACTGGTATAGTCCGCACTCACCCGGCCACCGCCGAGATCGTTGCCGTAATCCCAGTACAGGACCTTGTCGGTCCAAGGGGAATGCGCCTGAATACGATTCGGCAGATCGGCGCCTCCAATAGTAAAGGCTGAAGAACTTTGCAGATTCGCGGTCGCCACGAAGTTCCAGTACGAAATGGTTATCGAGGAGCCCGCGGCGATGGACAGCGCTCCATTAGTCAAATCCTGGTTTGTCCCGTTGAAACTCGCCGCTCCATCTATCTGCCCCGGCGTTGCCGGAGTGGAGCCATTGTTGGTGAGAGCGAAGCCGTTGCTCGTCGAATCGTTGCCCGATAACGCCGTCCCATTCGCAAAATGCCAGACGCCTTCGTAATAGCTGTCCCAAACTTGCGCCGGAGCGGCCTGATCGGTGACCACCGATGCGTTCCCGTACCACATGTAGATCGCCGTGTCCGCCGTGTGCGATAGCGTGGGGATCCTCACCCAGAAGTCCACCTCGCCGGTCGCCGCCACGTACTTCTCCCGCTCGAAGCTCAGCGGGTTCGCCCCCGCCGCATCGGAAGTGAAGACGATGTCGTAGCCGTTGGCGTTTTGCACTGCGCCGCCGTTCGCCGCCGTCGCCAGGTAGGAGTACGTGCCCGAAATCGACACCGGAAAGTTGGTCTGATCGGTGTTCGGCACCTTGCTGTGGGAGATGGTGATTGCACGGTGGTGCCCATAACCTCCCTGCGCCGCCAAACTCCCTGCCATCCCGCCGAGCCCAATCACAACGACGGCGCACCACCGCATGACCCCGCCCCCGATCTTTCGCTGAACGTCCTGCATCGCGATTGCTCCTGCGTCTCGCCAGCTATTTCTTGCCGGTAACGCTGAATGTCACCACCTGGGTGCCCGTCCCCGCCGTCGCCTGCACCGTCCGCGTGGACGCCGAGGCCATGCCGGCCGCACCCGTTCCCGGCGCCGCGTTCACCGGCGCCAGGCTTGCCCCCTGGCTGTCGGCTATCTGCAGGTGCGCGCTGTGGATCTGCACCCGCACCGGCGTGCCCGTCGGGATGGCGGCGTCGTAGGTCCGCCCCGTCGTATCGCTGCTCGCCAGCCGCATCGGCAGGAACAGCGCTCGCGGCAGCACCACCCCCACGATCACGTCGCCCGCGTTTGCACCCTTGCCCGTACCCATGAGTCGCAGCGGATCGTTGATGCGCACCTCGAGCACCGCGCCCTTCACCGCTGTCGTGGCTTGGTTCGCCGTAGTCGCGCCGCTCGACACCGTGATCGGCGCCGGCTTGGACCACTGGCACGGGTCCGGATTCGGCCCTCCCGGCGTCTGCACGCACACCAGGTATTGACCGGGCTCCAGCCCCGTGAAGCTGTACGTTCCGTCGGCCGCCGTGGTCGCCGTATGCGATTGATGGGTGGACGTTCCCACCCCCGTCGCCACGGCGATGGCCCCGGCCACCGGTCTCCCGCCGTCGTCCTTGACTACGCCCTGGATACCGCCCTTGCCCGCCGTCTGGCACCAGCCCAGCGGTACGGCCACACAAAGGATTACAATTGCGAAACTCGCACGCCGCATCGATTTGAAACCCCCGATCTTCGGACTCGCTCGCGATATCGCCCCGCTCGCCGGAATCCGGTGAACCCCTGAAACAACGTCCGTGGCTGTCGCCTCACTGTATCGAACATCACCTTTTCGCGTTCACAACTTTTTTCGGTTTTCCTTCCGTTTCGTTTGTGTCACTTACCGCCATCCCCGCCCGAAACCCGCAACCCCATGTGCTACCTTCCAATCAGAAGGAGCGGTACACACCTTGACGTTCCTTCGCGGTTTTCATGCTGGCCAGCATGCGTTGCAGTTAAGGTGGAGCTGAACTTCCCGGTGGCTTTCAAAGCCTTTGCGGCGCGCGCCTATATGGAACGGCGCCGACGGGGAGACCTTGGAACCGGTTCTATAACACCCCCTGGTGAGCGGATAGCCGTGATTGCCGCCCCAGGGGATATCGGAGGGCGATCTTCGAAGTGGCAACGATATGCCCGCCATAAAGCGGACCTAGATCATCACAGAAGACGCTCGATCCATTGGGCGGCCGACACGCACGGCGATAAGTCCGAAAGCCCGGCCGCCCGCAACGTCCCCGGATTCCCCACAAGTCACGGCCCAACTGCGCCCGCGTCCCGCCCGCGCCACACCCCCCACGCCACGCCACTGTAAACTGTAAGTCATGGAGTTCCTTGCCAGCAGTCTCCTCGAACTAATCGTTCAGACGTCCACCAACCTGCCGCCCGACGTCCGCGCGGCCATGAACCTCGCCGCCAGCACCGAAACGCCCGCCACGCAGTCGTCGCAGGCGCTCGATATCATCCTGCAGAACGTCGACATGGCTCACGGCGGCGAAGGGGCCATCTGCCAGGACACCGGCATGCCCACCTTCGTGGTCCACACGCCCGTGGGCGTCAACCAGATCCGCATTCGCCAGGCCATTCTGGAAGCCGTGGCGGAAGCCACGCGGCGGGGTAAACTGCGGCCCAATTCGGTGGATTCCATCACCGGGAAGAACAGCGGCGATAACCTCGGGCCGGAGACTCCCGTGGTCCACTTCGAGCAGTGGGAAGATAGCCGGATCGAGGTCAAGCTGATCCTCAAGGGCGGTGGCTGCGAGAACAAGAACATCCAGTACTCCGTGCCGTGCAACCTCGACCACCTGGGCCGCGCGGACCGCGACCTGGACGGCGTGCGCAAGTGCATTCTGCACGCCGTGTGGCAGGCGCAGGGGGAGGGATGCGCGCCGGGCGCCCTGGGGGTGTGCATCGGCAGCGACCGCGCCCACGGCTACGAACTGGCCAAACGGCAACTGTTCCGCACGCTCGACGACACGAATCCCGATCCCCTGCTGGCCAGGCTCGAAGCCGCCATCCTGGAAGAGGCCAACCGGCTGGGCGTGGGCGCCATGGGGTTCGGCGGCAAGGCGTCCCTGATCGGCTGCAAGATCACCGCGGCCAACCGGCTGCCGGCCAGCTTCTTCGTGTCGGTGGCCTACGAGTGCTGGGCGTTCCGGCGGCTGGGCGTGAAGCTGGACGCCTCCTCGGGCGCCATCGTCGAGTGGCTGTACCGCGACCCCCAGCGCCCCGTCGAGCGGATGGCGCGCGGCGAGGGCTTCCCGCTGTCGGGGCGCGAAGTCTCGCTCGCGGCGCCGCTCACCGATGCGCAGGTGCGCGCGCTCAAAGTGGGCGACGTGGTGCTGATCTCGGGCGAGATGTTCACCGGGCGCGATCGGGTCCACGCCTACCTGATGAAGAATCCGCCGCCGGCCGATTGGAACGGCGCGGTGCTGTATCACTGCGGTCCGGTGGTGATGAAGGAAGGCGATCGCTGGAGCGTGAAGGCCGCCGGTCCCACCACCAGCATCCGCGAGGAACCCTACCAGGCGGACGTCATCAAGCGCTACGGGGTGCGCGCCGTGATCGGCAAGGGCGGCATGGGTCCGAAGACGCTGGCGGCGCTGCGGGAAGCTGGCTGCGTGTACCTGAACGCCATCGGCGGGGCGGCCCAGTATTACGCGCGGACGGTCGAGCAAGTGCTGGGCGTCTACCTGCTCGAGTTCGGAATTCCGGAAGCCATGTGGCGCCTGAAGGTGAAGGACTTCGCCGCCATCGTGACCATGGACGCGCACGGCAACAGCTTGCACGCGGACGTCGAGAAGGCCACCGGCGAGGCCCTCGAAAGGCTGGCGTGAGCGCCGCCGTCACTCCGCCGGGCACCCCATCTGCCGGCTCGCCACGCCTTCGCCCTGGGCCGCCAACTCCGGCATTCCGGCCTTGGCGGCCAGCCGGGTGAGGTCCCGCAGGCCGGCGCACAGACGCTCCCTCACCAGGGGACAGTCCATGTCGAGGCTGCGCGCCGACGCCGATTCCCGGACGGCGCAACTCCCCGGTTCGGTACGCCGGTAGAGTTCCAGCAGCTCGGATGCCAGCCGAGTCTGGCCGGGATCCAGCCACACGCCCTCGGTCAACACCACCGTGGCCTGCCGGTAGTCGCCCATGGCCCGATAGGCGTTGGCGATCTCCTCGAACAGTTCCGGGCGCAGCGCCCGCAGCCGGCCCTGCTCGAAGGCCTCCAGCGCATCCCGCGGCTGCGACAGGCGCAGATAAGTCCTCCCCAACTCCAGGTACAACGCCCACCAGCCGAAGCTGGTCTTTCCCTTGCCGCGCCGCAGGTTCTCCTGCTGGTTCACACGGTCGTAGGTTTTCAGGATGGACCGCGCCCGCAGCAATACGTCGAGCGATTTCCGGTACCACGATTCCGCCGCTCGGGAATCCCGCGCCGCCGCCCGATCCCCTTCACGGCGGTAACAGACGCCCACGTCGACGTAAGCCCGCGCGTCGTTTCGCTCGTCCGGCAGAGGGTCCAGGATCGCCAGCGCCCGCTCGGCCTCCGCGATGGCCGCGCTGTCCGGCAAAATCCCCGCCAGCGACGAGTGCGGCTTGTAACTGTCGGGAGCCGCTTCGGCGGCGCTGGTCATGAGGGTCTGCTCGGTGGCCCAGTCCAGGTTGCGGGCGTAGGTGCGGGCGGCGAAGGCCGCGCAGATCGCCCCCGCCAGCGCGGGCGCGGCCCAGGCGGGCAGGCGCCGCGACGCCGCCCGCAGCCCGATCGCCAGCGAACCCGCGAACCCCAGCGCCGGCAGATAGAGGAAACGCTCGGCCATGATGGTGCCGATCGGCAGAAACACGTTGCTCGTGGGCGCCAGGGTCACGAAGAACAGCGCCAGGAAAAAGAACACCTGCTTTTGGCGGAAGAAGGCCCACACCGCCGCGGCCGCCAGCCCCAGGCAAATGGCGACCCCGGCCAGCGCCGCCGGATCGCCGGGCCGGAACAGCGGAATCTGGTTGTAGGAGTAGTCGGCCGAAAGCGCACCGGGCCACAGCAGCAGACCCACGTACTTGCCGATCACCCGCAGGGCCGTCAGCCGGCCGGTCCGGAAATCCGCGCTGGCCAGGGGATTGTTGGTAAACGGGATCAGGGCCGCCGGCGTCTTGGCCAGCACCAGACCGCGGACGAACAGGAACGCCAGGCAGGGCAACGCCGCCGCCGCGTAGTTCGCCAGCCGTGCCCGCCACGGGCTGCGCCGCGCGAACGCCACGTCGTACGTCAGCATCGCCGCCGGCGCCACTATGGCGCTTTCCTTCGAGAATATGCCTACCGCCGTTGCCAGCGCCAGCGCCACCAGCCACCACGCGCGGCGCCTTCCCGTGGCGCCTTCGGCCCGGATATGGCACACCAGCGCCGTGAGCACGCCCAAAGCCGCCAGCAGGTCCGCGCGGCCCACCACGTTGGTGACCGACTCCGTCAGCACCGGGTGCACCGCCCATATCGCGGCCACCGCCACCGCGATGCGCAGTTCTCCCAGGATCCACAGCGCCAGCGCGTAGACCAGCGCGATGTTCACGGCGTGCAGCGCGAAATTCACCCAGTGATAGCCCGCCGGGTCCGGTCCGTTCCCCAGCACCGCATAGTTGAACAGGTAGGAGAACGTGGTGAGCGGACGATAGAGATCCGAGGTCAGATTTCCGTGCCAATACTGCTCGTCCAGAATGAGGGCGACGTTTTCCGATGTGACAGCCTGAATCCGGGCATCGTTGAGGATCACGAGCTTGTTGTCGAACACCAGCCCCGCGCCGAAAGAGCTGGCGTACGCCGCGAGCGCCAAAGCCCACAACGCCGAAACCGCCAGGAGATGACGCCGCCATGGCCGCCGGGCCGGGGTAGCGGACCGGGCCGGGGAAGATTCCGGCGCGCCCATTCGATCTCCGGCCTTCCGTCGGGCTTTCTTCATGTCGATCTTTCAGTTTGCACCATTCCGGCGGCACAACGGGCGGCCCGGCGCTTTCGCAGCGGGCGGCCGCAAGGCGCGGCCGGGTGGCTCCAGTGGCGCGGGAATCGCACGGCGGCCTTCGGTATGGGAAGCTCGAGGGGATGTGGGGAGCGTTTACCGCATCCCGGGTCCGGGTTCGGGAATTGGCCGCGGGCTTCCACGGGCGGAGAGCCCACTGCCGGCCACGCTCCCGGCCAGCTCAGCGCGCCGCGTCAGCGGCCGTCACGCGCCTGAAGTGCTGGGTCTCCGCCTTGGGCGACGGGGATACCTCAGCCAACTCCAGATCCATGGTGTCGCCTTCCGCCGTGACGCCAAAAGTCCTCCTCCACACGACGCTTCCGCGCGTCTCCATCTCCACCAGCTTCGGGCCCAGATACCACAGAGACACCTTGGCGGAGCGCCCTCCGTCCCTGATGGTGCATTCGTGGCCGAAGGAGTCGCAGTCGAACTCCACAACGACCCGGCCGCCGCTGGAATAGGTGACGTGGATGGTGTTGCCCTTCTCCTGGAAAGTCCAAACGGGGGCATCTTTGCCGCCGTCCGCCAGTATCCAGGAACCCATGAGCCGGGCGCGGTCGGCCACATCGTCGGCAATCGCCGGGCCAACCAGCAGCACAGCCCACAGGGCGGCAATGCGCAGGGTCATTTCTCCTCGGTACTATCGTCGCAACATCGTTTGGCAGGCACAAGGGGACCAGGTGGGTGGTGGGTACTATTGGTTAGGTACTAGGTACTGGTGCCCTGACCGCGAAATCGGGCACTGCCACAGGTCCTCTCGCGGCTCGCGAGGAGCGCGACGCCACGCGGCCCGAGACTTGGCCTCCGGGTTGGCGGTGCGGCTAATCCGCCCGTTATCCGGACGGTTGCGACTTGCCACAATCCCACTGTTCAACCGCACCACCCGGGGCCTTTGTTACAATAACTACCAAAAGACCGCGCGCCGGAGAAATTCATTATTTCTATGGCGCCGATTCAAGATTTGACTGGACAGCCGGTTGTGCCGCCGCGACGGGCGCTAGCCGGCGGCATATGGACTTCGACCAGCTTCACACGTTCCTCGAAATCGTACGGCTGAAGAGCTTCTCCAAGGCCGCGCAAACGTGCTACCGCACCCAGCCGGCCATTAGCGCCCAGGTTCGCCAGATCGAACAGGAGCTCCGCGCCGACTTATTCGAGCGCTTCGGAAGCCGCATCTCTCTCACCACCGCCGGGAAGGTTTTTGCCGGCTACGCCGAGCAGATGCTCGACCTCCGCCGCCAGGCGCAGGACACCATCGCCGAGTTGGAGACCAATCCCCGCGGCGAACTGGTCATCGCCGCCAATGAAGCCACCTGCATCTACCTGTTGCCCAAGGTTTTCTCCCAGTTCCACCGGCAGTTTCCCGCGGTGCAGTTGTCCGTGAACCGTTCCTACGGGGCGCACGTCGCCGAAGCCGTGATGGACAATTCCGCCGATTTCGGCCTGACCCAGTTGCCGGTGGAGGAGAAGCGGCTTCAAGTGGTCAACGTCCACCACGACGAGGTCCGCCTGGTGGTGCTCTCCGGCCATCGCCTGGCGGGGCGCGATGCCGTTCTGCCACAGGATCTGGGAAACGATTTTCTGCTGCTTCCGCGCGAGGGCAAGACGCGCACCCGCCTCAACCATTGGCTGGAACCGGTTGAAACCGAAATCCGCGTCGCCATGGAATTGGACTCCTCCGAGATGATGAAGCGCTTCGTGATGGCCGGCCTGGGGCTGTCGTTCCTGGCCGTGTCCAACTGCCGCGAGGAAATCGCCGCCGGCAAGCTGGCTGCCATTCCCCTGGCGCCCGAACCCATGGTGCGGCGTCTGGGCCTGATTTATCGCAAGGACAAGGCGTTGTCCAAAGCGGCGCTGGGATTTATCCAGGTGGTGCTGGATAATGTAGGAGACGAGACGGCGGGCGAGCGGAACCCCGGAGGCAAACCGCGAACGCCGCAAGTGGTGGCATGAAGACCTGCAGCAAGTGCCGGAAGAGCTTCGACCCCCAGTTGGCCGGTTGTCCGCATTGCGGCCAGCCAAACACCGGTGCGCCGGGGCTGTTCCAAACCTCCACCGTCCTGATTTCCTCCGGCGGCGCCGACCTGGTCTACGCGTCGGTGGACGAAGTGCCCGTTCCCCTCCGCGACAAGCTGTTGAAGTCCACCAACGGGCAGAACTCCGCCACCATTCTGATTGCCGACCGCCGCGGCCGCCAGGAAGTGGCCAAGGCCGTCCACACCCTGCCCGGCTCCGCGCAGAAGCGCCTGATGCGTTCCTGGCTGGGAGACGCGCCCGCCATGGCGCCCTTCCGGCTGGCGGCCGTCCGCCGCCGCGCGATCCTGGCGGCGATGGCGCTACTGGCGGTGGCCGCCATGGTGGCTGCCTTCCTGCGCTACTGGCGGTAGGGCGGCGGGCGCCACACCCTATCCCGCCGGGCCGAAGGCGGGCTCGGCAACGTGCCGCTCACGGGGGCGCCGGACACTGGCGGCGGGTTCCGCCGCTCGGGCCGCGGGCCGGCGCGTGCGGTTCCGCACCCGGACACCGGAGGGCGTGCGGCATGGAAGTGGATTCGCCGGCGCTACGTGGGGCAGGTTTTCAACCTGCGGCGGGCTTTCAGCCCGCCGGGCGGCATTGGCAATCGCTCGCGAGAGGCCGATTAAAAATCGGCCGCAGGTTGACGGGGTACCCTCTGGGTCCGCCCCACAAAGGCGCGTCGTGCCTTGCGCACAACTACGCTCGGATTCGAGCCGTTTTGCGGGCGAATCGCCTCCACGCCCGCTTCTGCGTCGCGCACCCACTCCGGAAACCCGCCGGGCGATTGGCCGGCTCTTGCGCTATCCTGTGAGGTTCCCTTATGAAGCGATCAGCGGTGGTCTTCGGCGCCGCCGGACAGCTTGGGGTCGAGCTGGTCCGGGAGTTGCGTGCGCGGCAATACGCCGTGGCTGCGTGGGACCGTTCCCACGTGGACATCACCCACGCGCAGGCGGTGGAGAACGCCCTGACCCGGTCGGATCCCGCGGTGGTCTTCAACGCCGCGGCCTACAACCAGGTGGACGTGGCCGAACAGGAGCCGCAGGCGGCCTTCCTGGTGAATGCCCTGGCGGTGCGCAACCTGGCCGTGGCCTGCCGCCAGATGGATGCCCGGCTGGTCCACTTTTCCACCGACCACGTTTTCGACGGCGCGGCCCGCCACCCTTACGCCGAGGACGATCCCGCTCATCCGCTGAGCGCCTACGCGGTCTCCAAACTGGCTGGCGAGATGTACGCCCAGGCCTACCTCGACAGCGCCCTGATCGTGCGCACCTCGGGAGTTTTCGGAGTGGGCGCTCTGGGGACCGCGCGCGGCAACTTCATCGAACTGATGTTGCGCCTGGCCGCCTCGGGGCATCCCATCCGCGTCGTGGAAGACCACGTGGCATCGCCCACCTTCGCTCCGCTGCTGGCCGCGCGGACCATCGACCTGGTGGAGCGCGACATGGCCGGCGTGTTCCACATCGGCGGCGGCTACCCGATCTCGTGGTTTCAGTTCGCCCGCGCCATCTTCGAGATCGCCGGCATCGCCGCGGCGCCCCTGGTGGCCACCAACGAGCGCGAGTACCGCACTCCGGCCCGCCGCCCCAAGTACTCGGCGCTCTCCAACGCCAAGATGGAGCGCCTGGGTCTGGACCCCATGCCACCGTTGCGGCGGATGCTGGAAGCCTATTTCACCGAACGGGCGCACAGCCGTTAGGCGCCCCGCAACGGCAGGGCCGGAAGAAGCTCGAGGCCCGCTGGCTGCCGCTCGCGGCCCGGAGCGCACTCCGTCGCGGCCCTGAACGCCCAGCGGAGCCGTGACCGGGCGCTCTCTGGGCCCGGGGTGTGCGACGCAGAAGTGGATTCGCCAGGGTTGTGTGGGGCAGGTTGTCAACCTGCGGCGGGTTGTTAACCCGCCTGCCGGCATTGGCAGACGGCCGCGAGAGGCGGACTGCCAGTCCGCCGCAGGTTGACAACCTGCCCCACAAAGGCGCCCCACGGTTTGCGCTCACGTACGCTCCGGTTCGGGCCGCTTTGCAGGTGAATCGCCTTGGCGCCCGCTTCTGCGCCCCGCAACCCCTGGGCCCGCAGCGGTTGGCACGCTCGTGGCTGGTGGGCCCTAACGGTTTGCCGCGGTCTCCGGCTTGATGGCGTAGTAGCCCTTGCGCGCCTGCGCCCTGAGGTCCTTGTTCGCCATGCGGATATCCAGCTTGCGGTATCCGCCGTCCTTGGCCGGATTGAGGGGCGTATAGCCGATGGCGTACTGGCTGCGCATCTCGTCGGAGAGTTCCTTGAACACCGCGTCCAGCGGCTTGCCGCGCCCCACGCGGTACACCCGGCCGCCGGTGGGGTCCGAGAGACTGTGCAGCGCCGAGTCTCCCGTGGAGCCCATGCCGAATCCCCACCCGCCGTAAGCCGAAGGGTCCGAGTATTCGATGCTGTACACCACCGCGTCGGCCTTCTGCGCGGCTTCCAGCGCGTCTTTCAGATCCAGCTTGCTGCCCTCGTCCACGCCGTCCGTGATCACCACGATCACCTTGCGCCCCACCTCGGTTCGCAATTTCTCGGACGCCGCCAGGTAAATCGCGTCGTACAGCACCGTGCCGCGCGGTTGCCCCATGGTGGGCACCGGCCCCGGTCCGAAGCCTCCCACTCCCGAGGAAACGCGCAACTGGCTCAGCCCCTCGGTGAGCAGGCGGACCGAGTTGGTGTAATCCTGCAAGAGCTCGGATTCCTCGCCGAAATCGATCAGGAACGCCTCGTCCTTCTTGCGCAGCACCTGCGCGAAGAACTGGGTGGCCGCCTGGCGCTCGATGCCGATCAGGTTGCGCTGGCTGCCGCTCACGTCCACCAGCAGCCCGATGGTCAGCGGCAGGTCCGTCTCGCGCGTGAAGTACTTGATGGACTGCTGCCTGCCATCTTCGAAGACGGAGAAGTCCCTGGCCTCCAGGTTGGCGATCAGGGCCCCGTGCTTGTCGCGCACGGAGGCCAGGATGTTCACCACATCCACTTCCGTCCTGATGAGCGGGGACTCCTCTTGCGGAGTCTGCTGGGGAGCGGGCGTCTGCGCCAGCAGCGCGCCGCCGAGGGTCAAAACGAGAAGGTTTCGCATCCGGGTCCTCTTGAGGGACGTGCCCCACCGCGGGATTGTTTCACCATGCATCGCGCCACGATCCGCCTGAGGCGGCGGCGTCCGGTCCTGAGCGGGATCGCCGGCCGCGCTGGAGACTATCGTATCGAATTCCGCGGCCCGAGTTTCGCCCGACCCGGTTCGCCGGTCCCGGCCGCTTCTCGCCCGCCCCGGCCGCCCCTCGCCCGCCCCGGCCGCCCCTCACCGACCCCGGCCGCCCGTCGCCAGCCCCGGCCGCTTCTCGAGTACGGTGGATTCCTGGCGTACCCGCAGGCTCTCAACAGTTACAATTTAATCTGTGGCGCGTGGGGCGCCCCCCGCTGAGGCAAACATGACTGAATCGGCAAACACTCTCCGGTCTCGCCTGACCTACGAGCCACGCGAACTCCAGTTCGGGACCAGCGGACGGCGGGGAGAGGTCGTCCATTTGACGCAGTTGGAGATTTACATCGACGCGTCCGCCGAATTGCAGTACCTCCAGGAGCTCCCGGTGCGCGATGGCGGCATCGTCCGCGGCGAGGACTTCTACTTCGCCAGCGACCTGCGCCCAAGTTCCACGCAGTTCGTCGAGGAGGAGCGGGGATACGGGGAGATCTGTCAAGCCATCGAGTGCGCCATCCGCGACGCCGGAATGCGGCCGGTCAATCTGGGGAGAATCCCCACCCCGGCGCTGGCGTGCCATGCCCTGGCGCGCGCCAAGGGCAGCATCATGGTCACCGGAAGCCACATTCCATTTAACCGGAACGGCTACAAGCTGAACACATCGGCCGGCGAATTGTTGAAGGAGCACGAAGCGCCCATCGGCCGCGCGGTACGGCAAGTGCGGGAGCGAATCTACGCGCAGCCCTTCGCCGAGTCCCAATTCAACGAACGCGGCCTGTTCAAATCGGGCCATCGCGAGTTACCCGCCGAAAACGGCGATGCCAGATCCGAGTATGTGGACCGCTATGCGAGCTTCTTCGAAGACTTGTCTCTCGCAGGCCAGCGCATTCTGGTCTATCAACATTCCGCCGTCGGGCGGGACCTTCTGGTGGAGATCCTGGAGCGTCTCGGGGCGGAGGCAATCCCCGCCGGCCGCAGCGAAAGTTTCATCCCTATCGATACGGAGAACGTCGATCGCGCGCAGCTCGCCACGATCCAGGCGCTCGCGGACGAAGCCGCTCCGAAGCGCGGGCCGATTGACGCCGTGGTTTCGACGGACGGCGACAGCGATCGTCCGCTCATCCTGGGCGTGAACGGCGCCACCGGCGAGGTGCGGTTCTTCGGCGGCGATCTGGTGGGAATGGTGGTCGCGGAGTATCTGGGCGCGGACGCCGTGGTGGTGCCGATAAGCTGCAACGACGCCATCGACCGGGGCAACCTGGCGCGCATCGTCGAGCCCAAGACGCGCATCGGGTCGCCTTATGTAATCGCCGGCATGAAGCAGGCGCAGAGCCGGGGTAAAACGGCGGTTTGCGGTTGGGAAGCCAATGGCGGGTTTCTGACCGGGTCGGATATCTTCCGCAACCGGAGGATCTTGAAGGCGCTGCCCACCCGCGATGCGGTGTTACCCATTCTGAGCGTGCTGTTCGCCGCCTCCGTCGGGAACCTGTCGCCGATCGAGCTTTTCGCCCGCCTTCCGCGGCGCTTCAGCCGGGCCGCGCTTCTCAAGCGAGTTCCGCGGCAGACCGGCCTGAGACTCGTCGAGCGGTTCTCGCCCGGCGATTCGCGCATTCAGGAGGCGGTTTTCGCTCCCGAAGGGACGGCTCTGCTGGACGGCGGCCGGCAGCCGCTCGAAGCTTCGGAATCCGCCGAAACGAAGCTGGAAGAGATCCGCGGCCAACTGCGGCGGTTCTTCGCGCCGGAGCTCGGGTTTGGGACGATCGCGCGCCTGAACTATACCGATGGCGTGCGAATCGCCTTCAGCAACGGGGACATCGCGCATTTCCGTCCGTCCGGGAACGCGGACGAACTGCGGATCTACGGGGTGGCCGGCACGCAGGAGCGCGCCGACGCCATCGCGGAAATGGGCGCCCGCGAGCCGGATGGCATCCTGCGGCGGATGGAGCGGGGCGTGACATAGCGGCGCCCTACCGGAACGCGTCGCGGAGCCACTCGATGCGCACCGGCCTGCGCAGCACCACCGACACGATATCGAACCGCGTCTTACCCCATTCCACGCCGCTGCGCAGGGCGTACTCGCGCGCGGTGCGCTGGAGCGCGATGCGCTTTTCGGCGTCCACGGCCGCTTCCGGCGCGCCATACTCTTCGCTCGAGCGGGTCTTGACTTCCACGAACGCCAGCGCCTGGCCATCCCAGGCCACCAGATCGATCTCGCCCGCCCCGCTGCGCGCGCGGTAGTTCCGCGCCACCACCGTGCAGCCCTTCCGCCGCAGATAGCGATGGGCCAGGTCTTCGCCCAGGCGCCCGTGGTCGCGGGCGTGGGCGTAGAACCTCCGCCGGATAGCGCCGGCCGCGCGATACACAAGCCCGATCACGCGATCGCCTGGAACTCGAACTCGATGGCCTTGCCGCGCACCACATAGCACAGGTAGTATTCCCAAAAGCGGCGGAAGCGCGGAAAGCGGTTGACCAGGAACTCGAGACCCAGCCACCTCCAGAATGCCAGTAGCTTCACGCGCACGGAAATCTCACGGAATTTCGCCTTCGAGTAATAGCCGAACCCGCCGTGGTTCTCGCCGAAATAGCGGAAGCTGAAGCTGGTGAGGTGGCTCTTGTGGGTGGGGTCGCACCACGAGCTGAAGTCGGTGTAGTGCGGCGTTTCGATGCGCACCGTACCGCCGGGGCGGACCAGGCGGTGGAACTCCTCCATGGCGCGGATGGGGTCCGCGAGGTGCTCGATCGCGTGAATCGCCGTGAGCCGGTCGAACGAGCCACCGGCGAAGGGATACGGGAACCGGTCGAGGTCCGCCAGCACGTCGGCGCAACTGGCGGGATTGCGGTCGAGCCCGATAGACCCGGGTTGCTTGCGAATCCCGCAGCCCACGTCGAGTACCTTCATGGTTCCCCCACGGCCCGTATCGGGCGCTCTACCAGTATCGCAACCGCCGGGGGGCGCGGCGCGCGCGGCGGTTCCCGTCCGCCCTCATTCCTCGACCCGGCTTCGCCGAGTTCCGGAAGGGCGCTGGAGATGGAACAGGCGTAAGAAAGCAAGTAATCGGGATGGGGTCTTGGTGATATCCTAGACAGGATGTCCGGAGGTGTTAGTTGCACAACTTGATCGGCGACCCGAAGGCGGTTGCGCTTCTCGCGGTCATGGGCGTCCTCTTGCTGCTCTGCGGGGCGTTTGGATTCGTCCTGTTTCTGCGGCTCCGTAGGGGCGAGCACCCAGTCAGGTTGACGGTCCGGAATGTGTCGATCGGCGGTGTTACCGGCGGGTACGAATTCTCGGACACCCTGGTCTTGTTCGCCTGCTTCGTGTTGACGCTGGGATTGCTCGCCGGGGTGTGCCTGCGGCTGCGGCCGGAAAACAAGCCCGCCAACCCGGCTGATGACGGCAGAACCGGAATTCAGGTGAATACCTCTGCGGCCTGTCCGCCGAGTCAGGCCCCGGCCGCCGCGTCCAAGCCTGCGGAGGCTCACCCATGAGCGGCCCGGCGAGTCCCCGATTCTATGCGGCACCGTTTACGCCAGCCTCGACTGAGGACGTGCCCTTTGCCGAGTGCGACGCCTACCGGACTCTGGAGCGCCAGATCCGCTCCTACGCGCGCGGCGAGTTGGCTGGCCAGTCCATCCTGGTCGCCGGTCACCGCGGCAGCGGCAAGACCACCGTGACTTTGCTGGCCATCGAGGAGATCCAGAGGGAGTGGGCTGGCAGCGAGCCACCCGACGGCGTCCGCTGCGCCAAGCCATTTCCGGTGTACCTCCACGGCCCCGACCTGTTGGGGAATCCATGGGCAAAGGACGAGGACCGGATGCTCCACGTGCTGACCGAAATCACGCGCTCCCTACACCGCGCCTTGACCAAGGAGATCGCCGATCGGTTTCGGATGAAGCTGAGCGAACCACCAGGCAAAAACATCGAACTTGCACACCAGATCCGCCTGGAACTGGACGGTTACCCCACACCCGGAAACCTGCGGCGGTATTGGGATGCCTCGGGTTTCTTGGAGTCGGGCATCTTCCCACCCCGCCCAACCCGCCAAGGCGTCGCTCTGGGAAGCGCGTCTCCGGCCCATGAACTCGGCAATCCGGAGACGGACCAGGGGATGCGCGAAATTGTGGCAATCCACTCGCTCGCGAGTGTCCGCAAGACGCTGGGAGACGACCCCGGTGGCGACTCGGGCGCGACCGCTCCCGCACCTCCGGCGCCCGGCCCCAACCGCGAGAGTATGACCGCGCTCTCGCCGCTAGCCAGCCTGGGCTCCGGCCTAGCGGTGGCACTGCTTGGAATCGGCAGCAAGGAGCTCGGCGCGGCAACCGCAGCCCTGGCCGGTCTCGCCACGACGGCCGTCTCCTATCTATTCCTCCACCTGGCGACCGCCCCGCCCAAGTCCCAGACGCTGTTGAGCCACTATGAAGTCTCCTCAATGAACCGGGCGCTGCCGGCGCTCATCGGCCGCATCAGAGAGACGGGGTTGGTGCCCATCTTCGTGGTGGACGAGTTGGACAAGGTGGCGGATCTCGCCAGATCGATGAGTTGGCTGATCGGGCACGCCAAGTGGGCCCTAGCCGATCGGGGTTTTTGGTGCTATCTGGTAGACCGCGCGTACTATGAGAGATTCTCGTCCAGGATCCGCCAGGAGGTTCACCCGGTGGAATCCACCTTCTTCGGGCAAAGGGTTCTGACTCACTACAAGCCCAAAGATCTGATCGAGTTCGCGGACAAGACCTGGACGGTGTCTTCCGAAGAGAACGGTTGGTCCCGTGAAGCGGCCCTGCGCTTCGCGGTCCTCATGTCCGGTTGTCACCCAGGCAGCCTGCAACAAGTGCGGGACACCTACACGGACAAGGACGGGACGTTCCATCTGCCCTCCGACCCTCGGGCGGAAACCGGTGTCGCTATCGCGGTTCTGATGCAGGTGGCCATCGAACTCGTGTTCCGCCAGCAGGGGACTCGCCAGCGCCTGAGGCTGGAGACCGGTTTCGAACACACGGTGCTCGATGTGCTCTACTACCCGGCCCGGTGTTGGGCCGCCGCGGGAGAGGATGGTTCCGAGTTGGCCATCTCTTCGCACGCTCTGGCGGCATACCTGCTGAAGCGTACTGGCTTGGACTACGCCTCCGGCGCTCTGGCGAGTGAGTACGGAAACCTGGAGCGCCGGTTGAGGCAGATGACGGCGTATCTCCAGGACCCCAATCGTCTCTTCGATGACGTCAGATCCTCGGGCGATAGCGACTTCGGCCAGGCACTCAGCGGCAAGCTGACTGGCCTGTTCAAGAGCAGCGCCCGAATCCCCCTGGAACGGGTAGAAGAGCGGTCCGGCGTACTGCGCTGGCGCTTCGATCAGTTCGGCTATCCGCTGACGCTGTGCGCCCGAATGGAGGAGCTGGAACTTGAGCGGCCCGGGAAGCCAGATGCGAAAGAAATCGTCGCCTTGGCGAGTTGGGTGGTCGCGTTTGATCGGGCGCTGCAGGACATTTCCGTGCCTCGCGATAAGTCCGGAAAGGTGTTGGGGCCGGATGCGCCCCTCGGGCTCGCCGCTCTGCTCAACAGCGTGGTGGCTCCGAAAGCAAATCTGAGCTGGGAATCCGCCGTCACCGCGGCCCGGGCCGTTCAGGCCCGACAGGTACCAGACCGCGCGGATGTGCTGCTTCCCGAGGTCTGGGAAGCCGCGCAGCGGCACGGCAAGCGGATGCGCGCCGCGCTGCTCGGGGCATTATTGGCGACCTCGCGCGGCGGCAGCTTCTCGGACCGGCTCACGGACTTTGTGAAGGCCAACAAGCTCCAGCCGGAGATGCCGGACAGCCACGACGATCCGGCTTATGGAGTGCTGAACAATCTAGTCGACCAGAGGGCAAGAGAAGACGAGTTGCTTTTCACTCTTTACTCCCAGGCTGTACGCCAGTCGCCACTCCGGCCGGGGCTGTGGCTCCAAAATGTTCGGGATCTTGCCGCCTATCTCCGCCTTGGGCCCTCGGGCGTGATATGCGGAAACAGAGCCAGGCATCCGCGGGCTGAAGAACTCACGGAACCGGCGCCGGAGAGGGGCCCGACTCCAGCATGCGGAGGATGATCCGCGCAAGGTCGCCCGGCCGCGTTTCCCCTTTGTCGCAGAGCTCCACGTTTTCGGCCCCTTCCAGCAGCGTGCGATCCAGCTTCTCCAGCACGTTGCTGAGAATAACGACCGGCTCCTGCCGCCCGAATGCCCCGCGAAACTCCCGGAGCAGCAAGGCTCCGGTTTGAAAACCCTGCGTGTTCTGATCGGACTGAAGGTCCGGCGCGCCCGGCATCCACAGGTCCAGAACGACGAGTCGATAAGGAAAGGGCCTTCTGCCGAATTCCTTCCGCGCTTCGGCGACACCGGCCGCGATCTTCACCTGCATGCCACGCAGTTCCAACCCATCGGCCCAGGTCTGGGCCTGTCCGGGCGCGTCGTCGACGAAAAGAATGGACACGGATTCGGATCGTCTCATTACTGTCTCTCCATTGTCGCACTGGCCAGTCGCCGCGCTTCCGGAGCGTGTTCAGCCAGCGACTGGGGAAGCCATATGGTGAACTCCGTGGGCTTTCGAGCATGGGTCAGTGCCACCCGCCCCCCGTGGGCTTCCACCAGGCGGCGGACAATCCACAGACCATACCCCTCGCCCTCATCGCCCGCGCTTTGCGAGCTGCGGTATCCTTTGTCGAAGATGTAGTTCTGCACCCCGTCTCTGACTCCCTTGCCGTTGTCCCGAACGAAGACCCGATAGCCGTCCCTGGCGGTCTCTCCGGAAATCGCCAGGACGAAGGCGTCCCGCTGGTGGTCGTTGTACTTGATAGAATTGCCGATCAGGTTGAAAAAAACCTCCTGAAACATCATCCGGTCCACGAAAAGACCCGGCAGCTCCTGCAGTTTCAGGTAGTCCACTTTCTCCGGGAGCTCGTGCTTGCGAAACTCGCTCCGGAGTTGCCGGACGATGGGCGCCACCAGTCGGTGAAGCTTGACGGCTCTATCGGCGTGCGGAGGCGGCGTGGCGTGAAAGTGGTACCGCAAATGCTGGATCAAGGTGATGGCCAACTCGGCCCAGCGCGAGCCATCGTCGATGTAGTCATAGCGCAACAGCTTCCTGTCGAACTCCTTCTCCCACCGGTCCACCAGGAATTGCAGCGTATAGAAGATATTCGCGACCGCTCCAATCGGCCCCTTCAGTTCGTGACGCAGTTGCGCGTACCTATCTTCCTTATCCTTGGCCTCGTCAAACAGGCGCAATTGGGGAATGGCAGCCTGCAACGCCGCATCCACGATGGCGATGTCGTCATCCGAGAACGGCTCTCCGTTCCTCACCCGGCGCACCACTCCCAGCCGGTCACCGGACGGAGCCACAATCGGGACGAACATCAGCGCCCGTCCCTCCAGGTCCTGCTCGCCCCCTCCAATTTGCTCTCCACTACAAGGCTCCCAGCCATGTTGGCGCCTGTCCTCCGCCACATTCGGAATGATCTGTGGCAGACTCTTCTTCCAGGCCTTGGAAGTCAAAGCGTTACCATCCGGGGGATAGAACCGCAGGCTCTCGTCGGATTCGGCGGGGCCGAACCACTTGACATCCGGAGCGAAAGCAGCTATGAGCCTCTTTGTGACCGGATCCAAGCGGAAGATAGAGCACGCTCCCGCACCCGTCTTTTCGAGAATGACGTCATGCAGCCGTTCATACAGGCGCCCTGCGCTATCGCCCTCCCGCCCAGGGCCGGAGCTTGGCTCACCATCCTCAAAGGAAACCTCGGCCGCCGCCTCCCGGCACCAATCGTCGAGGTTGACGTCCGCCCCGCGTCCGATATGCTCGGCTAACGCGCGGTAATCGATCTGCTTCAGAACCCGGTCCACCTCGGAATCGTTCTCTCCGCCCGCGAAAATGTGCACGAGGAAGCGGATGTGATGGGGGGTGAATTCATTCGGGATGGGCACTGAGAGACAGCGGGTAGCGCCAGCGCGGCGCGCCTTTTCGATGAGGGGGCTCTGCTTGGCCTGCCGCTCCAACTCGTCCACGGTCTCGTTCACGGGCTCCACGAGGTCAATCTTCAGCAACGGGTCGGGCTGGTAGACCGGCACATCGCAAGATTCTCCCGTGCAGCACGCCAGCAGGCCGTAACTGCCGTGCGACGGTCCACGGGCCGATATCGCAACCAGCCTTGCCTGGTAGAGCTCCCGCAGATCCCTAGCGAGCCGCGAATAGAAGTCAAAGTATTTCCCCGCCGCCGCTCTTCCCACAGCCCGCGCCAGCCGCGCCTCAGCCTTCCAACCAGGTGAGGGATTCCGATCAGGCGGCCACCGCAAGTCCTCAACGGCGCCTCGCCCGGGATCCAAGTCAAACCCTCTCACCCGAAGCCACTCGGCGGACGACACCAGACTCCTCTCCGGGGTGGACTGCGTGTAGTCCTGCTCGGAGACGGCCCAGAGCGAATTCCACAGATCCTTCTGCTCCGGCTTCTCCAGGTGCTCGACCAGCCGCTTGAGCGGAACCTTGCCACAGCCCAACTCCGTAAACCCTCTGGCAAAGCGATGCGAAACGCGCCCATACAGCGGGGTCCAATCCTTGAAATGGATCGCCGCCAGCCGGTCCGGATACCGGCGAACCGCGTCGACAATATCGTCTCCGACGATGTGCAGGTGCGCCGAGTCCGGCACCAGTTCGACCTTCGGATTCTTGGCGAGCACCTCGGCGGCATCGTCCATGCAGTGCACCTCTTTGTACGCGTGCGGGTGCAGCACGATCCGGTACCCCTCCCGGATGGCCTCCTCTTCCTCCTTGCCGACCCCTTCACAGAACAGGTAGGGTTCGGGACCCCGGTCTCCCCGGGTGAAGTCGATCCGTTGTTGCAAGGACCCGCCCGAGAGGCCCAGCAGAGCCAGGCCGCGCTTGGCGAGTTCCTTCCGCAACCGTCGGAAGTCCCCTCCGTACAGGTATGCGGGGATCTGGGCCAGTTCCACGCCAAGGAAACCCACGCGCTGGACCACGTCGAGCATCCGTTCGGTATCCGCATAGTCCGGCCCGAAGATGAGCGTTTGGCAAGCGGCGCGCATACGTCAACGGCTCGGTATACTGCCATCCGGTTCGGGGGTGTGACGGCTATTTCGCCGCCGCCAGGTTCCCGATCCACAACGTATTCGGGCCGCCGTCCGCGCCGGACGTATCGAGGATGGCGAGGGTGCGCCAGCGCGCCGGGTCGAACTCGCCGGTGCCCTGGAAATCCTCCAGTTTCAGATCCACGTGGAAGACCTCCCGGCCGCCCGGCGGATAGACCGGCATGGTGAAGCGCGGGCCGGAGCCGCCGCCCGGCTGGGTCATTTCGATCGCCACCAGCAGCGAGGCTTCGCGCTCCGAAGCCACGTCGAACACCAGCCGCTTGGCCTGCGCCAGTTGGGCGTTCGCCACCCTCCGCACCAGGATCTCGAGGCGGCCATCGGCGGGACGATAGGACGCCTGGAGCGCGCCCGCGCCCAACGGGCCGCCGGCTGCGCTCGGCTTCAACTCCATCTCGCCGGGCGTGACCCATTGCACGAAGGCGCGGCCCGGCGGGTCGATGGGCACCGTCCCCGCCGCGGAGGGGGCGCGCCGCGGGGCGTCGGCGGACACCTCGAAGCTGTCCACCAACAGGCTGTGACGCCCGGATTGCGCCGCCACGCCGATGGGCAACGTGGAATTGGCGGCCAGCCGCGCGAAGTACTGCGCCAGGTCGAAAACCGCGATGCCCTCGACCTGGTCGAGATCCAGCTTTCCGTCCGGGTCCACGGGATCCTTCGGGCCGTCGGTGACGGTGAAATCCGCGGGGGTCAGTTCGATCGCCTGCCAGACGTTGGCGGGCGCCCAGAACCACGCCGCGTAGTTGCCTCCGCCGGGTTTCTTTTCGCTGAGCAGGACACCCAGGGCGGTGTCGTGATCGCTGCGCGCCCAGAACCGCAGGCTCCGCATGCGGGCGATGGACTCCGGAGCGCCCAGCACCGCGCCCGCGAACCGCTGGGGCGCGATGTCGTAGACGAACTCCAGCGCGGCGTGTCCGCTGCGCACGCGAGCGGCGTCGCGAGTGGTCCGCACCTCCGCTCCGTCCCCCATGGCGGTCCACCCGGAGGCGTCCTTTTCGAACGTTTGGAACAGGAGAGCGTTCGATTGGTTTTGAGCGAAAGCCGAAACCGCGGCGAAACACGCCAGCCAGACCGTGCGCATGTGGCCCCCCCTTGCGATCATATCGCGCCCGCGCGCTGCAGGGCAGCCTGTCAACCCGGCTGCCACCGCCCAGCCCAAGCCGGGTTGGGGGACCGCGCGGGCCGCCGGACTCGCGGGCACGGACCCGGTTTTCCGTCTCGACGGAGGCGCCGCGGTGGTGGCGCTGTCGCGCCAGTTGGCCATCGACGGCGGCTGGACGGCGGCGTAGGGCCGCTAAGCCGCCGGCTGGGACTGGGCCGCCCGGTCCGGCCGGCACGCCGGAGCCAGGTTCTCGGGGAAGCCGTCCAGCAGCGCGTAGAGTTCCTCGCCGCGCACCGGTTTGGCGAGGTAGCCATCCATGCCGGCGTCCAGGCAGCGGTAGTCGTCGCCTTTCATGGCGTGCGCCGTCATGGCGACGATGAACTGGTGTTTGCCCGTGGCGCGCTCGCGCCGGCGGATGGCCGCCGTGGTTTCGAAACCGTCCAGCTCGGGCATCTGGATATCCATCAGCACCAGGTCGAACGCTTGGGTTTCCAGCGCCGCCAGCGTCTGCCGTCCGTCGCCCGCCACGGCGACTTTGTGGCCGCGCTTTTCGAGCATCGTCACCACCAGCTTCTGGTTCACCAGATTGTCCTCGGCCAGCAGGATCTTCAGAGCGCTGGCGGCGTGCTTCTCGTGAAGCGCGTGGCGCGTGATCAGTTCGCCCGAGGGCAGGCCCGTCCCCGCGCGGCCGAGCAGCATGAAGATCGCTTCGCGCAACTCGGACTGGCTCACCGGCTTGGTCAGATACGCGGAAATGCCCATCTCGCGGCACAGCGCCGCGTCGCCGCGCTGTCCGGCGGAGGTGAGCATGAGGATGGGCGTGCCGGCCAGTTGGGGGTCGCCATTCACCTGTTCGGCGAGCGAGAAACCGTCCATCTCCGGCATGTGGGCATCGGTCACCAGCAGCGTCACCGGCCTGGCGGCGGCGGCCCGCTCGCGCATCAGGGCCAAAGCGCCCACGGCGCTCTCGGCCACCAGAACGTCCACGCCGTACTTGCCCAGGGTATCGCCCAGGATGCGCCGGTTGGTCTGGTTGTCGTCCACCACCAGAAACTGCGCGCCCTCCGGTATGTGCGGGCACGCGGGCCGGGCGGAGCGCGTCAGCTTCGAGAGGCCCAGGCGCGCCGTGAAGTGGAAACGGCTGCCCTGGCCGGGCTGGCTCTCCACCCACATGCGGCCGCCCATCAGATGCACCAGGCGCAGCGAGACGGTGAGCCCCAGGCCGGTGCCGCCGTACTTGCGGGTGGTCGAGCCGTCGGCCTGCGAGAAGGCCTCGAAAATCTTGGCCTGCTTCTCGGTGGGGATGCCGATGCCGGTGTCGCGCACGGTGAAGTGCACCATCGGCGAATCGTCCCCGCGGCTCTCCAGGTCCGCCTTGACCACGATCTCGCCGCGCTCGGTGAATTTGAGCGCGTTGCCCACCAGGTTGTTCACGATCTGGCGAATCCGCGTGGGATCGCCCACCAGCATCGCGGGGATGCGGGGATCCACCTCGCAGGCCAGTTCCAGGCCCTTCTGGGCGGCGCGCAAGGCGAAGGTCTTCACGATCTGGTCGAGCGCGTCGGCCAGCGGGAAATCCACGCGGTCCAGGTCCAGTTTGCCCGCCTCGATCTTGGAGAAATCCAGGATGTCGTTGACCACGGTCAGCAGCGCGTCGGCCGAGTTGCGCACCATGTTCAGGTAGTCGCGCTGTTCGGCGGTGATCTCGGTGTCGAGCAGCAGTTCGGTCATGCCCAGCACGCCGTTCATGGGCGTGCGGATTTCGTGGCTCATGTTGGCCACGAACTCGCTCTTGGCGCGGCTGGCGGCTTCGGCGGCTTCCCGCAGACGCTCCTCCCGCTCCAACTGCCGGCGGATGACGCCGGTTTGCCGCCGCACTCTCTTGCGCAACAGCAGAATCCACGCCGCCGCGCAGAGGACCAGCCCGCCCATGGCCGCCAGCACTTCCAAGGCGCGCTGTGCGTCGAGCCACGGCGCGGGGCGCAGCACCCCGAGGTCGTCCGCCGAGCGCAGGTACAAGTCGAAGGCGGCGGGCACGAGCTGAGTCTGGTCATCCACGCGCACGGAACAAACGCCGGTCAGCCGCAGCAGGGCGCCGTTGCCGGGCCAGTCCATGGCTTTGCGCTCGTAGGGCAGGTGCGCGTTGAACAGCAGGTCTCCGGACTGCATCACCAGCCTCTGGTCGGCGAAGGTCGAGATGTGGTCCACCACGGTGGCCTCGACGCGCGCCAACTGGGAATCGCAAGCGCCGGCCAGGGCGTCCTCCGCCGCCACGACGGGCGGATCGAGGGGTACGGCGCGCCCGATCCGCCGCACGACGGCGTTTTCGAGGACTGCCGAGAGCGGACCGGGAACCGGCAGCCCGGCGGCTTCCACTTCGTCGCCGGGGTGGATGCCCTCGGGCAGACGCCCCCGAACGCGAACTCCCCCCGTGGAGTCCTCGATGAATGCGCTGCCGTCGGGATCGACCAGCGTCAGCGTGCCGCGCACGTGCACGCGATGGCGTTCCTCGGGCGAGTACTGCATCAGGCTGGAGATGCGCGTCTCGGGGATGTCCGCCAGGTTTGCGGAGCCCGGTTTCAGGATGGCGACGAACCTCCAGCCCGGCACGAACAGCTTGATACCCATCAGTTGGCGCCGCTCGTTGAAGCGCGTGGCGCAAACGCCTTCCAGGCGCACGCGGGCGTCCAGCAGGCCGGCGGGCGGCGGGCCGGAGCTTTCCACGGTGGCCACGAACGTGTGCATCCCTTCCACCACCGTGAGCAAGGGCCCGCCGTCCAGTGCCTCGACCGCCGATACCACGCCCTCGGCCCGTACCCATTGGCTGTCCTCGCGTCCGGTGAAGAGCGTATCGAGACTCGCCGGGCTGGGCGGCGGCATCTCCCCCGGTCCGATTCTGCGAACATCGCCGCTGCGCAGGATCGGAGCGAAATCGCCCGGATTGGAGACCCCGGCAATCTCCACCAGGTCTCCCGTTCCAAAACCGTTGGTGGCGGGGCCGTCGTACCAGAGAAAAGTTCCACCGGTTCGGTCCTGGACGAAGGTCACCCCGTTGTTTTGGCGGTAGGTCACTACCGCCTGAAGCTTCACGCGCAACCCGCGCAAGGCTTCCTTGGCCGGCAGGGCGTGGAGCTGGGCGACGGTGGTGAGCACGCCGTGCGCGGCGGGCGTCTCGAGACAAGTGGACCGGGGCCCTTCCAGCACCACCGCGCCGGAGCCCGTCCGCACCGGGAACGCGGCGATCTCCCCGTCGCCGGTTTCCGGGAGCGGGGATTCCTGCAAGGTCAGGCGCAGTTCGCCGGTGGAATCGCGAAACCACTGCTCGCTCCCGGCGCCTTTGGCGACGATGCTTCCGCGCAGCCGGACCCGCGCGCCGGGAAGCCGGCCAGCCATCCTGACCGCCTCGGCCGCGGTGACCACCGCCAGGGAGGCGACCGGCGCTTGCGGCGAAGCCTCCGAAACGAGCCTCCTGTCGGGGCAAAGCAGCAGCAGGTCCCCGCTCCCGGAATGGACGGACGCCTGGCTGGCCACACCCAAGGCGCGGACCTGGGCGCCCATCAGGTTCTCCATCGACGGGTGGTCGCCCGTTTCCGCGATCTTGACGCGCACGCGCCGGCCGTCCACCACCATTTGCACGGTCGTGTTGCCGAACCGGTCGAGCGTGACGGCGAAGCCGGTCCCCTCCAGCTCGATCCACTGCCAGTCCACGCGGCCCTCGATCCATTCCCCGGAGGACGTTCGCCGCGCCACCGGGAGATCGGCCAGGCCCAGTGTCCTGGCATTCGGCCGGGCCAGCGTCATGCCACTCCGGGCGCGGCGCGTTTCGCCGCAAACCTCGACCTGCTGGCCGTACCGCGGCCCCGGCCGTTTCACGTTATCGAGCTTGAGGGCGCCGGTCCGATCCTGAATCGCCAGTTCGCCGGTGCCCGGGTCGTAGTAGGTGGCCACGCCGGTTACGCACACCTCCGCCGCCAAGGGCAGCCTGCCGGCGCGCAGATCGGCCGTCGCCACCCGCCCGCCGGGAGGGATGCGCGAAGGCGAGCACGCGCCCAGACAGACCGCCAGCGCGCCGGCCAACGCGGCAATTCCAGGTCGCGGAGAACTCACGCCTGTCTTATCGGCAATCGCGCCAGGAGCTTGAATCGTGGACACTTCCGGGGATGCCCGCCAGCCATCCGCCGCTCCCGTTCTACTCCGGCAGCGGCTTCCCCCCGGTCTCCGGCGCCAGCGGCAGCGCCGCCAGGCCGACCAGGAATACCAGGCACATGGCCACCCCGGCGTAGCGCATCGGCTCGGCGCAGGCGGCGAACACCTTGCCGGTCAACATGCCCAGCGTGAAGGGGCCGGCGGCGGCGGCGAAACGGCCCACGTTGTAACAGAAGCTGGTCCCCGTGGAGCGCAGCCGCGTGGGGAACAACTCCGGCAGGTAGATGGCGTAGCCGCCGAACAGCGCCAGTTGCGTGAAACCCATCAGCGGGATCATCCAGAAAATGTCCACGATGTCCTTCAGGTTCCAGAAGGTGTAGGCGGTCATGCACATGGCGGCCAGGAAACTGGCGGCGAAGGCCTTCTTGCGGCCGGTGTGTTGGGTCAGGTAGGTGAAGGCGTGGACGCCGAAGAAGCCGCCCAGGTTCTGCAAGAGCGAGGTGACGCCGATCCACATGGTCACGCGGCCGGCCAGGGCGGCCCCGGCGAGTCCTTGCGCGCGGAAGGTCTTCTCCAGCGCGGGACGCAGCAGGTCGTAGCTGAAGAACCCGATGCCCCACAACCCCACCACGCCGGCGAAGGCCAGCAGCAGTCCGGCGGTGGCGTTGCGGCGCCAGCGCGGGTCGCCCAGCAGTTCGCCGTAGGAGCCCAGCCGCGTTCTGGCGGCGCGCGCCCGGAGCCACGCGTCGGGCTCCCGGAGCTTGCGGAACACCACCAGCGCCAGCGGCGCGGGCACGGCGCCCGCCAGAAAGGTGTAGCGCCAGGCGGCGTGGATGGCGCCGGACTGCTCCAGCCTGCCGAGCCCGATCACCGTCAGCGCCGCGATCATATTGCCCACGGTCGAGAACGCCTGCACCATCCCCAGCGCGTAGGGCCGCGTGGCGGCGGGCACCACTTCGGCCACCAGCGCCACGCCCACCGAGAACTGGCCTCCCACGCCCAGCCCGCACAGAAAGCGGTAGGCGTCGAAATCCCATACCCCGGCCGCGAGCACGCTCACACCGGTGAAGAGCGTATAGCACAGGATCGTCATCGTCATGGTCCGGGCGCGGCCGATGCGGTCTCCCAGCACGCCGAAGAGCACGCCTCCCATGGCCCAGCCCACCATGAAGACGGCCGTGGCGATGGCGCCCTGTTCGTCCACCGCCGCCGCCGAGGCGTGGCCGCCCAGCAGGTCGCGGAGAGCCGGCTTGCGGGCCAGGTTGAAGAGCTGCTGCGCCATGGAGTCGAACATCCACCCCATGCAGGCCACCGCCAGCACGAACCAGTGATAGCGGCTCAGCTCGCGGTACCAGGCGCGCTGGGGCGCCCCGGCCGCCTTGGGTGCGTCGTCGCGGGACATGAAGAGTCATTCTATAGCACGGCGGGTGGAGGCGAGCGTCACGCGGAACCGCCGTGATGCGGGGCGCCGCCCGAAGCTCGTGCCCCGGCCGCCGCCAGCGGGTTGCAACGCTCGCGGCCGGGCTACCGCATTTGGCCGGCTGCATCCGGGTGGTACGATAAGTTTAAGACAGCATGGAACTCACCGTTCAGATTCCGGACGATGTCGCCAGGAGCATGAGCGCTTCCGGTGGGGATCTGGCGCGGCGCGCCCTCGAAGCGCTGGCTCTCGAGGAATTCAAGAACGGGCATCTCACCAAGCCGGAGTTGCGGCGCCTGCTGGGTTTTGGGACGCGGTACCGGCTGGACGGGTTCCTCAAGTCCCATGGCGTGTATGAAGACTACACCATGGAAGATTTTGAGCGCGACCGCGATGCTCTGAAGCAACTGGGGTTCTAACCCGTGCGGGTCGTCATCGCCGACACCGGGCCGATCAACTACCTGGTTCTGATCGGAAACGTCGATCTCCTTCCTGTCCTTTTCGAGCAAGTGATCCTGCCATCCGGCGTGCAAGCCGAATTGGCGGACTCGGACGCCCCGCTTCCGGTGCGGAACTGGATCGCCAATCCTCCCGCTTGGATCGAGGTGCGCGAAGCGCCAGGCCTCCAGTTCGAGCCGGGTTCTGTGAGAGGACTCGACGAGGGAGAGACAGCCGCCATCGCCCTGGCCACTTCGCTCGGCGCCGACCTGCTGCTGATGGACGATCGCAAAGGCGTAACTGTGGCACGCGCCAAGGGACTCCGTGTGACCGGCACGCTGGGCGTTCTCGATATCGCCGCGCAGCGCGGTCTGGTCGACTTCGCTCAGACAGTTAGTCGCCTTCGAAGGACAAGTTTTCGGATTCCAGAAGCGCTTCTCGACTCGTTGATGAAGAAGCACGCGCGGGAGGGCAAGGGTTAGCCCGGCTTCGAGTCCCAACAGGAGATGGCGCTGGCGCCGAAGGCGGGGCGGCGCCAAGATCGAGAAGTTCGCCGTGCCTCGGCTGCATCCGGTCCCGCCGGGACGCCCGCCAAACCCATAAGTGGGTGTCCAGCAGAATCACGGCAGGGCGTCCGAATCCTCGCTGGCGACAGGTTTCAGCGGATCATGGAACTCGAGGACCGAGCCCCGGAGGCTTCGGCGGGCGACGGCCGGAAGTATCCGTGGGGTGGCGATGAGTTTGATCGGGAGAAGCCGGGCGTCCCGCTCGCGAACTATTCGACCGCTTGGCCGAACGGAAGGACTTCTGAGCGAACGCTCGTACGGGCGTTTCCGGCCGTCGGCGGCCTGTACGACATTGCTGGAAACGTCTGGGAGTGGACGAGCGACTGGTACGATCCAGGATACTACGCTTCGATGGAGGCTCGGCTGGACAACCCTGTCGGACCCGGGGCGTCCAACCTTCGTCAAGTGGTGGTCCGTGGTGGCTCGTTCGCGGACCCCCTCTATAAGCTGTCCTGCGCATTTCGAGGCGGGGTTGACCCTGGGATCGGCTACTACAACGTCGGTTTTCGGGTGGTTCGCGAGTGAGTTACAGGACAAGAGGGCCCCCGCCCGGCTCGCGGACCCGGGCATCCCGCATCCCGCCGCCACTCCCGCCCAGCCCCCGCTACAATCGAGCTATGCGCATCCTTCTCTTCAGCGGCAAAGGGGGCGTGGGCAAAACCAGTCTCGCCGCGGCCACCGGGTTGCAACTCTCGCGGCTGGGGTACCGCACGCTGGTGATGAGCGTCGATCCGGCGCACAGCCTGGCCGACGCGTTCGATCTCGAAACCGATTTGTTCCACGGCAAGGCCGGCGACCCCTACCCCATCGACGAGCGGCTGGCCATCCACGAAGTCAATATCCAGAAGGAGATCAAGCGGAACTGGCGCGAGATTTCCTCCTACGTTACGTCGGTGTTGCGCACCACCGGGATCGGCGACGTGGAGGCCGAGGAGCTGGCCATCCTCCCCGGCATGGAAGAGTTGACCGCCATGATGTACGTCAACCAGTTCCGGCGCGAAGCGACTTACGACGCGATCGTGCTGGATTGCGCGCCCACGGCGGAATCCATGCGCTTCGTCAGCATGCCGACCACCCTCGAGTGGTACATGAAACATATCTTCCCGTTCCAGCGCGGGATACTGAAGGCCGTGCGGCCGCTGGCGAACCGCGTGTCGCCGGTCGAGTTACCCGGCGATAACTACTTCGTCAACATCCAGTCGCTGTTCGCCAAGCTGGAAGGCATCGCGGAGATACTGGAAGATCCGCGGACCACCAGCGTGCGCCTGGTGACCAATCCCGAACGCATGGTGCTGCGCGAAACCCAGCGGGCCTTCGTGTATTTCTCGCTGCACGGGTTGACCGTGGACGGCGTGATCGCCAACCGCGTGCTGCCGCAGACCGTGACCGACGCGTACTTCGAGGAGTGGCGCAAATCGCAGGCCGCCATCCTCGACGAGATCGACACCTACTTCGCTCCCGTGCCGGTGAAGCGCGTGCCGCTGTTCACCCACGAGGTGCTGGGCGGCGAACGTCTGGCGGAGCTGGCGCGGGCGCTGTACGCGGAGGCGGAAGACCCGGCGGCGGTGGTGCGCACCGAAGCGCCCTACACCTTCGCCAAACGGGACGGGCGCTACGAGGTGCGTCTCGGTCTGCCGTTCGCCGCCAAGGGCGAAGTGAGCCTGTTCAAGAAGGGCGACGAGCTGGTGGTGGAGATTGGCACGCTGCGCCGGCACATCGGCCTGCCCACCTCGATGGCGGGGCTTTCCCCCGGCCGCGCAAAGTTGGAGAATAAGGTACTGACGGTGGAAATGAAGGAGAACTGAAATGGAAGATAAGACCGCCTCCGCTCCGGCCCCGGCCCCGGCGCAGGAACACGGGTGCTTGCTGTGCAGCATGGCGCTGCCGCTGCTGGAGGGCTGCTTTCCGGAAGCCACGCGCGACCATTTCCGGGCGTCGCGGGTGGAGTTCCTGAAGGGATTGCGAAGCCTGCTCGACGCACGCATCGCCCATCTGTCCAAGGAGATGGAGGCGAAGGGGACGCACGTCACGGTGGAATAAGAGCCGCGACGGCGGCGGCGCCGGCGTTGTACAATGCGGGGTTCGGCCCCACTTATGCCGATACAATTGCCTACTTACGCTTTCGTGGCGGATACGCCTGGGGTGGCGTCCAACATCGTGCCGATCGTGTTCGCGATCGTCATCGCGGCGCTCGGCGCCTTTGCGCTCTGGCTCATGGCGAGCGGCAGTCGCGGGCCGGATGGCTTGCTCCATCGAGGCGCCCGGCTGGCGATGGCGGGCCGCTACGCCGAGGCCGAACGGTGCTACCGCAGGGCCCTGGCCGACGATTCGAAGCTCACGCCTCCGCAGAAAAGCCGGCTGCTGGTCTCGCTGGGCGCCGCGCTGATGGATATGGACCGCCACGAGGAGTCGCGCCAGTACCTGGAGGCGGCCCTGGTGATGGACGACCCAAAGGGCGAGTGCCGCGCCGCCCTGGCGGACGTCCTATTGCTGCGGGGCGGCGATCCGCAGAGGCCCCTCAACCTGTCGGAAGAAGTCATCGAAGCGAGCAAGGAATCGCTTGGCGATCTGCCCTCCGGCGAGCGAATCGGCGAGCGCCTCGCCAGCTTCATCCGCGCGGGGCACTGGGCGCGGAGGGGCTGGGCGCTGGCTCTCCTGGAGCGCCAATCGGAAAGCCAGGAGTCCGTCGACTATGCCCTGAAGCTGGTGAATCCGGTGCTGGCGGGGCTGGGCGGCAGCGGCAATTACAAAGTGCCGGCCACCACCCCCGCGTCGCTTTGCCTGGCCGGGGTGCATTGGCGCACGGGCGAGGCGCTCCTCGCCATGGGACAAGCCGATGCGGCGCGGGAGCATTTCCAAATCGCCAGCGACCTCGATCCCCAGAGCCAGTGCGGCGGCCGCTCGCGCCAGCAACTTGAACGCTTGGGGAAGTCCGCTGGATAGGGGCACGCACCGACGGGTGGAGTAAGAGCCGTGGAGTAAGAGCCGCGACGCCGCCCGAGCCGGTGTTGTACAATGCGGGGTTCAGCCCGGCTTGCTTATGCTGTCGATATCGTATCTCTTCGCGCTCGCGGCAAATCGGCCCGATGCGATGTCCAGCACCAGGCTGCTCGTGTTTCTGGCGGTGTTCGGGGCGCTGGGCGCGTTTGCGCTCTGGCTGATGGCGAGCGGCAGTCGCGGGCCGGATGGCTTGCTCGACCGGGGCCTTCGCCTGTCGATTGCGGGCAAATACGCCGAGGCGGAGCAGTGCTATCGCGAAGCCCTGGCCGGCGATTCGAAGCTGAAGTCTCCCGTGCGAGCCAGGCTGCGGATCTGTCTGGGCGACGCGCTGATGGATATGGACCGCTTTCCGGAATCGCGGGAGTGCCTGGAGGAGGCCCTCGCCATGGGCGACCCGACGGGCAGTTGCCGCGGCAGCCTGGCGGACTCGCTTCTGCTACAGCGCTCCGATCCGCCGAGGGCACTCGAATTGTCGAACCAGGCCATTCAGGCGAGTACGGATGGGCTGGGCGAGATAACTTCCATCGGGCGCATCGGCGGACACCTGGCCAGCATCGTGCGGGCGGACGCGTGGGCGCGGAGGGCATGGGCGCTGGCGTTGCTGGGGCGCCAATCGGAAAGCCAGGAGTCCATCGACTTCGCTGTGAAGCTGACAGGGCCCTCCTTCGCGGCGCTGTCCCGCAATACGGGCAAAAGCAGCGGACTGATGGCCACTACCTTGTCGGCGGACCGGACTGAGATCTATTGGCACACCGGCATGGCGCTCCTCGCCATGGGGCAGACCGGCAAGGCGCGCGAGCACTTCCGGATCGCCAGCGACTCGACAGCCAAAACCAGGTGCGCCGCCCGCTGCCGCGAGCAGCTTGAACGCCTGGGAACGTCGTTTGGATGATGCGGCCGTCCGCGCGCGGCTACTGGCAAGGCCACGGCGCGGTGTACCAAGCCATTCCCAGCGCACCCTCCCTTTGCTCGACGCAGACCGGGCTGCCCTCCCGGAAAGCGTCGTAGGTTTCACGCGGGACTACCACGGCGTACTGCTTGGCCGTGGGATTCGCGCCCCATGGCTCCAGATCCAGAAACAGCGTGGCATGGCGTCCCGTGTGCTTGCCGGACACCACCGTCTTGTACACCGTGGCGGGTGAATGGTCCAGCCCGCAGTTTGCCTGCCTCAAGTTGGCACATCCGTAAACGAGCGACAGCAGGAGCAGAACCGCCCAAGGTCCGGGACCGCCTTCCCTGGCTCGCCATCGCGCGATGGCCGCGGCGGCAAATAGAACGGCGCCGGCGGCCGACCCCAGCCCAAGAGCGGGCAGCAACCGCACGAGCGACGCGTGGGGGAAGGCGCCCAACGGAGCCACGGCACAGAAGAACCAAATGCCAAAAAGAGGAATACGGACGCAGTTCCGATCGAAGAAGACCGCGCACCGGTTGGGAAAACACAGTGCCGCCGCAACCACGACCCACGGCGCGCCGGCCTCGAGCGCCATTATCCGGACGGACGGCCTCACGAAACCCCCGACCCACACAGCCAAGGCCGCCACCGACAGAACCACGTTCACGCCCGCCGCAAGCACATACGCCTTGGTGAGCGGCTGGGGCTGAAGCTGAAGGTGGAGCTGCATCAGGCGATGCGCGTCGAATTCACCGCCGGTCTCCTGGTACTCCATGGAGAGATCCTAGCACGCGGCTTCACTCCCCGGCCGCGATCCCCAACTCGCTCAGCAGGCCCGTGGCCTTGTAGATCTGCCGCAACGCGGCCACGATTCCGGTCGTGGACACGTGTACGGCGCGCGCGGCGTCGTCGGCGTACATGTAAGTCAGCGCGATGCTCTCCAGGTTGCCGTCGAAGGTTACTCCCACTAACTCGCCCTTGGTATTCAGCACCGGGCCGCCGGAGGCTCCCGCGGTGATGTCGCAGGTGCTCACGAAATTCATGGGCGTGTTCAGGTCGAGCGACGGCTTGGCGTCCATCCAGCGTTGCGGCAGGGTGTAACGCTCCTGGTTGTCGGCGGCCAGGTGGAACAATCCGCCGAAGGTGGTGGCGTCCAGCACGGGGGCTTCGGTGCGGTCCTTGTAAGCCTTCGCCACGCCGAAGGTCAGGCGCGGCGTGCCGGTGCCGTCGGGGTAATCGGCCGCGCCGAACAGGCGGTAGCGGTACTGCGCGATGCGCTCGGCGGCGGAGGCATCCAGCGCGTCGAGGGCGTCCTGGCGCCGCTTGCGGATACGCCGCGCCGGTTCGTCGAGCAGGCGCGCCAGGCGAATCATGCCATCCGCCGATGCCGCAGCGGCGGCCTTGTCTCCGGCCAGCCGTTTGCGCTCGGCGACGTCACGCAGCTTGGTCGAGTGGACGGCCTCCTCGGCCACCTGCGCGGAAGTCTTGTTGCCAAGAATCGCCTTGATGGGGACTTCCTTTTCGTTCATCGGCTTGATTTCGTCGAGGTAGCGCGTGAGCAGGGCGATCTCGACGCCATCCTCGATGGGCGACGGGGCGTAGAGCGATTGCTCGAGCGAATCGAGGGCGGTGTCGCGGAACTCGGCCAGACGCTGGTCGTTCGGTTTGCCGCGCTCCTCGCCCAGCCGGACCACCTGGCGGGCGATGCGGAACAGGTCGGACCCCACGGCGCCGGGGCTCTCGAGAACCTGATACTGCCGCTCGGACGATGTTCCCCACGTGCGGTAGGCGGTGGCGACGTCGTCCCACACTTTGACGGCTTCCACCCCCAGCTTGGGATCGTGCTGCACGGCCGAGCGGAGCTTGCGCTCGAAGTTGGCTTTGCGGGCGAACAGGAAGTCGTCCTTCAGCCCGATGAGGCGGCCGGCGGCGAACTTGTACTGGTTGGCGAGCGTGACCAGCGGCAACTGGGCGGCTTGCAGGTTGGCGGGGCTCTTGGCGCCAAAGGCGGCCAGGTCGGCGATGCGGCTGGCCAGGCGGGTGACGGTGAGCGGCAGTTGGGTGTCGCGGTAGAAGGTAAGCTGCGCGAAGGTGGAGACGCGCGCGGTCGCCGCGGGACTGCCGGCGGCGAATATCAATTCGTCGTCCTTCACCGGTTCGGAGTTCCACTTGAAGTAGTTCGGCGTTTCGGCGGGCCGTCCGTTCTCATAGGCGCGAAGGAAGGCGAAATCCAGGCCGTAGCGTTGGAACGTGCGGCTGGCGGGATTGCCGCCGAAGAAGCTGACGGCCCGCTCGGGCGCGAACACGAGGCGCAGGTCGCCGTAGCGTTTGTACTGGTAGAGATCGTAGCGCTCGCCGGAGTGCAGGCCGACCACGGAACAGAGATTGCCGGAAGCTTCCGCGCAGGACTTCTCGAGGCGCGCGATGGCGGCGTTGCGCTTCTCGAGCGCCTGCGCCGCGGCCTTCCCGGCGGCCGCGGTCTTGGCCGGCGTCTTGGGGGCTTCGGCGGCGGGCTCCTCGATCTGGCTGGTGACGTCCTCGAGTTTCAGCAGCACCGCGGCCTCCAGGCCGGGACAGCGGAGTTCCTCCTGCCGCGTGGCCGCATAGAAACCGTCCCGCAGATAGTCGTGACCGGCGGCGCCGAGCCGGGCGATGCAGTCGATGACCACGTGGTGGTTGGTCAAGACCAGCCCGTGAGCGGTGACGAAGGATCCCGATCCGCTTCCCAGGCGCAGGGAGGCAAGCCGCACGTTCGCGAGGAACGCATCGGTGACCTCGAAGCCGTACTTCTTGGCCACTGCGTCCTGGGGAAACTGGTTGAACAGCCAGAGTCCTTCATCGGCCATTGCCGGCAGCGCCAGGGCGCACACGAAAAGCCATCCGCGAGGAATCATCGCCACTCCAAGACTACAGTTTACGGGTTTCGGCAGGCGGCGTTCCAGCAAGGGCCAGGCGGCGCAAAGTTCCATTATTTGCGTGGAAAACCGGGCACCCGAACGCCGCCGCCCGGCCGCAGGCCGCCGCCCGCCCGCAGCCCGCCGCCCGGCGCCGCACCTCGCCCTTGACAAGCTAATCAATTAGTACTAAATCTTGTAACATGCCGCTTCGAAGATGCGCCGTGGCCGTGGCATTCGGCCTTTGCGCGATGGCGCAGGAGCCCGCGCCCGATGAGATTCAGCCCTTGCTCGAGGCCGGAAACGCGAGCTACCTGCACGGCGATTATGACGCGGCGCGCGTCTCGTACGAGAAAGCCTGGGATCTTGCCAAGCTCGGTCCCTCCGACGATCCGGTGCGCTACGAAGCGCCCAAGCGGCTGAGCATGGCGCTGGCCGCCCTGGGGCAGTACGACGCGGCCAACGCGAACCTGGCGCTGGCCATCGGGTGGCTGGAGCAGTACAAAAGCCGGGACGAAGCCAGAATCCCCGGCGACCTGCTGCAATCCGTGGTTTATCTCAAGGCGCTGAAGGATTACGATGGCGCCATCGCGGTGCTGCACCGTGTCATCGTTCTGCATCTGGGGCCTGCCCGCAGCTTCGACAACACCAACGTCGCGGACGACCACAGCCGGCTGGCCCAGGTCTACATGCTGATGAACAAGCCGGAAGAGGCCATCGGCTCACTGAGGGTGGCGCTGACCATCCGCACCAAACTGGCGGGCCCGCTGGATGCGACGTTGATCTACGATCTGGACCGGCTGGGCGCCGCGTACACCGTGACGCAGGACTACGAGAAAGCCGAAGACGCGTTTCGCCACGCCCTGACGATCCGCCAGTCGCTCGTGGGCAAGGACGATGCCGACCTGATTCCCGACGTGGATGGGCTGGCCTTCGCGCTGTTCGGCCAGAAGAAGTACGACGAAGCGGAGCCGCTCTACCACAGGCTGATCGACCTGTGGACCGCATCCACGGCCCCGGACCATCCCATGCTGGCGGTGGCCTGGCAGAAGCTGGGCGTGTTCTACTCCGCGCAGAAGAAGTACGATCTCGCCAACGGCGCCTTCGACAAGGGGAACGCCATCCGGGCGCTCAATCTGGCCACGGGTCTCTCCGAGCAGGCCGCCGACGTTATCGGGCAGGGAGACAAACCCGACAAGCCCGCGGTAATCGCGCTCTACCGGCGGGCGCTCAAGCCGCTCGATCCGCCCAACGAGGTGTATGGCGAGATGCGAAAGCAGATCGAGGACATGATTGCCGACCTCAGCAAGCAGACCAACGCCAAGTGGAAGGCGGCGCCTCCGCCCATCAAGAAGTGACGCGGGGCAGAATGGCAGCCGGCCTGCCCGGGAGGTTGTGGCAGCCCCGGAAGGCGGGTTAGCAACCCGCCGCAGGATGCCATCCTGCCCCACATGGCGCGCGATACAATGACAGATCGGAGAGGAGAGTACCGTGAGCGATCTCACCATCCGGCCGACGCTGAAGTTCATCAAGGCGGGCGCGACGCTGGCGGCCATCGCGTTCCTGGGGCTGGAGATTCTGTACATCACCCGGTGGCGCGGCAGCGGAACCGCCTGGCTGATGGCGCTCCCGCCGCTGGTGTTGCTGTGGCCGCTGGAGCGCTGGGTGCGCCGCCAGGCCACCAAGGCCACCCTCAGCGGGGAACACCTGCGGTATCAGACCGGGGTGCTCTCCAGGACCACGCGCAACATCCAGCTCCCCAAGCTGCAGGACGCGCGGGTGGAACAGCGCCTGCTGCAACGCTTCTGCGGCGTGGGCGACCTTTCGCTGGAAACCGCGGGAGAAGCCAGCCGCCTGACCATCCCCAATGTGGACGATCCCCAGGCGCTGGCCGACGAGATCATGAACCGCGCGCAGGCGGGCGCGGCCTCCGGCGGCGGCGTGTAGGGCGCTGCCGATGGCCCGCTGGCGCGCCGCTCGGGCAGTGCCTCACCTTACGACTTTGGCGCTGAGCGGCGTGCTGCGGGAGCTCCCGCCGGCGAAGAAGGTGTACTCTCCCGGCAGCAGTTCCCAATCGTCCTTCCGTTCGTCGAAAATCGAGAGGAACTTCGGGTCGATGGCCAGCGTGACGGTCTTCCGTTCGCCGGGGGCCAGGCGGACCTTGTCCCACGCCACCAGGCGCTTGGGCGGCTCGTTGGCGGCGGCCGGCAGGCCCGCGTAGACCTGCGCGATCTCGGCGCCCTCGCGCTTCCCCGTGTTGCGCACGGTGAACGACACGCCGCCGATGGAGGCCTTCAAGTCCGAATACGCATAGGTGGTGTAGGAGAGCCCGTGGCCGAACGCGAACAACGGCTCCTTGCCTTCGGCGTCGAACCATTTGTAACCCACCTTCAGCCCTTCGGTGTAGTCGATATCGAAATCCGGCATGCGGCGGCGCTCGCCAGGCGCCGCGCCGGGCGGACGCATCAGATCCATGCCGAAGATGGCGGGGTGGGGCAGATCCGCGTCGGATCTGGCAAAGGTAGCCGGCAGCTTCCCGGACGGATTGACCTCGCCGAACAGGATGTTGGCCAGGGCTTCGGCGCCGCGAATGCCCGGATACCAGATTTCGATGGCCGCGTTCACCTGCCCGATCCACGGCATGGCGACGGGACCGCCGGTTTCGAGCACCACGATGGTGCGCGGGTTCGCCGCGGCCACCGCGCTCACCAGCTTGTCCTGGTTATCGGGCAGCGTGAGGGTGGAAACGTCGCGCCCTTCGCTGGTGGGCTGGTTGACGAACACGATGGCCACATCGGCGGCCTTCGCCGCGGCGGCGGCGGCGGCCGGGTCGGACCCGTCGTGGAACGCCACTTGGGCTTTGGGAACCTTGGCGCGAATGGCCTTGAGCGAGGACGAGGGGAACCACACGCCCGGGCCGCCGTAGCGGCTGGGGCCCAGGCCGGGCGGATCCACCTGCGCCGAACCGCCGCCCGAGAGCACGCTGGCGTCGGCATGCGATCCGACGAGCGCCACGGACTTGAGGGCCGCGGCGTTCAAGGGCAGTTGGCCCGCGGCGTTCTTCAGCAGAACCGAAGCCTGCTCGGCGATCTCCTGGGCGGTGTCGGCCCCGCCGAAGGGATCCACCACCCGGCCGCGCGGCGGATCGTCCACGATGCCCGCGGCGAACTCGGTCCGCACGATGCGGTGCACCATATCGTCGATGCGCGTCATGGGGACCTCGCCGGCTTCCACGGCCTTCTTCAGGGCGTCGCCGAGATAGCGGCTGTCGGACTCTTCGTTATCCAGGCCCGCCAGGGCGGCCTTGACGGTGGAGTGCGTGGCGCCCCAATCGGAAAGCACGAAGCCCTGGAAGCCCCACGTCTTCTTGAGCACATCGGTCAGCAGGTAGCCGTTCTCGCAAGCCCAATCGCCGTTGACTTTGTTGTAGGAGCACATCACCATGCCGGGCTGCCCCTCGGTGACGGCGATCTCGAACGCCAGCAGGTCGGTCTCCCGCATGGCGCGTTTGTCCAGCTTGACGTTGCCGATGCCGCGTCCGGTCTCCTGATCGTTGAAGGCGAAATGCTTCACGTCGCCGATCACCCGATTGCTTTGTATCCCCTGCACGAACTGGGCGGCCATCTTGCCGGCGAGGATGGGGTCCTCGCCCAGGTATTCGAAGTTGCGCCCGTTGCGCGGCTCGCGCATGAGGTCCAGGCCGCCGCCGAGCGAGACGTTGTACTGCTGGTCGCGCAGTTCGCGGCCGATCAAAGCGCCGTAGCGGTAGGCCAGCTTGGGGTCCCAGGTGGCGGCTTCGCCGATGGTGGATGGCAGGAGAGTGGCGTAGCGGCCGCGTTCGGCGGCGGCCCTCACCCCCACCGCGGAATCCGCCAACTGGAGATCCGGAAGGCCCAGCCGCGGGATGCCCGAGACCACGCCGGCTCCCCCGTTGGACCGCGGGCCCGCCTCATTGAAACCGCCCATGCCGTGCAGCAGCAGGATCTTCTCGTCGAGCGTCATTTGTTCCATCAACAGGCTGGCCCTCCGGTCGGGCGGCAGAGTCCGGTCATTCCACGGGCCTTTGAGAACTTCCGGCCGAGCCGGCCTCTGGGCCAGAGCCAGAACGGCGGACAATGCCACCAGGATGGCCGCGGCGGCGACAGCCAGCGCCAGTCCTATGCTTCGCAGACGATGAATCACGGTTTCGATCCTCTCGAGTTCGGGCAAAGACCGATTGTACCGCCTGGACCCGCAAGGCGGCTGGTATCTTCCCGCGCGCAGCGATTGCAGGCAGATCGGAGGGCCGGTTGCAAACCGGCCGCAGGTTGAAAACCTGCCCCACATAGCGGCAAGCCGCAAACGAATCTTCCCGCCCGCAGCGATTGCGGGCAGATCGGAGGGCCGGTTGCAAACCGGCCGCAGGTTGAAAACCTGCCCCACATAGCGCCGGCGAATCCACTTCCACGTCGCGCGGCTTCGAACTACTTGCGGACGGCGATGGGCTGGCTGCCGTCGATGTAGACGACATACCGCGTGCCCGCGACGGCGGCAAGATCCTTGGGCTTTTTCTTTGCGCCCGGATAGGTTCCGGAATCGACGGCACGCCGGCCGGAGCCGGGATTGGGGGTCGCGCGCAGCTTCAACTTCTGGCCGCCCACGGCGTCCACCTGTTCCAACTGGAACGTCATTTTGGTCTCCAGCACGAGCACCCTCTTCCTGGCTTCGTCCACCACGTGCCCGGCCGCCAGGGCGCCCTTGGAGATCACCACGCAGTCGCCGGCCACAACGTCCTTGACCACGGTGAACTTCAGGGGCGTTGCGGCGGGCGCGTCGAGGGGGATGCCGGCGGAGAGTTCGACGACGACCTGCGCGGCGTCCGAGACGACGATGGTCTTCGCGGCCCTCTCGGCATGCCCAGCGGGTTGGGGAGCCGGCGGGACGGGCGCCGGCGAGTTGGCCGCGGCCTCTCCGGCCGGCGTGGAATCCGCGGCAGGCGTGGTTGCATCGGCCGGCTTCACCGGGGCGGGAGCGGCCGCCGCCGGCTTCGCCACCGCGGGTCCGGAAGCGTCGCGCATGGCCTGGATCAAGGATTCCGGCGCGCCCGCGTGGCTCAACCGGATTACTTCCGCCGTCGAGAAATCGAACTGCGTTTTCGAAGAGCGGATTTGGCCGAGGATCACCGCGATGGGAACCTTGGCCTCGAGCATCTGCACGATGGAATCGTTAGTCAGCGGGGCGGAGGCAGCCGTGGGCGCGGGGGGCATCGCGGGATTCGGCGCGGGCGCCGGCGCCGCCGCCGAACCGGTGGAGGCGGCCGGCGCCGCGGTATCCTGCCCGGGAGCCTGGGCGGACGCCTCCGGTTGGGACGGCGCGGGCTGGGGAGCCCGGCGCCGTGCCACCGCCCACCAGGTGGCCCCTCCCGCGACGGCCACCGCGGCGGCGATGGCCAGGACGGCCACCACCAGCATCCGCCGGGACTTTTCCGGCGCGACAGGGACCAGCACGGTGGGCGCGGACCCGGTGTCGTACTGCAGCTTGAGGCTTTCGAGCGCGGCCAGCAGTTCGTCCATGGTCTGCCAGCGTTCGTCGCGGTTTTTGCGCAAGCACTTCTCGACGATCTCGTGCAGCCGCACCGGCGCTGCGGGAGCGAACTCGCGGATGGGCCGCACCTCGTCGCGCAGAATCGCCGTCATGGTGGCGATGGCGGATTCGCCGGGAAACGCGCGATGCCCCGTGATCATCTCGTACAGCAGGATTCCGAACGAAAAGACGTCCGACCGCCCGTCCACCGGCTTGCCCTCGGCCTGCTCGGGCGACATGTAATTGACCGTGCCCACCACCGTGCCTTTCACCGTCACGGGGCCGGAGATGCTGGCGGTCCTGGCCGAATCGTCGGCCAAGACCGTGTAGGTGGGCTTCGCCAGGCCGAAATCCAGCACCTTCACCAGGCCGGAGCCGGTGACCATGACGTTGGCCGGCTTAACGTCGCGGTGTACGATACCGGCCGCGTGGGCCGCCGCCAGGGCGCTGGCGATCTGCACGGCATACTTGAGCGCCTGCGGGATGGGAAAGCCGGTGGCGGGCACCATCTGCGCAATGGTCTTGCCGGGGACCAGCTCCATCACCAGCAGATCGGTTTCGTCGTCGGCCAGGATGTCGTGGACCGTAACGATGTTGGGATGGCTGAGCCCGGATGCCGCGCGGGCCTCCTGTATGAACCGCAGGCGCGGCGTCTCGTCGCCCGATTCGCTCTTGGGCAGAACCTTGATGGCCACCATCCGGCTGAGCCGCGTGTCCCGGGCGCGGAAAATGTCCCCCATTCCTCCACTGCCCAGGCGTTCGAGGATCTCGTAATGCGATACGGTGCGGCCAGTCATGGGCTCCTCGCTTCGGATAACTCACAGTGTGCCACAGGAAAAGCCGGGGTGGATACTATGGAGGTTATGCCGCCCAAAGCCCAGGGTAGCGGATGGCGCAGGAAGCGCGCCGGCTCTCCTCCGCGCATGCCCGGTCCGCCCGATCCGCCGCCGGTTCGCGCCCGGCCCGCCCTGTGGCCGCATGTCTGGCGGGTGCTGGGTCTGTGGGCCGTGGCGCTGGCGGCCTACGCCAACTCTTTCCGCGCCGGCATGACCCTGGACAACGCCACCATCATCCTGCGGGACTCGCGCATTCAGGCCGCCACGCTCTCGAACGTGCGCCTGGTTTTCTCGCAGGAATACTGGTACGGCAACGCCACCACCAATCTCTACCGGCCGCTGACCACGCTCTCCTACCTGTTCAACTACGCCGTCCTGGGCAACGGTCCGCATCCCGCCGGCTACCACTGGGTCAACTTCGGTCTCCACGCCGTGAACATCCTCCTGGTCTACCTGTTGGGCCTGCTGGCGCTGCGGCGCGCGGGCCTGTCGCTGGCGTTGGCCGGGCTGTGGGGCATGCATCCCGTGCTCACGGAATCCGTCACCAACATGGTCGGCCGCGCCGACGAGTTGGCGGCTTTCGGCGTGCTCGCCGCGCTGCTGTGCCACGTCCGGAGCGCGGGCGCCCGCGGTCCGCGAAAAGCCGCGTGGCTGGCCGGCACCGCCATGGCCGCGGCCATTGCGATCTTCTCGAAGGAGAGCGGCGTCGCGGTGCTGGCCATCCTCCCGCTATACGACTTCACTTTCGGCCGGCTCACGCCGCCGCGGCTGCGCGTCATGGGCTATGCCGCCCTGTTGCCGGCCATGGCGGCGTACTTCTACTGCCGCGCCGCCATGCTGGCCGCGGGTCCCACGGGCGTGGTGCCATTCGTCGATAACCCGCTGCAGGGCGCCGGATTCTGGACGGCGCGCGTGACGGCCGTCAAGGTCCTCGGCAAGCTGTTCGCGCTGTTCCTGTGGCCCGCCGCGCTGTCCTGCGATTATTCCTACAACCAGATTCCGCCGTTCTCGTGGGGCTGGAACTGGGAGGACGCGCAGGCGCTCGTGGCGCTGGCGGCGTGCGGGGCCGCCGTGGCGCTCGCCATCCGCTGGCGGCGCGCCGCGGCGCCGGTCTTCTTGGTGGCGTTCTGGTTCGTGACCCTGGCGCCCACCGCCAACATCGCGGTTCTCATCGGCACCATCATGGCCGAGCGGTTTCTGTACCTGCCCGCCATGGCCCTGGCTGGAGGCGTGGTGCTGGCGCTGGACGCGCTGGCGCGCCGCTTCACCGCATCCCCCGAGGCCGCGCGCCGGGCCACCGCCATCGCCGCCGGCGCGATGTGCCTGGCCTGCTCGGTGCGCACCTTCGCCCGCAACGCCGACTGGCGCGACGATGTCAGCCTGTGGAGCAGCGCCGTCCGCGTCTGCCCAGCCAGCTTCCGGGCCCACGTCTCCCTGGCCATCGCGCTCCGCAACGCCGGGGCGGACCTGGACCGCAGCGTGCGCGAGGCCGGCCGGGGACTGGATATCCTCCGCACCCTGCCCGACGATCGGAACAACCGCGTCGGCTACCTGTTGGCCGGCACGTGCTACCGGGCGAAGGGCGACAGCCTGCCGGCCGGCGGGCAATGGTGGTACGACAAGGCCCGCGACACGCTGCTGCACGGACTGCGGATCGACGACCTGGAGCAGGCGCACGCCCGCGCCGTCAACCTGGCGCTTCACAAGGGCCCTTACTTCGGCGGGCAGACCGGCTTGTACCTGGAACTGGGCCGCGTCTACCGGCGCTTGTCGCAACCGCGGGCGGCGCTGGACATCCTGGCCGACGGCCGCGCCATCGACCCTCAACCCGAGTTCTCGGCGGAGATGTCGGATATCTACCGCCAACTGGGCGACCACGACGCGGCCGCAATCGCCCTCATGGAAGGACTGGTGCTCAAGCCCGAGGCCACCGGACTAGCGGCATCCCTGGTAGCGGTCTACCGGGAAGCGTACCCTGGCAGTTGCGCCATCGGCGGATCGGCCGGCGCGAGCAGCATCGACCTGGCCTGCCCGCTGGTACACGGCCAGCTCTGCGCCGCCTCGCGCAACGTGGCCATGGCCTACCGGAGCCGCGGCCGCGCCGGGAAGGCCGCCGCCACCGCCCGCACCGCCATCGCCGAATTCGGCTGCCCGGCGCCGCCGTTCGAGTCCCGCACGGAACCGTGAGCGTCAGGGAGCGGATCGAGCGTGGGTCGAATCCGCCGCGCCACGGGTGGTTAACCGTTTCGGGGGAGGCGACAAGGTGAGAGCCGACGCCGTGGGGCAAACCGAGGACAGACAGCGAATTTCCGGCAAACTGCGCCGGAAATCCGAGTCTGGCCCCGGTTTGCGGGCACCAGCGGCCCACGCGCGTCCGGCTTGGGCGGTACACTCGTTCTTGGATGCCGGTCCGGATCAACCTGCCCAACCTGTTCACGCTGCTCCGCCTGCTGCTGACACCGTTGGTCGCCTGGGCCATCCTCGTCCACCGTCCCGTCCTGGCCATGGGGCTCTTCGCCCTGGCGGCGTTCACGGACTACCTGGATGGCGCCGCCGCCCGAGGCTTGCGCTCGGCCACCCCAGCCGGCGCGGTGCTGGATCCCATCGCCGACAAATTTCTGCTGAACGGCGTCTTTCTGGCGCTGGCCGTGGCGGGGATGCTGCCGTGGTGGCTGGTGGCGGTGGTTTTGGGCCGCGACCTTTACATTCTGGTGGGCGCGGGAGCCATACTGCTGACCACCTCCATAAGGCGGTTTCCGCCCAGTATCTGGGGCAAAGTTTCGACTTGTGTGCAGATCGGTACAGTTCTGGCCTGGCTGGTCCGGAACATTTGGGCCTTCCGGCTGCTGGCCGCCCTGGCCGCGGCGGGAGTCTGGATCTGCGCGGCATTCACTGTGTGGAGCGGCATCCACTACACTTGGCGCGCGGTTCGGAGCGTGCGTGCCCTGCCCCGGAATGCTCCGCCTGCCCCGCCCCGGCATACTCATTGACGGGGTTCGCGCGCGGGAGTAGTCTAAAGATGAGACGGGGTTCCATGACTCGATACCAGCCTGCACCATACTATCTTTGGTCTGGCACGGTGGCCGCGATTCTGGCCGGCCTGTGCGGATGGATGGGTTGGCATCGGCCAGTGGTCCTGATCCCGGCCGTCCTGTTCCTGCTGAGCGCCGTCTTCCTCCTGGCGATGGCGTTCCGGCCGGCCATCGCGCTGCAAGAGGGGTATCTATCGCTGGGCCGCCGCATCATCCCGTGGATGGACATTCGGCGCGTGGATCGCCCCGTCAGTTGGGTGTCTCCGCTGGTTGTCCGCCTCACGCTGTTCGACGATTCGCGCGTGTTGCTGGTGTATTCGGGCGACCTGGATTCCTGCAACAGCCTGCTGCGCAACCTGCGGCGCCTCTCGCGCGACGCCCTCATCGACGGCAAGCCCTACCGCCAGTACTTCGGCGAAGTGCTCGCGCCGCCTCCGGAACGCAAGCAGCCCCCGTCGCCGCCGCGCTACCGCATTCTGCGGCCCGAGGACGAAGCGGAGGTGGAACGCCTCTATCAACGGCTGAAGACGGTCGGCAATCTCGACCAGAAGAGCGGATCGGACGATAAGTAGTCCGTGAGGCGCCGCCGTTTTTTCATTCTCCGCTCTCCGATTGTGCTCGCCGTTCTGGCGCTGGCCCTGGCGGTGTCCTACCGCCTGTGGCTTCCCTCGATCGGCCGCGCCCTGGTGCACGACGACGGCCCGGCCGCGGCCGACATCGCCGTGGTTCTGGGCGGCGACACTTGGGGCCACCGCATCGAAACCGCCGGGACGCTGGTGCGGCGCGGCCTGGTCCCCTCGGTGCTGGTGAGCGGCTCACCCGGATTCTACGGGGAGCATGAGAGCGACCTGGAGATTCCGTTCGCCGTCCGCAAGGGTTTTCCGGCGAAGTGGTTCGAGGCGTTCCCGAACGATGCGCTCTCGACCAAGGATGAAGCCCGCGCGATTCTCGGCGAACTGCGCCGCCGCGGCGTTCACCGGATTCTCATTGTGACCAGCGACTTTCATTCCGCCCGCGCGCGCCGCATTTACCTGGCCACCGAAAAGGCCATGGGCGGCGGCCCGGAGCTGCGGATGGTTGCCGCGCCCGACGAGTTCTTTCGCGCGGACTCCTGGTGGCGCGGCCGCGAATCGCAGAAGACCACGTTCATCGAGTGGTGGAAGACGATAGCCACGGCGCTGGGGGACTGACGCCCGTTCCGGTTCATGTAAGGAACTGTGAAGGCTGCCCGGCCCCCGTAAACCCCTCGCGGACAAGCCGCGTCGGTGTAGCGATGAAGGGAAGCGGTTTTTCATGTCCGATAACCACACCGCTCGTTTAGCCATCGCGGCCGGTCTGTTCCTGCTGGGTACGGCGCCGCCGGGAGGATCGCCGGGAGGAGGAGGAGGGGAAACCACGTCGTCGGTAACTTACTACGCCACTTACAAACCGGACGGCGGCACGGCAGCCGCAGTATCGTACTCGGGCTGGATTGGGGCTGGCCTGTATCGGATCGACCTGACCGCGCCGGCCAGTCTTACTACCGCCGGGACGCATCCGGCGATCGTGACGCAGAATGGAGCCGCTTCGCCCGCGACGGCGCTTCTGAAGATCGCGGGGAATCAGGCGGTTCCATCACGCGGGGAACGTCCGTTGCCGCAAAGTCATCCCCCTTGAACAACAGAGGTTCGCCGGACCACTGTGCAAGAGCGTACGATGCGCAATCGCCAAAGTTGAGTCCGGCGGCGTGACGCCCTTTTCCGAATCGCCGAAAGGCCGTGCGGGCCAGCGTGAGATGTTCCTGATCGAAAGCCACGGTCTCAATCGAAGCCCGCTGCAGGAACAGGTCCAGGTCTGCGCCGGCGTCGTCGCCTCTTCGCTCTTCCAAAACCATGGCCGCTTCGAGCACGGAAACCGCCGAGATTAGGCGGCGGGACGATTGCTCGATCAGCGACACGAACTCGGCCCTCTCGGGCTCATTCCGGAGCACCGCGAGAACCGCCGAGGTATCCAGAGTCATCGCGCCGGCACTCCCCGTTCGTCGTAGCCGAGGATCTCGTCCGCGCTGAGCCGAGACACGATCGGCCGTTCCGCACATCGCAAGGCGATGGCATTCAGCTCGTCCGCCAGGGAACGTCCGGAGCGGGCGCGGCGGAGCCGCTCGTACCTCTCCGCCAGCGCAGCCCGAACGGCTTCGGTCAGCGTTTCCCCGGTGAGTTCCGCCAGCTTGCGGGCGAGGAACTCGGTCTGGTCGTTTTTGATGCTGATCGGCACGTCTATTCTACCTTTCATTAATCATATCATGAAAGGCAGAAGACGTGTCCAACATGGTAGCGTGCGCGTGCTTAACCGCTCTGGGGGAGGCGATAAACTGAGAGCCGACGCCGTGGGGCAAACCGGGGACAGACAGCGAATTTCCGGCAAACTGCGCCGGAAATCCATGTCTGTCCCCGGTTTGCGGCAGGGCTACTATGCGTACGCGGCTTGAGGGGGTGAACGGCGCTACTGCAACCGCCGCAGCTCGTCCAGATCCAGCCGCCCGGTGTAAATCGCCATTCCCAGCGCCGCGTGCACGCCCATTTCCAGCAGCGCCCGAACATCGTCCATGGTGGTGATGCCGCCGGCGGCAGTAAGTTCCAGCGATGTGGCGGCGCGCAGACGCCGGAACCAGTCCAGGTCGGTGCCCTGTAACATGCCTTCCTTATCCACATAAGTACACAGGAAGCCCGAGCAATACGGCTCCAACTCGCCCAGCACTTCCTCGGCGCCGAGCGCGGTCGGCTCCCGCCAGCCGCGCACCACGATGCGGCCGCCCTTCGAATCGAGGGCAATCAGCAGGCGCTGGCGGCCGATCGCGCCCGCGAGCGCCGCCAGAAACTCGTGCCGCACGCCGCTCGCGGTGAATGCGGAAGTCCCCACGATCACTTTGTGCGCGCCCTGCTCGACCAGCGTCCGCGCGCGCTCGACGGTGCGCACGCCGCCGCCCACGCGCGCCACGGCCTGGGAGGCCACCATGCGCACCAGCTCGCCGTTCGAGCCCCGGCCCATGGCGGCATCCAGGTCGATCACCTGGATCTCCGGAAATCCCGCGAACTTGCGCAGCATTACTTCCGGCGAATCGGCCTCCAGCGCCTTTTCGCGGCCCTGCACCAACTGCACCACCTTGCCGTCCATGAGGTCGATGCACGGAATGATCATTGCGCCAGCCTCATGGGGATGCCGCGCTTGTCGAGTTCTTCTTTCAACTGCTCCACGGTGTAGGTCCCGAAATGGAAAATGGAAGCGGCGAGGGCGGCATCGGCGCAGCCGTCGGTCAGGACGCGGACGAAGTGCTCGGGGCTGCCGGCCCCGCCGCTGGCGATCACGGGAATGTGCGTGGCCCGCGAGATGGCCTTGGTCAGGGCGCAATCGAAGCCGTCCTGCACGCCGTCGGTATCCATGGAAGTCAGCAGGATTTCGCCCGCGCCCAGGGCTTCGCCGCGCGCCGCCCACGCTACGGCGTCCATGTGCTCGTCGTCGCGGCCGCCGCGCGTGGTCACGGTCCACTGGCCCACTCCCGAGCGGCGCGCGTCGATGGCCAGGATCACGGCCTGCGCGCCGAATTCCAGGCTCAATTCGGTGATCAGCGCGGGACGGCGGACGGCGGCGGTGTTCACCGAGACCTTGTCCGCGCCCGACATCAGGATGTGCCGCGCGTCGGCCACCGAGCGGATGCCGCCGCCCACGGCCAGCGGGATGAAGACCTTGCGGGCGGTGCGCGCCACGACGTCGGCCATGATGGCGCGGGCGTCGCTGGAAGCGGTGATATCCAGGAAGACCAGCTCGTCGGCGCCGTCGCGGTTATAGCGGTCCGCAAGTTCGACGGGGTCGCCGGCGTCGCGCAGGTTGACGAAGTTTACGCCTTTGACGACGCGGCCGCCGGTGACGTCGAGACAGGGGATGATGCGCTTAGCTAGTGGCATGGGGAGTCCTTGTGGGGCAGGCTGTCAGCCTGCGGCGGACCCCACGGGGGTACCCCGTTAACCCGCCTTCCGATCCGTCTACGGGAACCAGACCAAGTGGAGCTTCCCCAACGACTGGGCGAGCTTCGCTCGCCGGGCCGATTGACAATCGGCCGCAGGTTGACAACCTGCCCCACATAAGGCCGCCTTCACATCTCGACATAATTCTTCACTATCCGCAGGCCCACGGCGCCGGATTTCTCGGGGTGGAACTGCACGCCGAACACGTTGCCCGACTCGAGCAGCGCCGTGTAGGGCAGTTCGTAGGTGCACACCGCCGCGGCCAGCGCCGAATCCGGCACGTAGTAACTGTGCGCGAAATACACGTAGGGCCGCGCGGCCAATCCCGCCAGCAGTTTCGAGGGGCGCCGCGGCTCGAGTTGGTTCCAACCCATGTGCGGCACGCGCGCGTCCAGCGGGAAACGCCGCACGCCGCCGGGGAACACGCCCAATCCGCGCGCTTCGGGGGCTTCCTCGCTCCGCTCGAAGAGCGCCTGCAAACCCAGGCAGATGCCCAGGAACGGCACGCCCGCCGCGATCCTCGCCACCAGCGTCCGGCGCACGCCCAGCTCGTCGAGTGCGCGCATCATCTGGCCGAAGTGGCCCACGCCCGGCAGGACGATCTTGCGGGCGCGATCGAGGCCCGCGGCGTCGCGCACCAGCTCGTACGGGCAGCCCAACTCGGCGAGCGTGTTCTCGACGCTGCGCAGGTTGCCCGCGCCGTAATCGAAAATCGTAATCACAGGAGGCCCTTGGTGGACGGCAACTGGCCGCGCAGCCGCGCGTCCCTCGAGCAGGCGAACTTCAGGGCCCGGGCGAAGCACTTGAACACCGCCTCCACTTTGTGGTGATTCGAGCGGCCGTACAGCACTTTGACGTGCAGGTTGGCGCCGGCGTGGTTCACAAAGCCGCCGAAGAAGTCTTCCAGCAGCTCGCTTTGGAGGTCGCCCACCAGGCGCGTCCTCACCAGGTCCTTATAGACGAGCGCCGGCCGGCCGCCCAGATCGAGCGCCACCACGGCCAGCGTTTCGTCCATGGGCAGCACGAAATATCCGGCGCGGTTGATTCCCTGGCGGCCGCCCAAGGCGCCAGCGAACAACTGGCCGAGGGCGATGCCCACGTCTTCCACGGTGTGGTGCTGGTCCACGTCCAGGTCGCCGGAGGCGCGCAGCTTCAGATCGAAGCCTCCGTGCCTGGCGAACAGCTCGAGCATGTGGTCCAGAAAGCGGATGCCGGTGGAGATTTCGTAGCGCCCGCGGCCCTCGATGCGCAGCTCGCCCGAGATGCGCGTCTCCCCGGTATCGCGGCGTATGGCGGCGGTTCTCATGGCGCGAACACCTCCTCCAGGTAATTGACGTCGTCGACGATGGCGCAGGCGCCGGCCGCCTGGAACAGGAACACCAGGTCGAGATACGACGGGTTCGATGGCGCGGCGATGCCGACGAACGGCACAGCCGCGGCTTGGGCGCACTGCGCGTCGTCCACCGAGTCGCCCACATAATAGAGGTCGCGGCCGGGGTTCAGGCCGCGGATTTGCAGCAGACCATCGGGCGCGGGCTTCCGGTTGGGCACCTCGTACATGCCCACGATGGGCGCGAACTCGAGGTGCGGCGCGAAGCGCTCGAGCGTCATGCGCGCTTCGGCTTTGGGCCGCCCCGTGAACAGGGCGAACTGGAACCCCAGGTTGAGCCGTTCGAGCGTGCCCGGCCGGGCCACCCATCGCTCGCGCAGCATCAGGCCGTTCGAGCCGTCGCCCAGGAACAGCTTCTGAAAGTACGCTTTCACTTCCTCGAAGGGAACGCCGATACCGGCGGAGGTCACGATGTGGTGCGACAGATTCCAGTCGTCGTTCCAGCCGCCCTCGTTCTTGTACTCCTGAATCCGCTCGGGCGCGATGGAGGCGCCGGTGAAGTGCTCGACGGTGCGCGCGATGGTCTCGCGGTAGCTGGCCGTCACGTCCACCAGCACGCCGTCCATATCGAAAACCAGGATGGGCCGGCTCATGCCTTCCAAACCTCGCCGAGCGCAACCAGCAAGCGGCGGGTCTGCTCGCGCGTTCCCACCGTGATGCGCACGCATCCGGCCGCTTCGTAGCTGCGGTCGCGCACCAGGATGGCGCGGCCGCGCAACGCCGCGGTCACCGCCGCCGCCCGCTTGCCGAACTGGCCCAGCACGAAATTGGCCGAGCTGGGCACGTAGCCGATGCCCAGCTTCTCGAGGCCCAGGCAGAGCAGCTCGCGCGCCGCCAGAATCTCGGCCACGTACTTCTCGACGTATTCCGTGTCCAGAACCGCCGCCCGCGCGGCCTCCACCGCCAGCGAGTTCACGCTGTAGGGCGACTGGGCCTTGTGCAGGTACGCGATATTGGCCGGGTGGCTGAACAGGCATCCCAGGCGCATGGCCGCCATGCCGAACACCTTCGAGAACGTGCGCGTCACATACAGGTTGGGAACGCGCCGGATCTCGCTCAGCGCGGTGACGCCCGAGAACTCGTAGTAGGCCTCGTCCACCAGCACCGCGGCCCGGCTGGCGCGGCGCAGGATGCGCTCGATGGCCAGCAGCGAAAAACCGGTTCCGGTGGGGTTGTTGGGATTGGCCAGAATCACCGCGCGCGTCTCGGCGGTGATGGCGTCGAGCACGGCTTGCAGCGGGAACTCCATCCCCGGCATGGGATAGGGCACCTGGCGAATCCGCGCCCCGGCCACCTCCGCGTAGAACCGGTACATGGCGTAGGAAGGCCGCAGCAGCAGCACTTCCTGGTTGTCGTCCACGTAGGTGTTGACGAACACCTGGATGGCCTCGTCGGTGCCGTTGGTGAAGAGGAACTCGGCGGGCTCGACGTGAAAGAAGCGCGCCACGGCCTCCTTGGCTTCGCCGTATTCCGGGTAGACCGACAAGCGGCCGGCGTCCAGCCCGTCGCGCAGGGCCGCGACGACGCGCGGCGAGCAGCCCACGGTGTTCTCGTTGAAATCCAGGCGCAGCTTGCCCGCGCGGCCCGCCGTGGGCGGCGAATACGGCGCCATGCCATGCACACTGGGCCGCGGCTTGATGGCCCCCTTAGGTAATCTCATGATGGCCTCCGGCCCACCCGGATTTCCACCGAGCGCGCGTGCGCTTCGAGGCCCTCGGCGCGCGCCAGCGTAGTAATGGCCGGCCCCAGGCGCCGCAGGGCCGCTAGCGACAATTCCTGCACCGAGACGACTTTCACGTAGTCGGTCACCGCCAGGCCGCCGCGCTGCCGGGCCGCGCCGCCGGTGGGCAGCACGTGGTTGGGACCCGAGGCGTAATCGCCGGCGGCCTCGGGGCTGTAAGGCCCCACGAACACGCCGCCGGCATGGCGAACTTTCTCGAGCCAAGTGGAATCCGGAACGCTCAGGTGCTCGGGCGCGAAGCGGTTGGCGATCTCCATCGCCTCGTCCAGCGACCCCACCACCACCACCGCCGAATTGCGCGCGATGGATTTCGCCGCCACGGGCGCGGTGGGCAGCACCGCCAGTTGCCGCCGCACTTCCCGCTGGACCGCCGCCGCCAGGCGTTTCGAGGTGGTCAGCAGCACCGCGGACGCGTCGGCATCGTGCTCGGCCTGCGCCAGCATGTCCGCCGCCAGCACGCGTGGATCGCCCTCCGAGGCGAGGATGACGATCTCCGTCGGCCCGGCCACGAAATCGATGCCCACCTCGCCCGCGAGCAACTTCTTGGCCGCCGCCACGTAGATATTGCCGGGGCCCACGATGCGGTCCGCCCGCGGCACCGTCCGCGTGCCGAAGGCGAAGGCCGCGATGGCCTGCGCCCCGCCCATTTGGAACACGTTCCGGATCCCCAGCAGCGAGGCCGTCCCCAGCACTTCGTCGACCGGCTTGGGCGAGGCCACGCAGATGTTCGCGACGCCGGCCACCTGCGCCGGCACGGCGGTCATCAGCAGGGTGGAAGGCAGCGGATAGCGGCCCGCCGGAATGTACGCGGCCACCGTATCGAGCGGGCGCACGATCTGCCCGAGACGCAGCCCCGGGCGGATTTCGCGCATCCATTCCCGCGGCATTTGGCGTTCGGCATAGGCGCGGATGTTGGCCGACGCCGTCCGGAGGGCGCTTTGGAACGCGGGCGCGAGGCGCGCCGCGGCCGCGCGCAGGTCGCGCTCGGGCACGCGCACCGAGCGCCGCTCGAACCCGTCGAACTTGCGGGCGTACTCCACGAGCGCCGCGTCGCCGCGCTTGCGGACCGCCTCGAGAATGGGCCGCACGGTCTCCTCGGCTTCCGCCAGGCGCGCCGCCCGGCGCTTCAACAAGCGCCCGATTTGCTTCCCCGTCAGAATGCGCATCACAGCACGATCTTGTTCAGCGGATACTCGACGATTCCCTCGCCGCCGGCTTCCTTCAGCCGCGGAATGATGTCGCGCACCGTGGTTTCGTCCAGAACGGTATTCACCGCCAGCCACTGCTCGTCGCTGAGGTGCGAGATGGTGGGCCGCTTGAGGGCCGGCAGCGCGGCCAGCACGGCCGCCAGGTTGTCCTTGTGAACGTTCAGCATCAGCCCCACCTTGCCCAGCGCGTTGATGGCCCCCTGGAGCAGCATCTTGAGATCTTCCAGCTTGCGCCGCTTGCGGGCGTCCAGCCAGGACTCCCGGTTGGCGATCAACTGGGTGTTGGATTCCATCACCGTGCCGATGATCTTCAGCTTGTTGGCGCGCAGCGAGGAGCCGGTCTCGGTGACTTCCACGATGGCGTCGGCCAGCACCGGCGGCTTCACCTCGGTGGCGCCCCAACTGAATTCCACCTTGGCCGTCACGCCGTGCGCCGCGAGATACCGTTTGGTGGTGGCCACCAATTCGGTGGCGACGATCCTGCCGTCGAGGTCGCCCACCGAGCGGAAGCTGGAGGACTCGGGCACGGCCAGCACCCAGCGCACCTTGCCGAAGCTCTGCTTGGCGTAAATCAGGTCGGCCACGGCCACGACATCGGCTTCACTCTCCTCGATCCAGTCGCGGCCGGTCAGGCCCGCGTCCAGAATGCCGTCCTCGACGTAGCGCGCCATCTCCTGCGCGCGGATCAGCATGCACTCGATTTCGGGGTCGTCGATGGCCGGGAAATACGAGCGCGAGCTGGTGGCGATGGTGAAGCCCGCGCGGCGGAACAGGTCGATGGTGGCGTTCTCCAGGCTGCCCTTGGGTATTCCGAGTTTCAGCGTCATGACTTGCCTCCGTACACCGCGGCGGGATCGTAGGTGCGCTCTTCGCTAATCTTCCACTGGCCGTCTTCCAGGCGCCGGAAGAAGCAGCTCCGGTAGCCCTCGTGGCACACACCCGGACCCAGCGCTTCCACCTGGACCAGCACCGCGTCGCGGTCGCAATCGGTGGAGACGCTCTTCGCCACCAGGCGGTGACCGGAGCTTTCGCCCTTCAGCCAGAGCTTGCCGCGCGACCGGCTGTAGAAGGTCACGAAGCCCGTCTCGACGGTTTTGCGGAAGGCCTCTTCATTCATGTAGCCCACCATGAGAACGCGGCCGGTGGCGCGATCCTGAATCACCGCCGTCACGAGGCCGTCGGATTTTGCGAAGTCAAGGTCCATTGCGATTACAAATAAAAAGCCCGCCAGTACCGCGGCGGGCGTCCTTTCCAATCTCGGGTGGATTCGAATCAGAACATCGCCCGTGGCGAGTGCGCGGTAGACTGCCGGTGGAAATGCCGCGTCACGGAAGATGCTCTCATAAAGCGATAGTTTAGCACAGTCCCGGCGCCATTTCCGGCCCCGCGGGCGCTTAACCGCTTTGGGGGAGGCGACAAAGTGAGAGCCGACGCCGTGGGGCAAACCGGGGACAGACAGCGAATTTCCGGCAAACTGCGCCGGAAATCCATGTCTGTCCCCGGTTTGCGGGCACCAGCGGCCCACGCTCCCCCAAAGCCGGTTAAGCGCCGCCGCGCGCGCCCTAGGCCACTTCCAACAAGCCGATCTCGGGCTCGACCAGGTCGATGCCCAGTCCGGGCGTTTGCGGCACGGCGTAGCGGCCCCGATGGAAAACCAGCGGGGTGCGGGAGAACTCGTTGGCGGTCTCGACCAGCCCCGGCGTGTGCGGCATCAGGCGGCAGTTGGGCGCGGCGGCGGCGAAGTGCAGCGTGGCGTACAGCAGCGGACCGAGCGCCGGCGTGAGGTGCGGCGAGACCTCCATCCCGGCGCGTCCGGCGCACCGCGCGATGCGCAGGGCTTCGGTGATGCCGCAGCGTCCCAGGTCCGGCTGCACGATGCGCATGGCGGAGGCGCGGAAGAAGGGCGCCAATTCGAAATGCGTGCGGTACGCCTCGCCCAGCGCCACGGGCGTGCGGATGCGGGCGGCCAGGGCCGCGTGCTGCCGGACATCTTCGGGGGCGAACGGGGATTCGAGCCACAGCGCCCGCCGCCGGTCGAGATCCTTGCCGAACGAGACGGCGCGCGCCGGGTCGAGCCGCCACTGCGCGTCCACAGCGACGTTCTCGCCGCCGCAGATCTCCGCCAGGGCGTCGAACTCCTCCAGCAGGGCCCGCTCGCTTCCCTCGTGGAACAGCTTGAAGCGGGTGGATCCGGCGTCGTGGAAGAGCCGGGCATGGCGGAGCCGGTCGGCGCAGGTCTCGCCGGGAAGGTAGTTGACGTAGCTCTCGACCGAATCCCTGGCCGCATCGCCAGAGATGAGCACGGCGATGGGCGTGTCCAGCATTCTCCCGGCCAAATCCCAGAGGGCGATGTCGAGCGCGCCGATGGCGTCGAGCATGAAGCCGCCGGTCCGCCCGCAGACCCGCATCTGGTTGTACATCCCGTCCCACAACGATTCGATTTCGATTCCGGCTCCGGAGAATTCCCGCCCTTCGAGAAACGGCTTCAGGAGGGAGCGGATGATGGCGCCGGCCACTTCGGGCGCCGACAACGCCTGCGATTCGCCCCAGCCCGTGAGGCCGCCGTCGGTGGTGACGCGCGCCAGCAGGCCGTGGAGCGCTTCACCGGGAAGAGGAGGACAGACCTGGCGCGTGGGGAAGTCCGCCATTTTCCCGGCGCCTCCCCAATCGCGCGGAATCCGAATGATGTGCGCTTCTACCCCCGTAATTCTCATCGCAGTCCTCGTTCCCTCAATTGAAGCACCTTTTGGATGGCCACGCGGGGGAGCGCGCGCGGGCCGGCGGGGTGCCGTGCGCGCGCGGATTCTATATGCTTAAAAAGGACCACTCGATCTCATGAAACATCGTCGATGGCGGGCATCCGGCAGTGGATGGTTTGCGCGGCGTGGCCGCGCGGCGGCGCTCGCTCTGGGAGCGCTTTGCGCAGCCGCCGCTCAGCAACAGACCGCGCCGCCGCAGACGCCTCCGGCCGCGCAGACTCCAGCCGCGCAGACTCCGGCCCCCAACCAGAACGTCGCGGAAACGGCGACGCGCGAGGAGGCCGCCACGTTTCGCACGCACGTGAACCTGGTGATGGTCCCGGTGGTGGTCCGCGACAAGAAGGGCAAGGCCATCGGCAACCTGACCAAACAGGATTTCCAGCTTTTCGACAGAGGCAAGCCGCAGGAGATCACCCGCTTCTCGGTGGAGAAGGCCGGCGAGAAACCCAAGGACATCGCGCCCGAGCCGCAGCCCGGCGCGGCCGCGGAAGAATCCGGCAAACCGGCCGTGGCGCCGGACAATTTCATCGCCTACCTGTTCGACGACATCCACATCGAGCCGGGCGACCTGATGCGGATTCGCGACGCGGCCCGCCGCCACATGGACGCCCTCGGGGAGCGGGACCGCGCCGGCGTGTATACCACGTCGGGCCAGGTGACACAGGAATTCACCGACGACCGCGACAAACTGCACCAGGCCCTGGCCCGTCTGATGCCCCGGTCAATAACCCGCAGCTTGGGGCACCAGTGCCCGGACATCGACTACTACATGGCGGACATGATCGAGAACAAGAACATGCCCGACGCCAAAGCGGCGGCCACCGCCGACGCCATCGCTTGCGCCAGCCTCTCGGGGCCGGGCGCGGCGCAGACGGCCGCCATGATGGTGGAGTCCGCGGCGCGGATCTCGCTCACCGACGGCAACCAGGAAACGCAGATTACGCTGTACACGCTACTTGAGATGGTGCGGCGCATGGCCACGGCGCCCGGGAAACGCACGATCCTGCTGCTGTCGCCGGGATTCTACACTCCCGAGCAGCAGATGCAGAAGATGGATATATTCGACCGCGCCATCCGCGCCAACGTGATCATCGGCTCGCTGGACGCGCGCGGGCTGTGGACCGATTCCACTTATGACGCCTCGCAGCCGGCCGTGGCCCAGGGCGCCATGCGGGTCAAGGCGCTATACGCGCACGAGGCCGCCGTGGCGGACGCCGACGTGCTGGAGGAAATGGCCTACGGCACGGGCGGCGATTTCATTCAGAACAGCAACGATTTGGATGCGGGCCTGCAGCGGTTGGCCACGCCGCCCGACACGGTCTATCACCTGGGATTCTCGCCGCAGAACCTCAAAATGGACGGCGGTTATCACGGTCTGAAAGTCGTCCTGAAGGCGGCCTCGAAAATTCCCGGCGCGGATTTGAACGCCCGCAAGGGTTACTACGCGCCCACGCATTCGGAGAACGAGGCGGAGAACGCCCGGCGCGAAATCGAGGAGGCGGTTTTCTCGCGCGAGGAAACCCAGGAGATCCCGGTCCGGTTGCGCACCCAGTTCTTCAAGCCCACGGAGAAGACGGCCAAGCTGGCGGTGCTGGCGCACATCGACATCCGCGGCCTCAAGTTCCGCCAGGCCGACGGCCGCAATCTGGACAATGTGACGGTGTTGAGCGCGCTGTTCGACCGCAATGGAAACTACGTCAAGGGAATCAGCAAGGCGATCGAGTTTCATTTGAAGGACGACACGCTGCAGAACCGGCTGGGGCCGGGGATCGACGTGCGAACCGTATTCGACCTCGAACCGGGCGCCTACCTGGTTCGCCTGGTGGTTCGGGATTCGGAAGGAAGTTTGATGTCGGCGCTCAACGGCGCCGTGGATATTCCGTTTTAGTGGAGGTGCGCGATGAAGTTTCGGGTTTTGAGCTTGTTCGCCGGGCTGGCGTTGGCCGCCGGATCGCCGGCGCAGGAGCAACCGGCCGGGCAGCCGCAGACCGTGATCCGCACGGAAACCCGCGTGGTGCTGGTGGATGCGGTGGTGACCGACAAGAAGGGCCACTACGTCGCCGACCTGACCCGCAAGGACTTCAAGGTTCTGGAGGACGGCAAGGAACAGCAGCTCAAGAGTTTTTCCTTCGAGGCCGACCCCGCGTCGCCCCTGGCCGGGCAGAAGCACTTCCTGGTGCTGTTCTTCGACAACTCCCACATGGATGCGGGCGGCCAGATGCGCGCCCGGCAGGCCGCCGGAGAGTTCATCGACGCCAACGCCGGCCCCAACCGGCTGATGGCGGTGGTCAACTACAGCGGAACGCTCGAGATTACTCAGAATTTCACGGCCGATGCCGACCGGTTGAGGCAGGTGGTGAGCGGCGTCAAGTTCAGCGTGGGCCCGAGCTTCGGCAATTACGGAAACCGCAACTCGCTGCTGGCCCTGACTAATCTGGCTAAGAACCTGGCGGACGTGCCGGGACGCAAGATCCTGGTGCTGCTGACCGGCGGCTTCGTGGTCTCCGGCGAACTGCTGCCCGACATGACGGCGGCCATCGCCATGTGCAACAAGAGCAACGTGGCGGTTTATCCCATCGACGTGGGCGGGCTGGCCTCCGGCATGCCGGACGTCACTCGGCCGGGCCGCGGCGGTCCTGTTGGCCCTGGCAGCCCCGGAGGCGGTGGCGGCCGCCTGCCCATGGGATTCAACGTCTTCGGAGGCAGCCGCTGGGGCTCCTCCGGCGTTATGGTGGCTGCCTTCCAGGGCTCCCGGGCGCCGGGGGGGGCCGGCGGAAGCGCGCCCTCGGGTGGCGGCGCGAGCCCCGGCGGCGGCTCCCGGAGCGGCGGAGCAACCGGAGGCAGCCCGCCGGTGAGTCCGGGCGGCAGCCGGCCCACAAGTCCAACCAGTGGCACCGGAACCACTTCCACCGGCCGCGGCAACAGCGCAACTGGAGGTTCGGGCACGACGAATCTTAATAATTCCATGGGCAACGTGCGCAGCGCCGGCAACGTCATCCTGCCTCCCACGGCGCCGTTCGCCGACGCCAGGCAGGAGGCGCTGTACATGCTGGCCGATGGCACCGGCGGCTTTGTCATCGTCAACACCAACGACCTGATGGGCGGGATGGAGAGAATCCTCAAGGAGCAGGACCAGTATTACCTGCTGAGCTACACTCCTCCGGAATCGGCCGAAGGAAGCTGCCACGGACTGAAGGTCAAGGTGGACCGCGGCGGGACAATCGTGCGCGCGCGAACCGGATACTGCAACGTCAAGCCGGCGGATCTGCTGGCCGGCAAGCCGGCCGAGAAGACCCTGGAGGGTCTCGCCGAGGCGGCGCGGCCGGGCGCCATCAAGCCGCTCCTGGCGCTGCCGTTCTTCTTCACCGGGGCCAACACGGCGCGCGTGAACGTCGCCGCGGAGATTCCCACGGATGCCATCAAGTTCGAAAAGGTGAAGGGCAAACAGCACGCCGAAGTCAACATCCTGGGAATTGCGTACCGCCAGGACGGCACGGTGGGCGCGCGCTTCAGCGACACCGTGAAGCTGGACCTCGAGGACAAGCACGCGGTCGAAGAGTTCCGCAAAAAGCCCATGCACTACGACACGCAGTTCGACGTGGCCTCCGGGCAGTATGATTTCAAACTGGTGCTGGCGCCGTCCGGGAGCCAGGATTTCGGCAAGATCGAACGGCCGCTGGCGGTTGAACCCTTCGACGGCAAGCAGTTCGCCATGAGCGCCGTGGCCTTCAGCCTGCATGTCATGCCGGTCAGCAGCGTGGATGCCGGATTGGACGCCCTGCTCACCGAGGGCCGCTCGCCACTGATCGCGCAGAACTATCAGTTCACTCCCACCGGGGAGTCGCGCTTCAAGGCCACCGACCAGGTGAGGCTCTATCTGGAACTGTACGAACCGGACGAGACCGCCACGAATCCCCCGAAGTTGGGCGTGCGCTTGACGATCTTCGACAGCAAGACCGGGCAGCCGAAAACCGACGGCACGATGGAAGTGACCCGCTTCGCCACCGCCGGCAATCCCATGGTCGCGGTGCCGATGCAAATCCCGGTGGGCCAGTTGGGAGCCGGCGCCTACCGCTGCGAGTTCACCGCCACGGACGGGCTGGGCCGCACCGCCCAGCGCAAGGTGGAGATCGAAGTGGAGTAGAGGCGCGCGGGGACGCGGATGGCCGGCCCCGCCGCGCCATGGGGATCAGAAATCGACGATGGAGGCGAACGAAGCCGCATCCAGGCTGGCGCCGCCCACCAGCGTGCCGTCGATCTCCGGCTGCGCCATCAGGCTCTTGACGTTTTTCGGGTTGACGCTGCCGCCGTACAGAATGCGGACGGCGTCGGCGGCGTCGTGCCCGAATTTGGCGCGCACCTCGGCGCGGATGGTGCGGTGCGCGGCGGCGGCGATTTCGGGAGTGGCCGTCCTGCCGGTGCCGATGGCCCAGACCGGCTCGTAGGCGATCGCGATTCTGGCGAACTGCTCCGCGCTCAGGCCCGCGATGCCCCCGGCGAACTGGCTCTTCAACACGTCTTCGGTGCGGCCGCCTTCGCGGTCCTCGAGACGCTCACCGACGCACACGATGGGCGTCAGGCCGAATTCCAGCGCGGCCAGCGCGCGTTTCAGCACCGTGGCATCGGTTTCGCCGAAGTACTGACGGCGTTCGCTGTGCCCCACGATGGCGTGCGTCGCGCCAGCGGCCGCCAGCATGGGACCGGAGATCTCGCCCGTGAAGGCGCCCTCCTTGGCCCAGGCGACGTTCTGCGCGCCAATGCAAATGTTGGATCCCCGGACGGCGCCGGTGGCCGCGGCGAGCAGCGTGAAAGCAGGACAGATCACGATCTCGCAGTGCTCCGCACCTCCGGCCAGCGGCCGGAATGCTTCGAAGAAGGCGATGGTTTCCGCGGGCGTCTTGTACATTTTCCAATTGCCCGCCATGACTGGTTTTCTCATAAGATCCGTTTCAAAAAGAGATTTGCCGCAAAAAGCTTTCGCCGTGCCCGATGGAGACTCCGAAATTGGCGGCCACGGTCTGCCCGATATCCGAGAGCGAGCCGCGCAGCCCCAGATCCACGCCGCCGCGCACGCGCGGCCCCGCGGCCAACAGGGGAACGTACTCGCGGGTGTGGTCGGTTCCGGGAACGGTGGGGTCGCAGCCGTGGTCGGCGGTGAACACCGCCAGGTCGCCTTCCCGCAACGCGGCGGCGAGGGAGGGAAGCCAGGCGTCCAACCGTTCCAGCGCCGCGCCGTAGCCTTCCACGTCGTTGCGATGGCCGAACTGCTGGTCGAAATCCACCAGGTTGACGAAGACCAACCCCGTATCGAGGGCGCTCATGGCCTCGAGGGTCTTCGCCATGCCGTCGGCGTTGCCGTTCGTCTTGAGGGTCCGGCGAATGCCGCGGCCCAGGAAAACGTCGAAGATCTTGCCCACGCCGAACACCTCGACGCCGTGCCCGTCCAACCGGTCGAGCAGCATTCCCGGAGGCGGCGGCACGGCGTAATCGTGGCGATTGGCGGTGCGGGTGAAGTTGCCCGGCGCGCCCACGAACGGCCGCGCAATCACGCGCCCCACCTCGTTCGGCCCAGTGAGGATCCGGCGCGCCGTCTCGCAAATCTTGTACAACTCCGGCAGCGGAATCACGCCCTCGTGCGCCGCCACCTGGAAGACGCTGTCGGCCGAGGTGTAGACGATGGGCGACCCGGTGCGGATGTGCTCGGCGCCCAGTTCCCGGATGATTTCGGTGCCCGACGCCGGCCGGTTGCATAGCGTCGAGCGCCCAATGCGGCGCTCGAACTCGCCGATGATTTCCGGCGGGAATCCATGGGGGTAGAGCGGGAACGGCTTGTCCAGGTGGATGCCGGCCATTTCCCAGTGTCCCGTGGTGGTGTCCTTGCCGGGCGAGGCGAGCGTGCAGCGGCCGAAGGCGCCTTGGGGCGAGGCGTCCGGCGGGATGCCGGCCAGCGGCTTGATATTGCCGAGGCCGAGGCGCGCCAGGTTGGGCAACCGCAGACCGCGGAGGCGCGCGATGTTTCCCAGCGTGTCGGCGCCCGGCGGGTCGCCATACTGAAGCGCATCCGGCATGGCGCCGATGCCCACGCTATCCAGCACGATCCAAATGATTCGCGAAAACGCCAAATTCGACTGTAACATGCGGCTGGAAGCGGCCGCGCAGTTGGCCCCACTCGATCCAACTGCGACGGCCGCGGTTTGGCCGCCCGTCCGCTGCTACCATGAGAAACGTATGCGACCCTCAATTTGCCGCTGGCTGCCAGGGGCGCTGGCGCTGGCGGCATCGGCGGCGGTCCTCACCGCGCAGGATATCGATCCGAAAGAGTTGCGGATGAGCGCCGCGCCGTATCTTCCGAAACCGGTGTACAACATCCTGACGGAAGCCCGGCTGGTGGATGTGGGAGTAGTGGTGCGGGACAACCGCGGCCACGCCGTGAGCGGCCTGACCAAGGCGGATTTCCAGATCCACGACAACGGCAAGCCGCGCGAAGTGACGGCGTTTTCGGTGCACAACTTCGTTCCGGCCGCCGCCGCTCCGGCCGCGATTCCGGCGGGGGCGCCCGCGGCGGCGCCGGAAAAGCCGCGCTTCGTCGGCCTGGTCTTCGACGACCTCGGCATGCCGGCCGGCGACCTGTCGCACGCCCGGACGGCCGCCAAACGCTTCCTGAAATCGGGAATGGCGGCCAACGACCGCGTGGGGGTGCTGACCATTTCCTCGGGCCTCGTGCTTTCCTTCACCGCCGACCAGGCGGCCATCGAGCAGGCCATCGACAAGGTGGTGCTGCGCGAGCGAAAGAACGAATCGGCCGGGTGTCCGCGCCTCCTGCCGTATGACGCTTACGTCATCGCCAACCACCTGGACTCCGCCGCCCTTGACGCCAAGGTCGACGAACTGCTGGTGTGCGAGCCCAGCATTTGCGTCCGCCGGGCCAGCAGCCGGAATTCGTCCGGACCTCCGCCTGCGTGCCAGCAGGCGGTGCAGTTGGTCCAGTCCACGGCCAACCAACTCTGGGAGCAGGTGCGGCTGCAATCGCGAACCGTCATTCTGACGCTCGAAAACTTCGTCGACGCCATGGCGCAACTGGACGGCCAGCGAGCGATCCTGCTGGCTTCGTCGGGATTCCTGTCGGGCACGCTGGAATTCGACGAGGACGAGGTGGTCGGGCGGGCGTTGCGCTCCGACGTGGTGATCAACTCGCTCGACGCCAAGGGACTGTACACGGTGGATGGGCCGGAGCCGGGCCAGGGGGCCACCGTGCGATCGAGGATCTACGCGCAGGGCTTGGGCTCGCGCCCGAAAGAGTCGAGCAACGACGCCATGGCCAACCTGGCGGACGCCACCGGCGGCCTGTTCTTCCACAACAGCAACGACCTGGAGACGGGCTTTCGCGAGTTGGGCATGCAGCCCGAGACCAGCTACCTGCTGGGCTATGCGCCCGACCCGCCGGACGGCAAGTATCACCACCTCAAGGTAAGCCTGACCTCCGGGCATCGCGAGACCGTGCAGGCGCGCAAGGGTTATATGGCCGTGGCGGCCCCGCCGGGGAAACCCGCGCCGGCGCTGCGCCGCATCGACCGCGAGGTGCTGGGCGCCAGCCAGTTGGACGAAGCCCCGGTGAAGCTGGTGGCGCGGCCGGACAAGCTGGAGAACGGCAACCCGGTGGCGCGGCTTTCTTTCCAGTGGGACGTGACCCGCCTGGCGTTCAAGCTTCAGGACGGCGCCCGGTCGCAACAGCTCCACATGGTGGCCGCGCTGCTCGACGGGAAAGGGAGTTTCGTCACCGGCAAGGAGGGGGTGGCGGAGATGGCGCTCTCGGAGGCCTCGTTCGCGCTCCTGGCGCCGGGCGGGCTCAACTTCCTCCTACACCTGGAGGCGCCCGCGGGAGTGTACCAGTTACGCCTGGTGGCGGCGGACGAGGGCGATGCGCACGTCAGCGCCAGCACGCAGGCGGTGGAGCTGAAGTGAACGGCTTTGCGTCCTACCCCAGCCTGCGTGACCGGACCGTGCTGATTACCGGAGGCGGCTCCGGCATCGGCGCGTCCATAGTGGAGCATTTTGCGCTCCAGGGTTCGCGGGTCGCCTTCCTTGACATTGACGTCGGCAGTTCCGAGGCGCTGGCTGCGGACGTATCGGGCCGCTGCGAGCACCCGCCGCTGTTCCTCGCATGCGACCTGACCGATGTCGCGGCCCTTCGCTCGGCGATTGCGGAGATTGAAGCACGGTTGGGCGCTGTGCGCGTGCTGGTGAATAATGCCGCCAGCGACGACCGTCACAAATTTGGAGACGTGACGCCGGAGTACTGGGACGAGCGTATGGCCGTGAATCTCCGCCACCACTTCTTTGCGATCCAGGCGGTGGTGCCGCGGATGGCCGAGGCGGGTGGTGGCTCGATCGTCAACATGAGCTCGATTGCATGGATGATTCCGTCAACCGGGTTGCCGGCCTATGTCACGGCCAAAGCGGCAATCGTCGGATTGACGCGGACCATGGCGCACGAACTGGGTGCATCCAACGTCCGGGTGAACTGCGTCCTGCCCGGAGCCATCGCGACCGAGCGGCAGCGCAGCCTGTGGTTCACGCCGGAGTACATGCGGGAGATCCTGGCGGCGCAGGCGTTGAAGCGGACGCTGGTGCCGGAAGACGTCGCGCGGCTGGTTCTGTTTCTGGCGGCCGATGACAGCGCAGCCATCACCAACCAGAGTTACGTCGTGGATGGCGGCTGGGTGTGAGCGCGGGCGTATCGGCAGTTCGTCACTGGTCGCAGCTTTTGGTCTCCGCGATATCCGTGATGAAGTGGCGGCCCTGCCGGAACCGGAACAGGTGGGGGCCCATGAAGTCGGTGGCGAGACACAGGACATCTCCGTCCTTGCCCGCAGGAGTCTTCCATGCGTCGGGGATTCCCAGCGTTGGAAAGTCCTTCCACTGATTGTCCGCCAGGTGTTTTGCGGGCTCTGCGTTTACGGCCTGGAAGCCCTTCTTGATCCTGCGAGCTTCCCAGCGCCTGCACGCCGAAAGCGATATCGTCAGACCAGCTATCAGAATCAGCGCCGTGGGCCAGAGATCGCGAATCATCGGAGCTGCCCCTCTTATCGGAGAACTCAACGTACCACCGGGCCGCCGCCTTTACGGACCGGCTACGAAAACCCCGAAGTTGGGGCTTTGCGCCGACGGCAGCAACACCGCAATCGTGCCGGGAAAGAAGACGGCCTGGAAGTCGATCTGGGTTACCCCGGCCAACATGTAAGGCGCTGGTCCCGCATAAGTCACATTGTAGGTAGGGAAACTGTTGCATGAAAATGGGAAACACCACGATGCCTGGACACCAACCGGCAGAACGTTTTTGGGCAGGGGAAATTCCACCACTGTTCCGTCGGCCTGGGACGGAGCGATCGGAGCCAGCCCGGTCGCCCACACCGTAACGATGGAGCCCACCGGCGCGGGATTGCCGGCCGAGTTTATGGTCCCGTCCTGATTCACCGCGGCCGCGGAACTGCCATCCACCGTGAACACCGCTGGCGCCGACTGCACCACCGGCCAGGTCAGGCAATTCGTACTTACGTTATTGTAAGAGGCGCAGACCTGTGTGCTCTGTCCGGGCGTCAGCGACCACGGCGCCACAACGTTGATCTGCGCATCCTGCACCCACAGCAGCGGCGCGGGCTTCCCGTCGAAGTTCACTTCCACGCCTGCCGCCCGGGCCGGGAAGGGACTCTGCGCGGTGGCCTGAAGCTGAACCCCTTGCTGGGGTCCGAGCCCGGCTCCAAACAAGGTGACAATTTCTCCCGGCGCGATCGGCCCTGACGCAAAGCTCGCGCCATTCACCATGCAGGTCAGCGGAAGAATCTGTGCGCTGGCATTCGGGGACAGGCGCAACAGAAAAGTCGCGCCGGAGCTGCCCGCCGGGAACGGACCGGCCTGCGTGGGTGCGTAGCCTCCGCTGGCTGCAGCCACCACAAAGACGGTGGAATTCGCTCCCGTGGTAATGAGCGGACGGAAGGTCGCATATTGGCCGCCTGGCATGTACGTTGTCTGCAGGACGGAACCATCGGGAGCGAGCACGGTCAGGAACTCGCTGCTCCCGCCCGTGCTTCCCGTTTGCCATGCGCACGTCGCAATACTGTTCTTTACCGGGAAGTTCCGGTTTGTGAATCCCGCGACATACACGTTCCCGGACGCGTCCAGCGCACCGTTCGTTCCATTTGGAACGGAGGCGGAAAACGTCACGGCGCCGGTGGAATCCACGCGCTGAAATGCGCCACCCTCGAACACCACGGCATCTCCGTTCGCCTCGAAAGCAATCCCCGATGGGACGAGGTTCTGCGGCGGCAGGGTCGTGTAGAACCCGGCGGAACCGTCCGGCGCCACCCGCGCAAGAATGTCCACCGCGTTTGACGCGTTTGGGACCACCTGGTCTCCCCCGACGAACGCCGCGCCCGAGCTATCGACGGCGATAACCCACGGCGTGCCCGCCAGGTGTGCGGTGTAATCGACCGCATTGCCGGCCGCATTCAGCCGGACCACATTCATCCGATCGTTCGCCGCATCGCTGGAACCCGCCACATACGCGCGGCCCTGGGAGTCGGCCCCAACCACGGGCGGCAATTGTCCACCGATGGCCGACGGGGCGATGAAGCCGGCCGGCGTCTGCCACGCGATGCCCGTCCCAGCGGCATTCAGCTTGGCCACGTAGATGGACGTGTCCCCGGGCATGCTGAGCGGTATCACGTAGACGCCGCCGTTGGGATCCACGGCCATGGCAGCTATCCAGAAACTGGTATGGTACTGCCACACCACCGTCTTGCCGTCCGCCGACACTTTTGTAACATAGTTAGACCAGCCGCCCGAGGGCGCCGAGGCAATGTAGAGCGCGCCGGAACTGTCCGCCGTGATCTGGGTGGCGTTGAGGCCCAGCCATTCGCTGTAGTCCACCCCCAGCACGGAGTTGGACGCTGCCATCGCACCGGTGGCGCTCACGAGCGCCAGACAGAGGAATGCCCTCACGCGCATGATGTCCACGTGAGGCCGCGGCAGTTTTGGACCGGGCAGGCGGATGGGCGATAATGGACCCATGGCCACCGCCGATGGAGCCGATCTTTCCCGGATCACCGTGGTACCGGGTCAACGCTCGGGGCAGGCCTGCATCCGTGGACTCCGGGTGACGGTGTGGGACGTGCTCGATATGCTCGCCTCCGGCATGACCGAGGACGAGATCCTGCTCGACTTTCCGTATCTGGAGAAGGCCGACTTCCCCGCAGTCTATGCCCACGCTTCGCAGGCTGGGCGCGAGCGGGCGCCGCGTTGAAGCTCCTGTTCGACGCCGATCTGTCTCCCAGACTCGTTGACCGTTTGGCCGAGTTGTTTCCCGGCTCGGTCCATGTCTTCGAGGCTGGGCTTGTCCGGTTCACGCCGGACGAAGTTATCTGGGAGTGCGCGCGGGCGGAGGGGTTCACTATTGTTACGGCCGATTCCGATTTCCTCGACCTCGCCGGCTCCCGTGGCGCGCCGCCAAAGGTAATTGACCTGGAGAACTGAAACTACCGGACGGCGCGGGTTGAAGACCTGCTGCGCCGCCATGCAGTTCGGATCGCGGAATTGGAGCAATCCTCGCGGGCGGTGTTGGTGATCCGCAACGCGGCGTGACGCCGCCGGCAGCCCGGCGGCGGTCTGCGTGGCTGGGCGACCATCGGGAGCGGTGGATCGTTGGCCCGATCCAGGTACGGGCCCGTCACGGGAGGAATCCCCAGGTTCCCAGATCGGGACGTGGGGGGCATTAGGGCGTCCGCTTCCGCGGAGTGGGCGAAATAACCGGCCAACCATCGCAAGATGTTCCCGCTCTCCGATGGGGCTCTCGCGAGGCGCCTTGACGCATGGGCGGGCCTCCGCTCCCAGTTCTGCAGGGCCGGAACGCCCGGCCCGCGCGCGGGACCGACAGCACGGATTCCCTCTAGTTACGATCTTGAGTAAGTACACGTTTTTTGGGCGGCTGCGAATCCGGGTCCTGAGCGCAACTCCTGTAAACGTGGCCTTGCAGGCAAAACGTCTCCGACGACCACTTGCCTTCGAGGGACTGCTTAAATTCCTTGAGGGTGCGCCAGTCGTCCGATATTTCGACGTCATAGCCGGTGGGACCACTTATCGTCGTATCCAAATTCAGCGCCTGGTATGCCTGAAGAGAGGGCGTCAAGGAGAGAATAGTTGTCCGAAAGGTCTGGTAGGAGCCGTGCGGCCCGCCCCAGAGCGACGAGGACGGGCCGCTGCGGATCAAGCGAAGGCCATTCGCCAATCGCAAGACCGGGAGCGGCTGCGACTCCGACACCGGTGCTGCGATCCAAATGGGAAAGTTCTTGGAAATGGCGCCGCGGCGGTAGCTGAGGTACGGGCCGCAAAGGAACTCGCCCGGACCCAACGACTGCGTAAAGGACTTTTCGTATCGGATGATCGGAGACAGGTCCTTCGCCGGCGGTGGAAACGGCACCCACACCCATTCTCCGCTGCTGAGATGGTCGTCGAACCGGAAGGTCGTGTCGATCTCCCGCGAGCGGCTCAGAAAGTAAAACGTGAACGCGGGTAAAGGCTGAGAGCAAGTCGTGATGCGCGTCGAAATCGGCGGCGTGACCGAAATCCCTCCAAGCCGGCCCAGAAAGGCCGCGGATGGGATATCACCCACGCCGCCGTCGGGCTCCAGACCGAGCTCCAGCTTGATTCGGTCGAGGGTCAGGCGGTTCGCTGGAGGGAACATCTCCCAGGGAATCAGTAGCTCAAACGTCGGGGAACCGTCAGGAGCCGTTCGAAACAATCGAACCGGCAGGCCAGCAGGCCTCGGGAACCCCAGAGTTTTTCGCTGCTGCTCTGACAGCCGATCATACGCAGGCAGGGCGTAGCCCTCTTCGGCGCCGTCCGGGGCGACGCGCCAGAAGCGCACAAACTGCCTTTGCAGCAACTCCCGGTACGCGAGCTGATCCTTCACCCATTGGAGACACGCGCTTTGACGGTCAGCTTTCCCGTCCGCCATATTTCTACATGACTCTTCGTCGAACTCAAGCTTCGGTAGCTCAAACGGATCTACGACGGAGAGCCGAATATCCAGGGGCCCACCGCTCTCGATCGACTCACGCTTCAACTCGAACTTCCACGGGTGGATCCCAATGCGCCCTGCGATCACCAAGCCCTGTCCGGTCACGCCGGTCCAAAGATCAACGGAGCCCGTTATCGACCCCGCGTACGTCTTGTGACCGGGTGGAACGCCCTCCCATTCCCCGACCGACCCATCGAGAACGAAGTTCGCCGGTACAGAAGTGATTCCCTGCGCTGCGACCGGAGCACCGCTGAGAATCACCAGGATGCTGAGCACCAAAAGGCGGCCAAAGCGGCAACCAAGTCGTCTCTGTAATAGCGTGCGTCCCACCATGATTAGCGCCAAGTCTATAGTCGCTGCTTATGAGGGGCCTGTCAACCGGCGGCACGCCGGCAAACGATACCGAACGGCGTGGACGGCAAACCCGCCTCGGTTCCGCTGCCGCGTGCGAGTGAGTCGGTGCTGGCGCCGTAAGGCCGACTACGTCGAAGGTCTTGTGCATGAACTTGCGTTCAAGCACGGTTTGGCCGCTCATGACCCAGAGCCAGGCCGCGTTACTTACCCGGATTCCGTGCCAGCATTGGCCGCAACAAGGCGGCGGTGGTGTCGCATCTGGTGGCCTGTGCAACCCGCGCCGGTGGCTGAACTTGGGGCCACCTTCAGCGATTCTGAACAACAGAGGCCGTTACTTGAATATGCCGGCAGCCCCACTCTGACGGTTTGTCGGCACCCGGAAACAGGCCACTCGGCCACGTGGTCGCTGGGCCGCACCTCTGGCACACGCGGTACAGAGACGGCGTTCTGGGCGATCACTCCCGTAAGTCCCGGTCACGTCAGCCGCCCAAGGCACCCCGCCGTGCGGGTTCCCGCCAGCCGGTTGGCCTGGGACGGGGCCGGAACTGGGCCGCCCTCTACTGATACCTCAACGCCTCCACCGGGTCCAGGCGCGACGCCCGCGAGGCCGGGTACCAGCCGGCCAACAGGCTCACCGCCAGCGAGAATCCGATGGCGCCGGCTACCAGCCACCACGAGACGTACCACACCTCCACGCTCCCCATGCCCTGGCGGGCGAGGTAGATGTTGGTGCCGGCGTCGATGGCGCGGCCGATCAGCCAGCCGAGCAGCACGCCCACGCAGCCGCCCAGCAAACCCATGGCGCCGGCTTCGGCGAAGAACACGCGCTTCACGTCGGAATCGCTGCCGCCGATGGCCTTCATGATGCCGATCTCGCGGCGCCGCTCCAGGATGGCCATCACCAGCGTGTTCACGATGCCGATGGAGGCCACCGCCAGCGCCAGGCTCCCGAACACGCCCAGAAAAACGTCGAATACCGCGAACCCCTGCCGCAGGCTGCGCATGGCGTCCTGGATGGACATGGCGCCAAAGCCCATCATCTTGACCGTGTCCTCCACCTTCTGCACCTGTCCGGAATCGCGCACGCGCACGATCAGCATGTTGTACGTTGGAGCGGAGGTGGCGCGCACATCGGTGCCCTGCATGGCGTGCAGCCCCTGCGCGAACTTCATGGGCAGAAAGACGCCGGTGCGGGCATACCGGCTTTGCACGTCGATATCCGCCACGCCGACTATCTTCAGGGTTGCCTGGCGCGGCGTCACCGTGTACCCGGCCGTCCGGTCCGCGCCCGCCACGCGCTCGGAGTAGTGCAGCACCAGGAGCTTGCCCACCAGGTCGCGGGCCAACGCGGACACGTCCAGGGACGCGGACGCGGGCCCGTACATCCTCCTCAGCACGCCGCGTCCGGGACGCGGCACGGGCTTCCCCAGCAACTCCGCGGCGAAACTCTTCTCGACCAGGGCTTCGGCGGCTTCGGGCGAGGAGAAGAAACGGCCCTTCACGTTACTGAAATCGTCGGTGGTCTTGACGGAGCCGGGCAGGGCGGCCAACATGCCGTGGCGGGTCCGGTCTGCGAACGAGAACTCGCCCAGGAATCGCAACTCGGGATACGCCTCGACCACGCCGGGCAGGCGCTCGATCTCCAGGCGCGCGGCTTCGTCCAGAGCGCGTTCCTCGGCCTGACTGGCTTGGGGAGAATTCGCCCCCACGCCGCCCATGCGGAGGAGGTTGCCGCGGTTCATGACCGTGAGAAGGTTGAACCCCACCTTCTCCAGCCGAACGCCGATCATGCGCTGCAAGCCAACCCCCAGGGACATCATCGACACCAGCGACGCTACTCCCACCGAGATGCCGATAGTGGTCAGCGAATTGCGCAGCATGCTCTCGCGCAGGTTGCGCGTGGCGAGACGCAGCAGGTCGGGGGTTTTCATGCGATGGCTCCATTTTCCACGTCGCCGTCCAGAACGCCATCGGCCAGGAACAACATGCGCCGCGCGTAACGCTCCGCCAGGGCGCGCTCGTGAGTGACCATGATGACGGTCATGCCGAGCGAGGCGCGGCATTCCACGATCAGGCTCATGATCCCGGCGCCGGTGCGGCTGTCGAGGTTGCCGGTGGGCTCGTCCGCCAGCAGCAGCCGCGGATGGTTGATGAGCGCCCGCGCAATGGCCGCGCGCTGCTGCTCGCCGCCGCTCAACTCGGAGGGCCGGTGCCCCACCCGCGGGGTCAGCCCCACGCGGCCGAGCGCCGCACGCGCCAGCGACGCTCGCTCGGCGCGGTCCACTTCGGCGAAGCACATGGGCAGCTCGACGTTCTCCATCACCGTCATGGTGGGGATGAGGTTGAACGACTGGAAGACCATGCCGGCCGTGCGCAGCCGGTAGCCGGCCAGTTCGTCGCGGGAGAGCCGGGCCAGGTCCTTCCCGAGGATCTCGACCGTGCCGGCGGTGGGGCGGTCGAGCCCCGCGATCAGGTTCAGCAGCGACGATTTGCCCGAGCCCGACGGGCCCAGCAACGCCACGAAGTCCCCCGCGGCGACTTCGAGAGAAATGCCATCGACGGCGCGGACCACGCTCGTCCCCATTTGGAAATGGCGGCAGAGGCGGAGAGTCCGGACGGCGGGCGGAAGGGTTGGGTTGGGAGTCATTGTCAGTGTGCGACCGAAATCACTGCGCCGGCCGGCGTGCTGGCTCCGGCATAGGTCGCGATCACGGCGTTGTCGCCGTTAGAGGCCGAGGCCGGCACTACCACGTTGAACTGGTAGAGGCCCGCGTAGCCGTTCTCGCCGGCATACTGCACCACCACCGGAGCCCCGCCGATGGTGACCACCGGCAAGTTCGCGAGCGAACCCGTTTGCGCCAACGAGCCCGCCGTCACGGCCGCCGCGGGCAGGCCAAACCCGGTGGCGTACAGGATGATCGCCTCCCCCGGCCGCGCCGGCGTGAAAACGTAGCCCGGCGACGACAGGGATGCCGGCCCCAGCAGGCTGTAGTCGGCGCTATGCTGCGCAGCGATGTAGGGGCCCGCGCCGAATTGCAGGAACGCCGGGGCCACCGTCTTCATGTTCACCGCGAACGGAGCGCTGGTGTTCGACCCGTTGGTCAGCGTCACCTGCACTCCCCCGGTGGTGGAATCGAGCGGCGTCAGCGCGTTCACTTGCACCGCGCCGATCCAGTCGATGTACGCGGGCTTGCCGTTCACCTGCACGCTGACGCCGTCAATCGAGGTAGGCATCATGCCCGCGGCGAGTTCCGGAGCGCCGTTCCAGGTGACGCCGCCCGCCGGGACGCTCGCCGGCGCCAGGCCCGTTCCGTGGATTTCGATCCAGGCGTTCTGCGCGATATCCACGCCGCCGTAAGCCACTTTGACCTGGGCGATTTGCACCGGATTCACGGGCGCGGCGACAAACCCGGCCGTCAGGCCGTGCGGCGCGCTCATCGCCAGCGTCTGCGGATTGGCGCTCCCCGTCAGGTCTCCGCTCCACTTATCGAACACGTAGCCCGGGTTGGCCTGGGCGGTCAACTGGACCTGCGTCCCGCTGTTGTAGAAGCCATCCGCCGAAGCGGGACTTGCGGCCACGGTTCCACCGGAGGCGGGCGATACGCCGGCAGTCAACTGGTATTGGGCTCCAAAACTCGCAATGTAGGTAGTGGACGTGGAAGAAGCCGCGATGGAGTGGCTCAGGGCGCCGCCATCCGACCAATTCGTGAAGGCGTAGCGCGAGCTTCCGGTTCCCTGCGGCGAACTCACGCCGATGCTGTGAACGGCCCCGGTGGCCCAATCGAACGCTTGCGGAGCGGTCAGGCTGACGCCGTCCACGGTAATCGCGAGACCCGCCGGACTGGTAGCCACCGCCACGGGAAGCTGCAGCTTGGCCGCAAACGCGTTGTAGCTGCCCCGGTTGGCGGCCTGATAGGGAGACTGCGTGGGGAAGTCCGTCGACGACGTAAACCCCGCCACGTACGCCGCGCCGGCGGCGTCTACGGCAATGTAGGTGCTGCAATCGTCCCCCGATCCACCCAGGTAAGTGGAATACACGAGCGCATTGCCGGCCGGCGCCAGCTTGGTGACGAAGACGTCCCAATAGTTGGGGCCGCCATGGTTCACCGCCTGAAAAGGCGATCTGGTTGGGAAGTTGCTTGAAGTAGTGTACCCCGAGACGTACGCGGCGCCAGCCGCGTCAACGGCGATGCCATACGGCTCCTCGTCGCCGCTTCCGCCCAGATACGTGGAGTATTCCAGTGCCGTACCCGCGGGCGAGAGCTTGGCCACGAAAACATCCAGTCCGCCTCCGGATGCCGTCTGGAAAGCCGACTGGGTGGGAAACACGGAGGAGTATGTCGATCCGGTGATATAAGCTGAGCCGAACTGGTCCACGGCGATGCCTTCCGACTGGTCAATAGTGTTGGCGTTCATGCCCGCGCCCACATACGTGGAGTAGACCAGCGTCTTGCCGTCCAGTCCTAACTTGGCGACGAAGGGATCGCATCCGCCCTGGTAGACCTTCTGAAGAGGGGACTGCAAGGGAAAATCGGTGGACTCCGTACACCCCGCCACGTAAGCCGATCCCGACCCATCCACCGCGATGCTGAAGCCGATATCCAGACTGCTGCCGCCCAGGTAGGTGGAGTAGACCAGAGCGTTGCCCGCCGGCGCCAGTTTGGCCACGAAGGCGTCCCTGGCTCCCTTGTAAGCGCTCTGGAAGGCCGACAAGGTGGGGAAATCCGCCGAAGTCGTGTAGCCGGTCACGTAAGCCGATCCGGACCCGTCCACGACAATGCAGTAGGCGGCATCCTCGCCGGTTCCACCCAGATAGGTGGAGTAAACCAGGGCGTTGCCCGCCGGCGCCAACTTCGTCACGAATGCATCCTGGCCGCCCTTGTAACCGCTCTGGTAGGCGGACTGCGTGGGGAAGTCGCTGGAGGTGGTGGACCCCGTGACGTACGCGGAAAACGCGCCGTCCACGGCGATCTCCTCGGGTTCGTCGTCTCCCCCGCCACCCAGGTAAGTGGAGTAAAGAAGCGTGTTGCCCGCCGCGGAGAACTTACTTATGAAGACGTCGGTCCCGCCATGGTAGGAGGACTGGAAGGCCGACAGCGTGGGGAAGTTCGTGGAGTCCGTGTCGCCCGCGACATAGGCCGCGCCAGTGGCGTCGACCGCGATCGAGTCGGCGCCGTCGTCCCCGCTGCCGCCCAGGTAGGTGGAGTACAGCAGCAGGACCGGATCGATCACCAGGGGCCGGCTGCGGTCGTAACGCGCCAGCGCAAACGTCACACGCCGGTCGCGGCGCACCACGTACTGCGCCGCCACCTCCACGCGCCGCCCGCCGATTTCCTGATACACGCGCGGCCGCTTCTGCACCAGATCGCCCAGCGCCGTTCCGAGCACCAGGTCTCCGTCCGCGTTCCGGCGCATCCCATCCACGCCGTCCCAAGCCAGCTCGATCCGCCGCGGGTCCGCCCCCGGCGCCACCACCAGGTCGTATTCCAACTGCCCGCCGTTGCCGTAGCACAGCATGTCGATACCCGGGTAGACGCCGTCGTAGCGAACGCGCGCGTAGTGGGGGATATCGGTTCGCCACCTGGATGGGTCGTTGCCGATGAAGTAGTTGCTCACGCCGGGCAGCTTCTCGAGAGCCGCGGTTTGAGGAGCGGCGCCGCCCACCCACGTCATGCGCACTACCCGGTGCTCGACGGCTGGCCGCGCCTGCCGCCGCCGCGGCCGCACGGGATGGCCGTCCCCGTTCTCCCGGCGCTGGCGCAGCACCATCACCGCTTCGGTGTCCGTGAAGAAGACCGTGGTCCCCGCGCCGCGCGCCAGAAACCGCACCTGCGGGTCCGTCTGGCCCATGTTCGGTTCGAAAGCCAACGGCGGCTGGCCGGCCGCCGCAAGCGCCGCTGTCAGGGAGAGGAGAAAGGAAACCGCCAGAGGCGTGCGCCGATGAACCATAAGGGTATCCCCAAAAGCTCCATTCTAGGCTCCCAGGTCCCACTCGGTCCACACAAGCCGGACGGCCACCTGGGCCGTTCGCACGCGCTACGCGGGCGCGCGCCGAGCCATCCGCCTCATGAGGGCCGGGTGCTTCGGTTGAGTACGGCTCCGAGAGCATTCCTGCCTCGCGGTTGGGTGTATACTAACCGGACGCGGGGCTCCAAGATGAAGATGCCGGCCCACCCTCCCATTCGCCCGGTTCTCGCGGTGCTGGCGGGCGCGCTTCTGGCGCAGGCGGCGACGGGCTCCTGGCAAGCCATCGGCCAGATCGGCGGAGCGACCCAGGTGATCGCGGCGGATGCCTGGGTCGTATACGCCGGCACGGGTCGGCGGCTGGTGCTGCTGGACCCCGCCAACGGCTTGCGGGAGCTTGGTCATACCGCGGTCTACTCGGACCTGGTTGAAGGCGTGGCCGTCCAGAACAACCTGGCGTTCGTCGCCTGCGGCAAGGCGGGCGTTCACATCGTGGATGTTTCGAATCCATCGGCTTTGCTCGAGGTCGCCACGGTAACGGCCAGGGGGCCAGCCGATGGTGTCGCCGTGTCTGGTGCCACGCTGTATGTGGCCAACGGGCCTTACGGTCTGCTGCTCTACGACATCTCCAACCCCGCGCAGCCAGTCCCGCTCGGCTCGGCGTTCCCCACGCACAACGTGCTCAAGGTCGCGCTGAATGGCGGCCGGGCCTACCTGGCGGCGGCGGGGGCGGGCTTGCTGGTTGCCGACGTTCACGACCCGTCGCATCCCGTGGAACTGGGCACGCTAGCGACCTCCGGTTTCAGCTTCGACATTGCCGTGAGCGGGAGCACCGCATACGTGGCGGACGGTTGGGCCGGATTGCGGTCAGTCAACGTAGCCGACCCCAGCCATCCGATCGAGAACGCCGCGCTCAAGACGGGATGCTGGGCGATGGGCGTCGGGCTCGCCGCGGGCCGGGCTTACGTGGCGGATAGCTGTGCGGGTCTGGCGGTCGTCGACGCCTCCCGGCGGGACCAGTTGGCCCGCGTCGCGCAGTATTCGACGGACAGCACGGACGCCAGGGCGGTGGCCGTGAGCGGCGGCACGGTCTATCTCGCGGACCGCAACTGGGGAGTGCGCGCGTTCTCCGAACGGCAGCTGCGCCGCGGCGGTCGGCCATTGCCGGCGATTCCCTGGCTTGCCGAAACCGCCACCCACGCCTTCGTCTCGGATGTTCACGACGTGGACGCACAGGGCAACTACGCCTATGTCGCCGCCGGATTCGCCGGCCTACGCGTAATCGATCTGACTCAGCCCAGCGCGCCGCAGGAAGTGGGCGCGTTCCTGACGCAGTCCTACACGATGGGCGTCGCGGTACAGGGGAACTACGCCTATCTCATCACCGGTCAACAGGCGAAGGAAGCGCGTGGCGTCTATATCGTCGACGTGTCGGACCCCCGGAATCCCGCGCAGGCGGGTTACTTCTACCTGGAGCCGCATAGCACGGTGTACGGCGCCGGCTGGGCAATCCGCGTCTCCGGCAACTACGCTTACATCGCCAACGAGTTGGGGATCGGCATTCTGGATGTCAGCCAGCCGTCGAATCCGGTGTGGGTGGACTTGGTTCCTACGGGTGCCTTCTTTGTCGCCGTGGACGGGTCGCGCGCTTACAGCGTCGGCGGCGGCTTCGCCGTGGTCGATACCGGCAATCCCCTGGCGCCGGCCCTGCTGAGCCTTTCAACACAGGCCGCTCAGGGCGTTGCCGCCCACGGCAGTCTCGCATATCTCGCCACGGGCCAGGGTTTGACGATCATGGACGTCAGCGATGGAGCCCATCCCACCCAGGTTGGCTCCTACAACCTTGGGGGCTCGTACGGCGTCGACATTGCTGGCAGCCTGGCCTACCTCAGCGTAGCGAGCGGGCTGGTCGCCGTCGACGTCTCGGTCCCTGCGAACCCGGTCACGGTGGCGCAGTTCGAATCGCCCGGTTTCGCTTACAGCGTGCGTTCCATCGGCAACCTGATTTACCTGCCCGATAGCGAGGGAGGTCTGGTAATCCTCCCACGGGCCGACAGCCCGGCTGCGTCAACGCCGGCCCCGGCTTTGGGACAGAGCCTTGGATTGGACAGCGGTGGGCTCAGGCCGTACACTGCGGCTGCGATCGAGTCCGCGGACGACCCGCTTCCGGCTGCGCTCGCAGCTCCGCCGCCGCCCGCTCCCGGCCCGACGTGTACGGTTTCCGCCGCAACAGACTCCGGACCGGGCAGCATCCGCGACTGCCTCGGCAAGACTCCCTCCGGGGGAACAGTCACCTTCGACCCAGCCGTCTTTCCCGCTTCAGGTCAACCGAAGCAGATCTTGCTGAGCAGCCCGCTTCAGTTGGACAAGGGCTGGATCACTCTGGACGCCTCCAACGCGGCCGTCATGTTGATGGGAAATGGGGCGGGTTATGCAGGGGTGGCGATCACTTCACCAGGCAACACCGTCAAGGGACTTCAGGTTACTGGTTTTGCTGGTGGCGGCATCGTGCTGACCGGCGGCGCGGCTCACAACCAGATCGGAGGCGATCGTCATGCTGGCAGCGGCCCAACCGGGGAAGGAAATGCCATTTGGAATAATGGGCAGGGTCTTGATGATTCTTCGGGTCTGCCGAACCTGCTACTCGACGGGGCGGGAGCATATGACAATCTGATCGCTGGCAATGTCCTGGGGCCGGACCCATCCACGATGACCGAGCCCATATGGGGACCGGGCATGGAGCTAAAGCTCCAGAATGGGGCGATGTGGAACCGCATCGGGACAGGGGCGCCGGGTGGCGCAAACATGATCGGCGCTGCCCCAGTCATGCTGCGCGATGCGGCTACCGCTCACAACCGGATCCAGGGCAATTCTGTCGGGGCAACGGTCCAAGGCACGGCCAGTCTTTCGACCATGGGCGGTACCTTCTGGGTCATCGAGGCGAGCTACAACATGGTGGGCGGGACCAACCCGAACGAGGGAAACCTGCTGGCCGGTTCCAGCTCGCACGCGATTGATGTGTGCAATTTCGCCCGCGGCAACCAGATCGTCGGAAACACCATCGGTGTGGATGTCACCGGCACCAAGGTGATTGGGCTGGGAGGCCAGGTGCAGGCCGTCTGGCTTGAGGTCGGCGCCTATGACAACATCTTAGATGGCAATACGATAGCCGGTTCGGGGGGCGGCGTCGCGTTGCTGCTCTTCGGCACTAACTTCAACCAGCTGATCGGGAATCGAATCGGTTTCGATGCCACAGGCAGGTTCGTGCTCGGAAACGGGGGTACAGCCGTCACAGGGCTCCAGACTCAGTACAGCCGCATCGGCGGAAGCCGGCAGCAGGACCGGAATCTCTTGCTCACCGGGCAGGGTATGGCGGTGGGCGTGGACCAGGACCTGGGCGGGATTTTCCTTGGCAATTACGTCGGTGCCAACGCGGATGGTGTTGCAGTTACTTCCCAGACAGACGGTATTGCATTGGGCTCCGGAACCAGACGAAGCATCATTGGCGGGGCCACTGGGCCAGAGGGGAATCTCATTCTGGGAACGTGGAGCTGGAGCCTCTCGGTGAACGGGAAGCGCCACGTGGTCCAGAGTAACGTGCTCGGCATCGACTTACAGGGTAACCTCAGCCCGGACCCGCGCGGCATATCGGCGGGCGGAGGATCGGCGCCCGACGTATCCGGGCGAGACATCATTGTCCAAGGGAACACCATCGTTGGGAACTCGGGGTATGGTGGCCAATCCACTTTTGGCGACCGGAACACGTTTCGCCGCAACTCCCTCTACGGCAACAGAGCGGGTCTCGCGCTGTTTTGTGCCGACGCGACGGCTTGCCTGGCCGTGCCTGTGCTCCTGAGCGTAAGCACCACGAGCGTTTCGGGCACGGCATGCCCCGCATGCGAAGTCGAGGTTTTCTCGGACGCGGGCAGCCAGGGGCGCTACTTCGAGGCCTCCGGGATCGCCAATGCGCAAGGCGCGTTCTCCATAGCGCTTTCCACTCCGCCGCGCGGCCCCAACGTTACCGCAACAGCCACCGACCCCGACGGAAACACCAGCCAGTTCTCTAACCCCTGGCAGCTTACCAAGTGAGCGCGCTCCGCCTCAGTACTTGTACGTCAGCCCGAACTCCACCACGCGCGATCCGAAAAACGTCCCGCCCACGATGCCGAACGGCACGGCGTTGATGTTCTGGTCGCCCGACCAGAAAGTAGCGTGGTTCAGTGCGTTGATCGCCATCATCCGCAGCTCCACCGAATGATGGCCGGAGATTTTGATCTCACGCAGCAGGTTCAAATCCAGGTCGAACGTCCAGGGGCCGTCGAACATGCGCTTTTGCAGCGTTCCCAGGGTTCCGGCCGGCGGGTTGAAGAAGATCTCGCCCGAGAACGGCGTCGCGTCGATACTCGAAATCGCGCCGGAGCCGTCCGCCGGGTTGACGGCGGATGACGGCAACATCATCGGCCCGCTCCCCGTCATGTGGAAGCTGACGGCGTGGAACAGCGCCTGGCCGGAGAGCGTGGTATCGGCGGTGTTGTAATAGGACCGCGCGGCGCGGTTGAAGGTGCCATATCCCGAAAGAATGGAAAACGGCGCGCCGGATTGCCACGTCATCACCGCCCCCACGGTCCAGCCGCCGATCGCGCGGTCCAGCGGCTTGTAGTGCAGCTTGTGGTCCTTCCCGAAGGGCAGCTCGATAAAGCCGCTGCCCTTGATCATGTGCGTCAAATCGAAGTTGGCGCGCGAGCGCTCGAGCTTGGGATTGTGGATGTCCAGCAGGTTCTGAAAGCGCGACTGCGAGTCGCCATCGGCGTCGCTGAGCACTTTCGAAAAGCTGTAATTGGCGGTCAGGCTGAGGCCCGAGCGCATGCGGTGGCGCGCCTCCAGTTGCAGCGAGTTGTAACTGGCGCTCGAAAAGTTGGTCAACAAGTCGGCGCCGACGACGTCGGGATTGGCGAAAAACGGCACCGCGTTCGCGGGGTTGTAACCGTTGGTCTGGTAGTAGTACGCCAGTTCGGCGGGCTGCCCGGTTTGGATGAGGTTCACCACGTTGCCGTCCGAGCGGCTCATGTTGGCGTTCAGGCCGCCGTTGCCGGCCAGCGTGCTGATCGCCGGAAGCGGCTGGCTGCCCGGCACCGAGTTACTGAAAGCCGGGTTGAAGGTGCCGTTGGTCTTCAGCGAAAGCAGCCCGTTGCTCTGCGCCTTCAGAAAATCCTGCAGGAACCCGCCGGCGCCGATGTTCACCTGGTTGAAGTCGAAGGCGCGATAGGCGCCCACGGTGTGGTTCCCCACGTAGCGCGCTTCGTAAACCGTGCCCCGGAACTCGCGTTGAATGCCCACGGAATACTGCTGCACGTAAGGCGTGCGCAGGTTCGGATCCACGGCGCCCACGAAGTTGAAGGGCGTGCTTTGGGAGTTGTAGGCGACCGTCAGCGGAACCTTGTAGACCGGCTCGGGGATGGCCGGCAGGCCGTTTCCCACGCGGCCGGAAAGCCCGGTGGTGGCGGAATATCCCTGCAGGCCGGCGTTGGCCTCCAGCATGTTCTCGGGCGCCAGGATGGATTGATCGTTGACATAGAATATGGAGTAACTGGCGCGCACGGCGGTCTTGCCGTCGCCGGACACGTCCCACGCCACGCCCACGTTGGGGGCGAAATCCTTCTTGTCGCTGCGATACCACGGCCGCCCGTAGGACCCGCCGGTGAAGTCCAGTACGGTGTTGGGATTGAGCAGCGTCTCGACCGCGCCGCCCTGAAAAACCGGTTGCAGCTCCAGCGAATCGGTTTCATCCACCACCCCCGGCAGCGTGTAGCGCAAGCCGTAGGTCACGGTCACATGCGGCGACAGCTTCCACTTGTCGGTCGAGTACAGGGCGTACTCGTTCATGCGGAAGTGGCGGAGAAACGGCGCGCCCGGCACGAATCCGGAAGTGCGCGAGGTCACGTTGAAGGTTTGGCCGTAGCCGTCCAGGTAACCTCCCAGGGTGGCCAGCCATCCGTTGGCGGCGCCGAGAGCGTCCGCGCTGATCCCCGGCAGGTTGCGGGCGGTCAGCGGGGTTTGGCCCGAGCCCATCGCCAGGCTGTAGACCGGCAGCACGCCCGCGTCGTCGTAGGAGCGCACCAGGACCCGCTGCCCGTGAAAGCCGAACTGGATGTAATGGCGCCCGCGCTGGTAGGCGGCGTCGTCCGAAAGCACATACGTGTCGGTGTTCCGTCCCTGCGGCATGAATTCGTTGACCGGATCGGCAAACGACATGCCGGTGAGTATGTACGAGCCGAACTGCTGCGACGTCAGAAAGTACGCATAAGTCAGGTTGAACCCGGCGCGCACTTCGTTGGTCATGCGCGAGGATGGCGTCCATCGCCAGGACATCGCCAGCAGGGCGGCGTGTGTGGGATTGGTGATCTTGGGAACCGCGGAATAGTCGTTCTCCGCGTCGGGCCGGTACGAGTTATCGCGATTCCACGAGAACGAGGCGTTGACGGCCTGCTTCATGTCGATGGTGTAATCCGCGCGGCCGGTGACGTTATCGCGGGTCTCGTTGTCCACCTGGTTGAAGCGGTACCCGCCGGAATTCAGCCCGTCGCCCAGCAGGTCGCTGTTGATACGATCGGGCGTGGGCACCTGGTTGAGGAGGTTCTGGACCACCGGGTCGATCGAGATGCCGCGCAGCGCGAGCAGACCAACCGACTGCACGGCGCCCGAGCCGTTGCGGTACTGGAAAATGCCGTTGCGGATGGACTGCGTCGGAATCAGTTCGTCCGCGGGCGTCTGCTGGTGCGCGCGAACCGCCTCGTAAGTGCCGTAGTAGAACAGCTTGTCCCGTTGGATGGGCCCGCCCACGGAGGCGCCCAGTTGGTTCTGATTGAGGAACGGCAGCGCCACTCCCGACTGGTTGTTGAACCAATCGTTGGCCGAGAAGGCGTTGTTGCGGTTGTACCAGAAGGTTTCGCCATGGATCTGGTTGGTGCCCGAGGGCGTGGTGAAGGCCGTCTCGGTGGCGCCGCCCGACAAGGCCGCGTTGCCGTTCGAGGTGACCACGGTCATCTCGCGCACCTGGCTGAGCAAGGGTTTGTTGGGCGAGTAATCCAGGGCGTTGTCGCGGATGTAATTGTCCTGGATATTGATGCCGTCCAGCGTCATGTCGGAGTAAGACGTGCGCAACCCGTTGATCACGGTGTTGGAATTGCCGTTGTAGACCACGCCCGCCTGCAACTGCATGGCGCCGAGGGGATCGCGGTCCAGCAGCGGCAGGTTGCGGATCTCCTCCATGCTGACGGTCTGCGAGATCTCGGCGTTGGTGGTCGCCACGGTCAGGTCGTCGCTCTTGACGAACACCGTGGGTTGCTCGAAGAACTCCAGCCCCAGCATCACCCTCCCCACCTCCGTCTCGCGCGCCGCGTCGACGGCGATGCCGTTGCGGACGAGCTTCCGCAGCCCCGGCGAGGTCACCGTCACATCGTAGTAGCCGGGCCGCACGCCGATGAAATGGAACGTCCCGTCAATCGCCGTCTTCGTGGTCAGCAGCGGCTTTGCCCCGCCCGCCAGAATCAGAGATACCTCGGCGCCCGGAACCGGGGCGCCAGTTGGATCGATCACCGTCCCGGTGACGCGACCGTCGATCTGGGCCCACGCCGCCGAAACCAGAAGCAGTATCCCAACTAGGCAACGCATGCTTCTATTGAACCCCAAAAAACGGGGCGAGTGTGGAAGGCCGAATTCCCGGGACGGGCACTGGCCGCTACAATTCGATTTCGATGGCGCCGCCTGGTTGCGCCTAGTGGCTCGCCGGCTGGGCGGGACGGCGCCGCCCGGCAACCACGCGAACTGGAGCGCCGGGCCCCCGTCTTCCTACGCCTGGAAGGAGCTGCCGCAGCCGCAGGTGGACCGCACGTTGGGGTTGTTGAACTTGAAACCGGAACCCTCGAGCGAGTCCACGTAGTCCACCTCGGCGCCATCCAGGTAGAGCATGCTGGCCTGGTCCACGTAAACCTTCAGCCCGCTGTAATCGTAGGTCTTGTCCAACATACCGGGCTGGTTCTCGAAGGCCATCGAGTAGCTGAACCCGGAACAGCCGCCGCCCACCACCGCGATCCGCAGGCCAGCCGGGGCCGGCTGTTGGGAAGCCATGATTTCCTTCACTTTTCCGATTGCTCGTTCGGTTAACTGGACCATTCGTCTTGAACTCCTCGGTTGCGAGTCTTCCACACCCATTATACAAACAGGCCCTCGGGCACTCCAGGAACCCGGAATGCCGATTTTCGCAACATCTACGGTTTTGGATGCGGGAAGGCGACTCGCGGTCGCAGTCGCCTTCCACATGACTGGGGGCTTTTCGTGCAAAATGGGTAGTGTAGCAGCTCGGTGAAACCCGAGGTCCGTGGGGTGCGTCGGAGAGGGTGTATGGGAACTTCGACCGGTACCCTGGCATTCCCCGGATACGGCAAGAGGATCGCTGCGAAGCCCATAGTGGATTACGAGAGCACGGCCGAAGGCGCGCTGGTCCGCAGAGCCCAGAATGGCGACGATGGCGCGTTCCGCGAGATGGTGGAGCGCTATCAGTCCAAGGTGTTCTCCATCATCCACGGCATCGTGCGCCAGCGCAATGACGTGGAAGATATTGCACAGCAAGTATTTGCCAAGGTCTACCTGTCCTTGCGGAGCTTCGATTTCCGCAGCTCGCCGATCACCTGGATTTACAAGATCACGGTCAACGAGTGTTTCGATTACCTGCGCAAGCGCAAGGTCAGGAAGCTGGTTTACGAGAGCGATCTGAGCGAGGACGAAGCGCGGCGCGTGGAGAACAGCGAGCCACAGGCCAATCGGCCGGAAGCGGCCGACGTCGGCCTGGCGCGCCGCGATTTCGTCGTCAAGCTCCTCGCCAAAGTCTCCGCCGAAGAGCGTATGTTGTTGATGATGAAGGAAGTAGAGGGCTACTCCGTGGAGGAGTTGTCGCTTCAAACCGGGATGAACGAGAACACCATCAAGGTGAAGCTGTTCCGCGCGCGCCAGAAGTTGGTGCGGGCGGCTTCTCGGCTCGATAGGGCTCCCGGACTGGGGGTTGGATAGGTGGTCCCCGGAGCGGGCGGGCCAGGCAAGGCAAAAGACCCGCAGGGGATGGTTTCTTACGTGGTAGGCTACGTTTTCTAGGGAAGGATCGTATGCATGCGGTAGTAATCGAGAGCATCGAGGGTTACCTCTCCGGCTCGTTGGACCGGGCTGAGGAGCGGGCCGTCGAGGCGCACTTGGCGGTCTGCCCAAAATGCCGGGAAGATCTTCGTGGCATGCAGGCAGTCTCGCGGATGTTCGGTTCGTTGCGTTCCACGGACCCGGCTTCGGGAAGCCTTTCCGGGGCCGTCTCCGAAGATGCGGTGGCGCCGTCGCCGGGCTTCTACGCTCGGGTCATGCAGGCAGTGGAAGCCCGCAAAGCCGCGCCTTCGTTTTCCGGGCTGTTCGCCCTGGACTTCGCCTTCGGCCGCCGTCTGCTGGTGTCGTCCCTGGTGACGCTGGTGCTGGTGGGCGGCTTTCTGGTTACGCGGGAGGCCGGTTATGCCGGCGGCATTTCGCCCGACAGCATTCTGGCCCAGCAGGACTCGCCCGGCTTCGGCAGTGCTTCCGCGTCCGATAGCATGCTGGCAACGCTGACATCCTATGAGCCATAGCGTCCTCGAACGAGCCGCGCCCGCCCGAATGTGGAACCCCAGGTTCGCTTGTGGCGTGGCGCTGGTGCTGGTGTTTTTGTGCGGCGCGGCGGTGGGCGCCTTGATCATGGACTTCGGGGTACACAACCGCACTAGTCCTCCCGCCTTCGACACGCCCCAGGGCAGGGCGGCGTTCTTCGATCGCATGAATCGCGAACTGAAGCTGACCCCCGCGCAGTCCGAACAAATGCGGTCCATCCTGACGGATTTCTGGGATTACTATCGAACCGTGCTGAGCGACGGGAAATCGCGTATCGAGCAGATTCTCAACGACGATCAGCGCCGCAAGTTCGAGCGGATCTTGCAGGAACGCCAGCGTCCCTATTGACACTTCCCTTCGCGGCGCATAACATTGGTTCTGTTCATGATGCCGCGTAACCTGATCTTCCTGGGGGCGGCCATGGCCGCCTCGGTGGCCTGGCTGGCCTCGTGTTCCGGGCGAACCGCCGTCACGACGCCGCTGCGGACTTTCCAGATGGGCGAACGAATCGAGCTGGCGCCGCTCACCTACGCGGTCTTCGAGAACGAATGGCTGGCGCAACTCGGCGAGGGCACCGGCGCGCGATTGCCGCAGAACCGGTTCCTGGTGATCCGGCTCAGCGTCACCAGTGGCGCTGGCGGCGAGACCTACGTCCCTAACCTGACGCTCGACGACGACGCCGGGAACTCGTGCGGCGAAAGCAGCAACGGCGACGGCGTTCAGAACTGGATCGGCTACCTGCGCCCCATCAAGCCCGCCGAAACCCTGCAGGGCAATATCGTCTTCGATTGCGCCCCCAAGCATTACCGTTTGAAGTTGACCGGCGACCAGGGCAAGGCCGCCTACGTCGAGATCCCCCTCTCCTTCGAAAGCGATACCACGGGCCCCGACATCCTTCCCAAGTCCGGGAACGAGGGGACGGGCAACCTGGCGCATCCGAAGTAGCCGCCGCCGCACCCCTTACGGCACCCTTACTAACTGGTTCGGCTCGCCGGAGTAGGCCCGCGGATCGCCGCCGAATTTCTTCAGGAACCGCGCCGCCGCGTCGCCTGGCGCGCTGATCAGCGTATTGCCGTCCGAAGGTTGCGTGGCCAGCGCCTGCCTGGCCTGTGCCCGCAGCCAGTCCGAATCCAGGTACGCCCACTTCAGCGCGCCCGCCGAGGGCCACAGCCGCACCACCAGGTGAACCGCGACAGCCAGGTCGTGCTCATCGGCGGTGGTCACGTCCATCAACTCGGCATCGCCGACCCGCGTGAGGCGGCCTTCAAGGTGAATGGGTTTCGCGTCGCCTTCGATGCGGATGGCGTAAACCGAGCCCCGCTGCTCGATCGCCATCCGCCCCTTCTCGTCGCTGCCGGTGCCCTTCCAGGTTCCCACCAGTGCCGGATCGGCGGCCGCCTGAGCGTCCGCTACGAACGGATTCAACGAGATCAACTTGGAACATCCCGTGAGCAGAGCGGCGCTCGCGAACGCCAGGATCAAAGCCGGATGACGCATGGTTCCGTTCCTCCACTCTAAGGATAGCCGCATTCGGCGGAGCCCGTTCCTACGGCACCCTCACCCACTGCTTCATCTCGCCGGAGTAGGCCTTCTCGTCGGCGCCGAATTTCTCCAGGAACTGCGCCACCGCGGCGCCTTTCGTGGTGATCAGCGTCCGATCGCCGGCGGCCTGCGTGCCCAACGACTGTTTCGCCTGGTCCTTGAGCCAGTCCGAATCCAGGAATACCCACCGCAGCGCGCCGCCCTCCGGCCAAACGCGCGCCACCATGTGAACGGGGATGGCGAAGCCGTTCTTGTCGTTGCCGACAAGGTCCATGAACTCGGCATCGCCCACCCGCAACAGGCGGCCTTCCAGGGCGACGCACGTTCCGCTGTCGTCGTCGCCGATGTAGCGAATCGTGTAGGCCGATCCTTTCCGCCGGATCACCGTCAAATCCTTGTCGTCGCCGCCGGCGCCCTGCCAAACCCCTACCAGGTTTGCATCGCTGGCCGCCCGATCGTCGGTCACGAACGGATCCAAGGAGACCAACGAAGAACACCCCGAGAGCAGAACGGCGCCGGCGAGCGCCAGAGTCAAGGCCGTATAGCGCATTGTCTTTGCCCTCCACTAGAGAACAACGACATTCCGCCGCGGGAATTGCACCCGCCATGCGGGTCAGTCTGCCACCGGTTGCCGGCGGTCGAAGTAGATCTGCGCCAACTGCCCGCATACTGGCGCAGTGGCTGGCCTTGCCGGAGGGGACCCGGGCATGTCCGGCCGGGGTCCGGACCCGCCGGAGCCCCGCAATTCCCACGGGAACATCCGGGCGCCTGGCTGCGTCCCGATAAGAGAGAGATGGAGAGACCGTGGCGAAGTTCCTGTTGTGGTGCATCCTGCTGTTTCTGTGCTGGCCGCTGGCGCTTCTGGCGCTGGTCCTGTACCCGCTGGTGTGGCTTATCCTGCTGCCGTTCCGGCTGTTAGGGATCGCCGTGGAAGGAGTTCTGCAACTGGTCTGGGCGCTGGTGACGCTGCCGGCCCGGATCTTGGGCGGGTTCAGGTAGGAGTCTTTCGGACACCGCCGCGCACGCGTACCCCCTGCGACGCAGATTCAAAGGTGGGATCGAACTCTAACCGGGAACTCGCCTAGCTGGGGAGCCGGAACTCGACCGGCGGCCCCGCCGATACCGTTTGAAACGCCCTACCCTGGGTGCGAAACTCGTATCGTTCGATGGCCACGGCCGCGCCCTTCTCGTTGCTGCGGATGACGCACCCGTAAATCATGAGTTTCATAGGGCAGGACTCGTTGAGCAGCACCGGCCAGTTCATGGAGACCTCGACCGGCATCCCGGTGGTCAACATGCTTTCGGTCGTGAACCACACCCCGCCGCTCGATATGTTGGCTGTCTTGCCGGAGCCCGTTTCGGCGATGCGCTGGCCGTACAGCATCTTGTAGCGCACGTCCTGCTCCACCTGGAAGCGCCGCTTCGCGCGCCTCTCGCGCTCGCTACTGTCCGGGGTCCTCTCCTCTAGCAGGGTCTTACTCACTCGGCACCGCCTTCCCACGCCCAAAATGACATTCGTGTGCCCGTTCGCACAATACCTCTTTGGTTATGCGAGAGCGTTAACCGCAGCGGGATGGGCGCTCGGATGCGACTTGCAAGTTGCTTATTGTCAATCACTTGGAATGTTCTGAAAGGGTTGAGGTGAACTCTTCCATGACGTGCCGGACGGCCCCCTACGAGGCATCCGGAGCGATGCCGGGACGTCTCCCAAGGCGAGACTAGGAAACAAAAAAGTTGAGAGGAACCTGAAATACTTGTGGACATTCGGATCTGAAATTGCTAGGATGTTAGACAACACAGACAGCATCCCTGGCGGTGAGTCCCCTCCCACCGCCACTTCTCTGAGTGCAAGAGCCCCGAGATACCCAGCTCGGGGCTTTTTCTTTTGGCCCGCGCCGGCATCCGGCCTCCCCGCGCCAACCCTCAAAATTTTTTTTGAGAAAAATTCCGAAAACACTGGACAAGCGGATCTGTAACTGTTAATATACCAGGCAATACAGACAGCATCCCTGGCGGTGAGTCCCCTCCCACCGCCACTTCTCTGAGTGCAAGGGCCCCGAGATACCCAGCTCGGGGCCATAACTTTTTTGGGGCGCCTTTTTTCCACTCCTCGAGTCGTCTCCCTGGCGTGCCTGTTGCGTGCCGGGACCGCCTCCGGCCAAGTCCTAAAACCAGCGGTCGTTCTTCTTCAACGACCCGAACGTGCCGATGTTGGCGAGCGAGAAGGCGAACGCCCACACTCCGTGCGGCTGGCCGATGTTGATGCGGAAATACTGCATACTGAATCCGCAACAGTTGGTGTTATAGGTGACCTGCGTGGTGTAGTGGAGGAGTTCGCGCAAGCGGTAATCGTATGCCCCTTCGATGCCGGCGTTCCAGCCGCGGTGCTGCTGATCGCCGAACCCGGCCCGCATGGAATACTGGTTGACGTAAGGCATCAGGATGGGATTGGAGTGCAGCTCGTTGTCCGAGACCGAGGCGTAATACAACTTCCAGCGGTAGTCCACCGAGAAACTGCTGTCCACGATGGCGCGCGACCGGGGGTCGTAGTCGGCCTGCCAGTTGAAGCCGAGGCCGGGGATGGGCACGCTGCGGACGATGGACACGATGGGCGAATACGGACGCGGCCCGACCAGGAATGCGAAGGCGGTGAGGTCGCTGGTGGCGGCGAAAATGTTGGGCTGCCCGGAGACCACCGCACCGCCGAAGGTGGGGTCGAAGTAGCGCTTCTGCATCAACGTCCAGGCGAAGATCTCCTGCACGTTGCCGTCCTTGCGCTTGGCGTAAATGCGGTTGGTCAACGAGAGAGTGAGCTCGTTGGTGTTGGCCAGCAGGTCGTTTTCGTCGAAGCGGATGTAGTGGTCGAAATCGCTGCAGCCGGCGCCTTCCAGGGTGCCCGAGGCTTCGGCCGCCTGGCGGCACGCGGGATCGGAGCCGATGCCGGTGACGTACTTGTAAGTCACGCGCGGTTCGATGACGTGCTTGAGCTTCTCTCCGAAGACGGTCTTCTTGTTGTAGACGCGGGCCAGCGAGGGTAGGATGAGATCCAGCGAGAAGTCGCGGGTGCTCCGCGTCATCCGCTGGGTGACGGCCTGGTAGTAGCCCGCGCCCAGCGCCGTGTCGGGCGCCTGGCTTTCGCCGTAGAAGGTCTCGTCGAAACCGGCGCTGGGAATCAGGTCGATGGACCCGAGATGGAAGGCGCCGGTGACGTGCGGCGAAAAGGATAGCCGCGGCGTAAACTGGCTGGTATCGAAGATCCCCAGGCGTACGGTGTTGGTGCTGTCGAATAGATCCTCGGTGCGCGACAGCAGGCCGGCGGCGGAGTAAAAGGAGAACCACAGCGGAACGTCGCGAAAAAGCCGGCGGTCGCTCGAACCGAACTCCGCTTCGGGAAGCTTGTGGATCAGCACGGCGTTGCGCTCGTAGCCGTCCACGGCTTGCTCCGCCGCCTGGAAGTTTTCCAGGCGGGAAAACGTGGTGTCGAAACTGTACGTGGACCAGCTCTTGCCGACCAGACCAGTCGAGTGGAACTCGGAACCGATGGCTTCCGAGTAGCTCCCCGACCACTCCTGGCGGAAGCGGAACGAGGTGACATCGTTGACCAACGCCGTGGCCCGCCATCCGTCGCCCAGATCGCTCCGGCCCAGGAAATAGATGGTGGCGCCGCTGAAGGTCTGGGGTGGCACGTAATTGGGCTGGCCGGGCTGGCCCTGGGCACTGCCGGGGATGCCGCCGCGGTCCTGCACGCCCGTGACGATGAGGTCGAAATCCGTGCCGGGGCGCGGGTTGCCACGGAAATCCAGGTGGTGCGCGAAAGCGTCGGAATTGTAATCGAGGAACTCGTAGGTCAGATCGTAGCTGCGATTGATGGCCCAGTAATAGCCCAGGCCCACCATCACGCCGCGCTGCGTGTGGGGCGCCAGGTGAGGCATGAGCAAGCCGCTGTGGCGCGGCTCGCGCTCCATCGAGTGATAGAAGTAGGGCGCGTAGAACAGCGGCACCTTGCGCAGCAGGAACACGCTGCGATAGGCCTTGACGCGCTCGCGGGGGACGATGTCGAACTTGGGGCCCTTCATGATCCACCAGGGCTGGCCGTGTTCCGGTATCTTGCAGTTGGTGACCCAGCCGTTATAGAGAAGGTAGCGGGTGCCCAACCGTTCCGCCCACTGGCCTTCGAAGTGGTACGGGCTGGTGCCGCTGAGGACGCCCCTGCGCACCACGATGCGCGGCGCCGATTCTCCGCGCACGTTGAAGAACGCGCCTTTCTCGGTGGCCCGGTTGTACTCCAGATGGTCGCACCAGATCTGTTCGTTCTTTTCGAAACCGTGGAAGTACACGTTGCCGGTGGCGCTCAAAACCTGGGTGTCCTCGTTGTACTCGAGGTGGTCGGCACGCACCAGCATCTTGCTGTCTTCGGCTTCGGCGTGGCCGTCGAGGACTTTGATGGAGTCGCCCTGCGGATTCTTGCGAGCCCCCTGGCTGACCGCCGACAGGACCCACTCCCTGGGCTTCAGAGTCAGGCGATCAGGCATGGGGGGCGCCGCGGATAGGGTATTTACCTGAGCCTGCGCCGGAACCGCTAAAGCGAACGCAGCCAATAAGGTAAGGACGGAAAGACACCTATTACTCGAAGATTTTTCGTGACATTTTTCTCCCATTGTGTTAAGAAAGTTGAGAGAGCTCGGCGGGTGGAAGCCCAATATCAGAAAATAACATACTTAACGGGGTACTGGGGCTTCCCCGAGGAGCGGCGCTGTTAGGCCAAAATGACCTGCAACTACTGTGGTTCGCGCAATTCGGATGGCGAGGAGCGTTGCCGGCGGTGCGGCCGCCGCGCCCCTGGGTCGCCGGCTGGAGAGCTGTACTTGAATGGCGCGCTGGCTGCCGAGATGCAAGCCGCCCCGGGCTTACGGACTTCAGAAGCATCGCGCCTGCCCGGTCTGGCAAACGCGGTTCAACCGCGGCTGTTTTACGAACGGCCGGCGCCCAACGTGATTCCGTTTGAGGCCTTCGCGCCACCCCCGCCGCCCGCGCGGCGCTCGCGGACGGCGTCTTCCAGGACGCCAGCCGGCGGAAGCCGGACGGGCACGGGTTCCCGGCCGGCGCTCCGACGCTCCCCGCGAAAAGCGCCGGTTCCGGATCTGCAGCAGAAACTCGATTTCCTGGCCCCCATGCCGCCCAAGCCGCGCACGCTGGGGACCTCGGTGGAAGCGGTGATCTATTGCGAAGCGCCGGTGGCCACGCCGTTGCATCGCGCCGCCGCCGCGGCGGTGGACTGGAGCCTGGTGTTCATCGCCTATGGCCTGTTCCTGGCGATCTACCGCGTGGCGGGCGGCGAGTTCGTCATGAACCGCACGGGCCTCCTGCTGTTGGGCGGGGCGCTGCCGCTGATCGCCCTGGTTTACATGTTGTTGTACGCCATCGCCGGGAGCGAAACCGCCGGGATGCAATGTACCCGCCTGGCGGTGGTCACCTTCGATGGCGAGCGTCCCGAGCGCAAACACTGGATGCTGCGTTTCCTGGGCTCCTGCCTGAGCCATGGCACCGTGCTGGGCATGCTGTGGATCTTCGCCGACGAGGAGGGCCTCACCTGGCAGGACCACATTTCGGATACCTTCCCGACGCCCCGCGAATTCAACAACCAGGTATTCCAAAGACGGTAGACGAAAAAAGGGGTCAGACCCCATTTTCCAAATGATCCAATTCGACGAAAGAAATCTCCTGGCGGACATGGTGGGGCGCGGCAACGGCATCACCAGGGCTGAAATCGAACGATCCACGGCCAAGGCGCTGAAGGCGCTGAAATCGTTTCGCAAATTGAGCGACGGCGGGGTGTACGGATTCCCCCACCTGCCGTTTCAGACGGCCGCGATCGGCGCCATCCGCAAGTTCGCGGGCTCGGTGCGAGGCACGTTCGACACCGTTTGCGTGGTGGGGATCGGCGGCAGCGCCCTGGGCGCGTGGGCGCTCGATTGCGGGATGCGCGGCCCGCACCCGGTTCAGGGCGCGTTCACGCCGGACCGTCCGCGGCTGGTGATTCTCGACAACGTGGACCCGGATTTCACGCACGCGGCCATGGCTTCCATGGACCCGCAGCGGACGCTGGTGGTGGCGATCGCCAAGAGCGGCGGCACGGCCGAGACGGTATCCACCTTCCTGCTGGTGCGCGAATGGCTGCGGCAGGCGCTGGGCGTGGGCGCCGCGGCGCACATCGTGGCGGTGACCACCGAAGGCAAAGGCGACCTGTTCGCGCTGGCGCAATCCGAGGGGTGCCGCACATTTGGGATTCCGGAAAACGTGGGCGGGCGGTTCAGCGTGCTCTCGCCGGTGGGCCTCGTGCCGGCGGCGCTGATCGGCATCGACATCGGCAAGCTGACCCGCGGCGCGGCCGAAATGACGCACCTGGCGTGGCAGCCGGACCTGGCGGTGAACCTGCCGCTGCGCGCGGCGTTGTGCCACTGGCTGGTGTGGACGCGCAAGGCGAAGCCGATCCAGGTGGCGTTCCCCTACTCGAACCGGCTGTGGGGCGCGGCGTTCTGGTTCCGGCAGCTTTGGGCCGAGTCGCTGGGCAAGGCCCGCAACCGCAAGGGCGAGGTGGTACACACCGGGCAGACGCCCATCGCGGCCCTGGGAACCACCGACCAGCACTCGCAGGTGCAGTTATATATCGAGGGCCCCAACGACAAGGTCTTCACCTTCTGGGCGGTGAACCGTTTCGCATGGCAGGGCAAGCTGCCCAACCCGCGGCTGGGCCTCGCGGCCTTCGACGCGCTGGGCGGGCAATCGCTGGCCAAGCTGATCGGCGCGGAACGCCGCGCCACCGCCGCCGCCATGACCGAGTGCGGGCGTCCCAACTGCACGGTGACCCTGGACCGCGTGGATGAATCCCACCTGGGGGCGTTCCTGCAGCTCATGGAATTCCAGACGGCGTTCCTGGGCGAACTGCTGGACATCGATGCCTTCGACCAGGAGGGCGTGGAACTGGGCAAGAAGCTCACTTATGGCTTGATGGGCCGTCAGGGATTCGAGCCGTACCGCGACCAGTTCGCGGCTTACGAGAAGAAACGCGCGGGCGTGTAAGCCAGCTACACCGAGGGCGTAACGCCGATTGGTCCGCCGGCGCGGCCTCCCGGTTCCCCGGAACGATACCTCGATACTGGAAACGCCGCCCGGAAGCGAGCGGGCGGGCGCGAAATGGAGTACTATGGGCGGGAGTTACCGGCGGCCATGATCGGCGTCTTTCTCTCTCACTCGTCGCAGGACAAGCCGTTCGTTCGCGAGTTAGCCGGCTTTCTGCGGCAGGACGACTCGATCCGCGTGTGGCTGGACGAAGCCGAGATCCGGCCCGGCGATAACATCGTGAGCAAGATCGAAGAGGGCCTGGATGCCGATGTGGTGCTGCTGATTCTGTCGCCCGATTCGGTGGAATCCCAGTGGGTCAAGGAGGAGTGGACCGACGCCTATTGGGAACAGGTCAACGCACGAAAGGCTAGGCTGGTGGGGGTCCTCTACCGCGACTGCCGCATTCCGCGGCTGCTCCGTAACAAAAAGTACTTCGACCTGCGCACCAACCAGCCGGAGGGATTCCGCGCCATCCGCACCTGGCTCTTAGGCGAGCAGCCGGCGCGGCCGCGTCCGAACCACGCTCCGGCGCGCCCGCCGCTATTCATCGGGCGCGAAGAGGAACTGCGGAATCTACGCGAGCGCCTGAGCGAGCCCGGGGCGGTGGTCCACGTGCAGGGCATGGCCGGGCGCGGCAAAACCCTGCTGGCGATCGAATTCGCGCACCGTTATCAGCGGGATTTCGAAGCCGTCTACTGGCTGCCGTGCCAGAGCGGAAGCCTGGTGGCGCTGGCCGGCGAACTCTCGCGCCAACTCGGGCTGAGGATCGAGGGCGACCTGGACCAGGTGGTGCGCGAACTAAGAGACTACTGCGCAGCCCGGCGCTGCCTGCTGGTGCTCGACAACGTGGAAGAGGAAAGCCCCGGCGAGCTGATTCCCAGTGGCGCGGCTTCCGTCCTGATCACCACGCGGCGCGTCGACCTGCGGTTCCTGCAGTTCCGCGAGCCCGCGCCGCTGGCGCTGTTCACCGAGGCGCAGTGCTTCGAGCTGTTCCGGAAGGTGATCGGCGAGGCGGAAGTGGAGCGGCATCGGGCCGTGTGCCAGGGCCTGTTTGGACGCTTAGGCTACCTGCCGATCGGCGTGGCGGTGTCCGCCGGATTAATCCACTACGACCAGCGGTACACCATTCCCAGCCTCGCCGCGAATCTGCCGGCCGATGTTACCGCGCTGATCCGCCAGGCCATCGCGGCGGTGGCTGCCGAGGCGAAGACCCTTCTCGATGCCATGGCGGCCTGCGCGCCGGGAGGTTTCCGATTGTCGCTGGCGGCGCCGGTGGCCGGGATGGAGGAGCCCGCCGCTTTGGCGGCGCTCAATGAACTGGCGTCGCGGTCGCTGGTCGAGCAATTGGATCGCACGGACCGCCGCTATCGTTTGCACGCGCTTGTGCGGGTGTCGGCCGATGGCGCGGCTTTCGGGAAGCGTCATGCGGAAACGGTTCGGGAGCGGTTCCGGAGTTGGGAGACGGATTGGCGGAGGTGCGAGGAGGATCTCCCCGAGTTTCAGGTGGCCTTCGATTGGGTGCTGGGGCATTACGCCGAGGCGGAAGCCGGCAACCTCATCGGAGAGTTGGCTTACTTTGGCTACTTGCTGACCTGGCGCGTTGGGCGGCTGACCGACGCGTTCGAGATCTGCGAGCGGGGGAAGTTGGCCGCCGAGGCGCGGAACAGGCGCGCCGCATTACAGGCTTGGCTCGGCAACCAAGCAGTGATCCTGCTGGCCTGGGGACGCCTGGAAGAGGCCATGGACCTCCGCAAACAAGAGGAAGCCATCGGTCGGGAACTCGGCGACCGCGCCGGCCTAGGACGCTGTTTCGGCAACCAAGCCGTGATCCTGCGGGCCTGGGGCCGCCTGGAAGAGGCCATGGACCTCTTCAAGCAGCAGGAAGCCGTCTGCCGGGATCTCGGCGACCACGCCGGCCTGCAACGCAGCCTCGGGAACCAAGCCGTGATCCTGCACGACTGGGGGCGCCTGGAAGAGGCCATGGACCTCCTCGAACAGGTGGAAGCCATCGCCCGGGATCTCGGCGACCGCGCCGGCCTGCAACGCAGCCTCGGGAACCAAGCCGTGATCCTGCACGACTGGGGGCGCCTGGAAGAGGCCATGGCCCTCCACAAACAAAAGGAAGCCATCTGCCGGGATCTCGGGGACCGCGCCGGCCTGCAAGCCAGCCT
>Ga0326728_10001090_pt1 | contig 98638 bp, 99 predicted proteins | sample MB3enrmetagenome_FD_207602 | JGI IMG/M metagenome (GOLD analysis project Ga0326728, IMG submission 207602) | Lab enriched peat soil microbial communities from McLean, Ithaca, NY, United States - MB31MN | ecosystem: Environmental > Terrestrial > Soil > Wetlands > Peat | place: USA: New York...
ATTGGTCGCGCAGGGCAGTTCCTCGGCGCCTCCCGGGTAGACGAGCGCGGGACCGTTGAGAGGGTTGAGATCCATCTCGCCCTCGGTCCCCACGATCCGGAAACCGTCGCGCGAGACGCGGGAATGCCAGCGCACGTCGACGATGCCGCGCAATCCGGCCGGGTATTCGATGAGCACGGTGGCGTTGTCCTCGACGGCGGTTTGGTGCACCGTGTTGGACAACTGCGCCGCGACGGCGAGCGGCTGGCCGAAGAGGAAATTCAGGACGTCGACGCGATGCGAGGCGATGTCGTAGAGGGGGCCGGCGCCGGCCTGGAGCGGGTCCAGCAGCCAGCTCCGCGCTCCGCCCTCGGCGGTGAACCAGCCGTGGCAGTTGATCTCGGCGAGCACCGGACGTCCGATCGCGCCGGCGGCAAGCAAAGCCCGCGCGCGGTGCAATTTGGGATACATCCGGCGGTAGTAGGCGACCCCGAAGACCCGGCCGGCCTGCTGGCCCGTCGCGACCATATCGAGGGCCTCGGCGTAATTCATGGCCATGGGCTTCTCGCAGAGCACGTGCCGGCCCGCGCGCAGGGCGGCGGTGGCTAGCGGCGCGTGCAGGAACACCGGGGTGGCCACGTAGACGGCCTCGACGGCCGGATCCCGGAGAGCCTCCTCAAGGCTGGTCCAGACGCGCGCGGCATAGGGCGCAGCCTTGGCGGGATCGCGCGAGACCACGCCCCAAAGACGGCTGCGCGGCTCGGCCAGGATCGCCGGGATGACGCGTTTGGTGGTGATGTCGCCGATTCCAACTACGACCCAGTTGAGCACCGATTCCATGATAACCGGCGGCGGGATGGCGGGGGCAGAGCCGGGCGGCTGTCGGCCATCTCCAGTGACAAACAGATTGACATATTCTGTGACATAATGATAGCATATACTGTGTTATCAGAAACTTACATATGACACATGAACGTCCATACAAGCGGTCGCACTCCTGGATAAGCTTTGTTGCGGATATGACACGAGCCTCTCCGCAGCTTTGGATCACTCTGGGGGAGTGCCAATCAAAATGCGAGCATCTGGCAGGCGTACCCCTGGCGCCGCAGATTGATCGCTACCTCCATCAAGTCTACTTGGCGAAGGGGGTCGCAGCCAGCGCTGCCATTGAGGGCAACACACTATCGGAGAACCAGGTTTTTGAACACCTTGAGGGGAGGCTAAGAGTAGCGCCCTCCCAGGAATACCTCAAACAAGAAGTGGACAACATCGTGTTCGGGTGCAACATGATCCTCGATGAGATCAAAAGGGGCGTTGACCCGCCGCTGAGTGTCGAGAGAATCAAAGAACTGAATCGGATCGTGTTGACCGGGCTCGACCAGAAAGATCCTGAGACGATTCCAGGAACGATCCGCAAGCACTCGGTTGGGGTTGGCAATTATCGCGGGGCGCCCTGGGAGGATTGCGGGTTCCTGTTGGAACGTCTTTGCGAGTGGCTCAACGGCCCGACTTTTCGGGGCCAGCCAGGCACGGAAGTAATGGTCGCTATTCTGAAGGCAATCCTGGCGCACCTTTACATCGCCTGGGTGCACCCATTCGGCGATGGGAATGGGCGCACGGCGAGGCTCATGGAGGTGCAGATTCTGTTAGCGTCGGGCGTGCCGTCTCCCGCAGCGCAGTTGCTCAGCAACCACTACAACACGACGCGGTCCGAGTACTACCGACGGTTGGACCTGGCGAGGGAAGACGTACTTCATTTCATTACCTATGCTACGGAGGGCCTGCGGGACGGGCTGCGCGACCAAATCGAGGCGATCAGGGTTGAGCAATGGGAGATCGCCTGGGTAAACCACGTTCACCGAGCGTTCGACGGTTTGAAGGGATCGCCCCACGATCGGAGAAAACATCTGGCGCTGGATCTGTCAAATGCTCCCGAGCCGGTTCCGTTCGGCAAACTCCGGGAGGTCTCAACTCGCGTGGCAGTGGCTTACAAAGACCGGACCTACAGAACGCTCCTTCGGGACGTGAAGGTACTCATTGCCATGGGCCTCATCACAATGACGGACGATAAGCGCTGGAAAGCAAATAAGGAACGAATCCTCTCTTTTCTTCCGATCCGGGCATCGCGCCCCGCCGACAGGCCAAAGGCGTGAACGTCTCCTGACGCACCTTTCATAGACTACCGGGTGCCTACCAACGGACTGCGAGTGCGGGTATCTTAGGAGAATGCAGTCTAGCGATCCCGAATGGCTTTCGACCGGACGCGGCGCCATGGAGGCGGAGGCGGAGGCCATATCTATCGCGGCGCGGCGGCTGGATTCCCAGTTCACGCGCGCGGTGGGGGTCATTGTGGGCCACAGCGGGAAGATCGTGGTGACGGGGATCGGCAAATCGGGGCGCGTGGGGCAGAAGATCGTGGCGACTTTTTCGAGCACCGGGACGCCGGCGGTGTTCCTGCATCCGGCGGAGGCGGTCCACGGGGATTTGGGGGTCTACGCGCCGGAGGACCCGACCATCATGATCTCGAAAAGCGGGACTACGGCGGAGTTGCTGCGGCTGGTGCGGGTGCTGCGCGATTTCCGGAGCCCGCTGGTCGGGATTCTGGGCAATCCCAATTCGCCGCTGGCCGCGGAGGTGGACATCCTGTTGGACGCCTCGGTGCGGGCGGAGGCGGACGCGCACAACCTGGCCCCGACTTCGAGCGCGGCGGTGGCGATGGCGATCGGCGACGCGCTGGCGGTGGCGGTGATGCGGGCGCGCGGGTTCACGCCGGAAGAATTTGCGATGTACCACCCGGCGGGGCAGCTTGGACAGAACCTGGCGCTGACGGTGCGGGAAGCGATGCACAGCGGGGACCAGATCGCCTGGGCCGGGCCGTTGGAAACGGTGCAGCAAGTGGTGATCGCGATGAGCGAGCGGCCGTTGGGCGCCGCGTGCGTGGTGGACGAGGAGGGCCGGCTGCTGGGCATCGTGACGGACGGCGACCTGCGGCGGGCGCTGCGGACGCACGACGACATCCGGTTATTGAAGGCCGCGGACATTATGACGGCGACGCCGGTGACCATCGCGCCCGAGGCGCGGCTGCACGAAGCGCTGCGCTTGATGGAGGACCGGCCGTCGCAGATTAGCGTGCTGCCGGTGGTGGATGCGGCGAGCGGCCGGGCGCTGGGCCTGCTGCGGCTGCACGACATTTATCACGGGCGGTAGGGGGGCGGCGCTCGAACAGGGATCGAATCCTGAGGACTGCGATGCTTGTCGAAAACGCGATCAAACTAATCCACTCCGTGCCCGATGGTTGGGTAAGGGTGGAGCAGATTCGAAGAATCCGCGGCGGTCTGGAAATCTGCTTTGGCGTTTATCGGGGTAGGCGGGGCAAGCGGACTGACGTTTGGAGCGTACGCTGTTTCGGAGTCCGGGATGCCAGTATCGCCGATCTTGACGGGGGTGGCTTGGCCGTGTACAAGAACACCCACCCAGCGGCGAACCAGTACGTCGCTCGTAAGGCAGAGATTCGCTGGCCGTGCGGCAGCGACCAGGACGCGGTGCTGGCGACGTTGTACCAGGCCCACATCGATGCGGTCTACGACTGGATTCCCTTTGACCGCTATCTGCCCATCTATTCGCCGTGGACCCGCAAGTCCTTCCCGCGTTCTTCTGAACCCGATTCCGAGAAGATGTTGGCGTCTCGAGGGCCAGGTTTTCTGATTCGCGCTTATGCCAAGGCACTGCGCATCAAAGGCGAGCCAGTGCAGGTAACCGCGAGGGGAACCAGCAAGCGGAAATCGGGCCGGCCGAAGGTTCTTCACTTCGGCGGATCTCACATTGTTGCCGACAGGTTCGTTGCGCGGCGCGCGTCTGGGGCCACTGCGCTTCACTCGGAGGGCGCTGGTACGCATGGTGGCGGACGCGCGCGAAAACGGGAATCAGGCTTATGATCGAGGTTGGTCAGGATGGCTAGACGGAAAACCGAAACAAGGGCGAGGGTTCCAGGAGGCGACAAGGATGGCAATGTTTTCGACGGAATCGATTGTGCTCTGGTACACGAATGTTGAGGCAGCGAAACGGTGGTGGATTCAGACCTTCGACTGCAGACCGGCGAAGGTGCCGGAGGATTGGGACGAACCGCTCCCATCGGACGTGCAACTGCTCCTGCCGGGCGATAACAAACCCACCATCCTGCTAAGCGACCGGGCGGAAGCGGAAAGGGCTGGGCTCGGGCGGCCCGACGACCATCGCATCATCTTTGCAAACAAGCTGGGGAAGGCCCACGAATTCTTAGCCGGCCGAGGAGCGGCGCCAGGACCGATCCAGGAGGGCGGCGGCACGCAGTTCTTCGAAATCCGCGATATCGAGGGCCATTCGATCGAGATCTGCAAGGAGCCCTGATCGCACTTGGCCCGCGGTCACTCGGCCGGCTTGGCTCGGGGCCAGCCGCCGCTTTGGCTGGAGCTTTGGTCGGTGGCAAGCGGCGGATCGTTGGAGGCGCTCGCGCCGGGGGGGCCAGCCGGCTCGTTGACGGCGGGGCGCCGGGTGGGGGGCGGTGCATCGCTGTCGCGGATGACGTTCGCCGGCGCCGGGGTTGCGGCCGGAGGTGCGGCATTCGGGGCGGTGGCTGCGTCGGGCCCCAGGTAGACCCGCCGGTAGCGCAGATCCGCTTCGGGGTAGCGCTGGGCGGCGGCGGGGGTGAGCGACAGCTCGATGTTGCGTTCCTGGCCGGGCTTCACGTCCGGCGGCATGTGGAAGTTGAGCGCATAGCGCTGGCGGATTCTGGTGAGCGTGGTTTCGAGCGCGGCCGATTCCGAGAGCGAGAGGCTGTCGCCACCGGAGTCGCGAGCGATCTCCGCGGTGCCGGCCGAGTGCGACTGGCTGCCGGAGCCTTGGCCGTTGCCGTTAGTTCCGTTTCCGCCGCCGCGGCGTCCGCCTCCGCCTCCGCCGGGCCAGCCGCCGCCCCCACCACCGGGCCAGCCGCCGCCCATGCCACCGCCGCCCCAGCCCCCGCCGCCGCGGCGTCCGCCGCCGCCCGGCCCGTAACCGGTCCGCGAGGCCTGGGGCGCGATCAGGGAGCAGAGCACGGCGTCGGCCTTGGTCAGGGCGCGGTCCACGGAGGCTTCATCGCGATCGCCCTGGGTGCGGTCGTCGGTCACGATGACGATAGCCCGGCGGGCTTCGGGCCGGGCGTGCTGGGCAACGTAGTCGGCCGCGGCGAGCATGCCCTTGGTAATATCGGTGCCGCCATCGAAGGCCTCGTTCTTCAGCAGCGCGGTCAATTCCTTCTCCGCTTCGTCGCGGCTGAAACGGTAGGAGAGCCGGAGGCGGGTCTGGCGGTCGAAGACCATGATGGCGACGCGATCCTGGTCGTGCAGCGCCTGGAAGGCCTTGTGGGCCGCGGAGGCAACCTTCTTGATGTGCGGCTGCATGCTGCGGCTCACGTCCAGCAGCAGGAGCAGGTCGACGGGCATCTGCTCGCTGGCGAAGTTGGTGATGGGCTGCGGCTGGCCCTCGTCGCGGAGGATGAAATCCTCTGCATGGAGGCCGGTGACGGCGTGATTGTCGCGGTCCACCACCTGGGTGTCCACGCGGACCAGCGAGACGTCGCTATGGAAGACGGTATCGGGGTCGGCGGCGAGCACAACTCCGGCGGCCAGGGCGAACGAAACGAGAAGAGTGGTGCGAAGCATAGATTCCCCTCGTGTGCTACGACGCAGCGCCGGCCGGCTTGGTTACTCTATGGACGACTCGCGACCATCAGTCCGGTGGGACCGGGCAGGCGCACGTGGCGGATCTCGTGGAAGCCGGTGGCGCGCAGCCAGTCCGCGTACTCGTCCTGGCTGTAGGAGGCGCCCTTCTCGGTGCCCACCAGCATGTTGAGGGCGAACAGGGCGGCGTGGCGGGGCGCGGTTTTGTCGGGTTCGAGGATGAAGTCCTGAATCACGATGCGGCCGCCCGGCGCGAGCGCCTGGAAGGACTTGCGGAGCATGGCGCAGTTTTCATCGGGGCCCAGCATGTGGCAGATGGCCGAGACGAAGACCAGGTCGAAGTTCCCCCCGTAGTCGTGGTCCCCGAGGTTGCCGGCACGCAGCGCGATGCGCTCGGCGAGGCCGGCCCGCTCAATGTGGCCGCGCGCGATGGGGACCACCGCGGCGAGGTCGAGAATCTCCGCGCGCAGTTCCGGATTGGCGTTGGCGAAGGCGATGGAATAGGCGCCCGAGCCTCCCCCGAGATCGAGCATACGGTGCACGGGGGCGGCTCCGACGGCCTGGACCACCAGCGGGGCGCGCTCGGTGGCGTTGCGGTGCATGGCGGCGATGAAGGCGCTGGTCCACTCCTCGCCGTAGGCTTCCGACTGCCGGGCAGCCACCGAGGTTCCGGCGCGCACGCTCTCGGTGAGCGTGCTCCAGCGTGGCCAGAGGTGAACCGTGTGCATGTGCGCCAGGCGGGCTTCGCCGCGGAGTTGGCGCTCCGCCTCGGGGGTACAGCGGAACACGCCGTCCCGCTTGATGAGAACGCCAAGAGCGGCCAGCGCGTTCAGGAGCATTTCGGCAGCGCGCGGGTCGGCGCCGATGGTTTGCGCAACGGCTTCGGCGGTGGCGCCCTCGCCGAGGGCGGCGAAAATGTCCAGCTCGATTCCGGTCAGCAGGACGCGACTCTCCTGGAAGGCGCGGATACGCCCCATCAGATCGTCGGGAGCGCTGTAGGCGAGGATGGCGTTGACCAAGCCTTCCGCGGTGTACTCCTGAGCCTCGGCCGCGACCGCGATGCCGTGGCGGCGGGCGGTAGAGCTGGTCACGGGACCGATGGAGGCGACGCGCACGCCGGAGAGCGCTTCGACGCCCGCGGCCTGGACGAAATTGGTCACCGTCGAGGAACTGGTGAAGGTGATCCAGTCGGGCTTGTGGGCGCCGAAGAAGATCTCCCGGGCGCGGGCGGGGGCCTCCGCGGGGACGACGGTGCGATAGGCTTCGACGACATCCACCTGCGCGCCGCGGCGGGCCAACTCGGCCGGAACCACGTCGCGGGCCATGGCGGCGCGGGGCAGCAGGATGCGCTTGCCGGCCAGATCCTGGGAGGCGAAGGCCTCCACCAGGCTCTCGGCGACGTACTCGGCGGGCATGAGGTCCACTTTGAGTTGGAGCTGCTCGAGAGCGCGGCGGGTGGCGGGGCCGATGGCGCAGAGGCGCGCTCGAATGCTGCGCCCAGCGGCTCGGGATTGGAAAAACCGGACGCCGTTGGCGCTGGTGAAAATCAGCCAGTCGTAGGAATCGAGGCGCGCGATGGCTTCGTCGAGCGGGCCGTAATCCTCGGGCGGTTGGATCTCGATGGTTGGAAATTCGATCACCTCGGCGCCGAGGGAATGGAGCCGAGCAATCAGTCCGCCCGACTGGTCCCGCGCGCGAGTGACCACAATGCGTTGACCGGCGATATCAGCCGCCATAAACCTCCTCCAGAATCTCCCGGCCGCCGTTGGCCAGCAACTGGTTTCCTAATTCCCGGCCCAGACCGACGGCGTCTAGCGCGGGGCCGCTGGCCTCGCGGCGAACGAGGCGGGTTCCGTCCGGAGAGGCGACTACGCCCAGCAGGCGCAAAACGCCGCCGCTCGCCCGCGCGTGAGCGCCGATGGGAACCTGGCAGCCACCGCCTAGCGTCCGCAAAACGGCGCGCTCGGCCTCGACCTCCGCCCGGGCGCCCGCATCCTCGAGCTGGGCGCAGATTTCGGCGGCCGGGCCTTGGTCGCGCGTCTCGATGGCCAGCGCGCCCTGGCCCACGGCCGGACATATCAGCTCGACCGGCAACAGTTCGGCGATGCGGGCCTGCCAGCCCAGGCGATGCAAGCCGGCGGCGGCCACGACCAGCGCATCGTATTGACCTTCGTCGAGCTTGCGCAGACGGGTATCCAGATTGCCACGCACGGATTGGATGGCCAGATCCGGCCGCGCGGCCCGGAGTTGCGCGGCGCGGCGCAGCGAACTGGTTCCCACGCGTGCGCCGGAGGCCAGGCCGGCGAGCGGCGAGCCAATTAGGGCGTCGCGGGGGTCCTCTCGCGGTGGCGTGGCGGCCAGGCTCAAGCCCGCGGGCAAGCTGGTGGGCAGATCCTTGAGACTGTGAACCGCCAGGTCGATGCGGCCCTCGAGGAGCGCCTCTTCGATCTCTTTGGTGAACAGCCCCTTGGTTCCCACCTGGGCCAGCGGCACGCCGGTAATTCGGTCGCCGGTGGTGCGGATGATTTCGATGCGGCAGTCGTGGCCGAGGGCTTGCAATCGATCGCGAACCCAGTGGGCCTGCCAGAGCGCAAGCTGGGAACCGCGCGAGCCGATGACCAGCATCCCTAATCCTCCAGCCGGAAAACCCTTCGAATGGCATCGATGAGATGGATGCCCTCGGGCTGTCCGGCCTGCCGCCGCAACTCTGAAATGGGTCCGTGCGCGATTTTGTTGACGATGCCTCGGGTGAGCGCCTCGAGGGCCTCCTCCTGCTGCGGCGTGAGGGCCCCAAGCTTGCCGCGCAGGCGGGCGACCTCGGAGAGGCGGAGCTGCTCGAGTTGGTCCTGCAGGCTGGTGATAGTAGGCGCCACCTCGCGCGCGCGCAGCCGGGAGAGCATGCGCTCGACTTCCTCGGCGACGATCTGCTCGGCATGCCCAGCGCGCTTCTGGCGCTCGCCGACGTTGGTCTCGACGACGCGCTGCAGGTCGTCGATGTCGTAGACGAAGACGTTGTCGAGTTCGTTGACCGCGGGCTCGATGTTGCGCGGCACCGCGATGTCGATGAGAAACATGGGGCGGTTGCGGCGGGCCTCGATGACGCGGCGCATCTGGTCCTTGCGGAGGAGGTAGAACGGCGCGCCGCTGGAGGTGATGACGATGTCCATTTCGGGCAGGGTAGCCAGGAAGCGATCGTACTCGACGAGGGTGCCCGCGAAGACCTGGGCCAAATCCTGCGCGCGCTCGCGGGTGCGATTGGTGACGAAGATTTCGCTGGCGCCGGAGCGGCGCAGATGGCGGGCCGCCAGCTCGGACATCTTGCCCGCGCCCAGGATCATGACCTTCTTGCCGGCCAGCGTGCCGAAGATCTCGCGCGCCAGCTCGACCGCCGCGTAGCCCACCGAGACAGCGCTCTCGCCAATGCCGGTTTCCGAACGCACCCGCTTGGCGACTCCGAAGGCGCGGGTGAGAATCGTCTCGAGCAGGCCGCCGAGAGCGCCCTCGGCTTTGGCGACGGCGTAGGCGGTCTTGAGCTGGCCCAGGATTTGCGGCTCGCCCAGGACCATGGAATCCAGGCTGGAGGCCACGCGGAACAAGTGGTGAATGGCGTCCTGGTCCGCATAATGGTAGAGGTGCGGGGCGATGGCGTCGAAGGGCGCTTTGCGGCTGTCGCAGAGGAAGCGGTCGATCTCCGCCGCCGGGTCGATCCCGTTATCCGCCGTGACCGCGATCTCGACGCGGTTGCAGGTGGAGAGGATCAGGCCCTCGAAGACGCCGGGGCAGGAGCGCAAACCGGCCAGCGCAGCGGGGAGCGAGGTCTGGTCGAAGGCCAGCCGCTCGCGCACTTCGACCGGCGCGGTCTTATGGTTCACGCCCGTGATCAGGAATTTCATCGGCTCAGCAGATTGCGCAGGCCGGTGTGCGCCGCCCAGGTAATGGCCGAGCAGCCCACCAGCGCCAGGACCATCAGCGCGGCTTTGCGGCCCCTCCAACCGGCCGTGACGCGCAGGAACACGACCAGCAGGTAGAGCGTCCAGGTGGCCAGCGAGATCACGATTCTGGGATCGCGAATCCAGCGCGTGCCCGATTCGATGGAGGCCCAGGTGCTGCCGGCCACCACCGCCAGCGTGATGAACAGGAAGCCGATCTCGAGGGTGCGCGACATGATGGCGTCGAGCGTGCCCAGCGGCGGCAGTGGGGAGGTCGCGCCCCCGGCCCGTTTGCGTTTTAACTGCCGCTCGCGGACGAGGTAGAGAACCGAGGTCACCGCGGTCACCAACAGCGCGGCGTATCCCACCAGCACCAAAACCACGTGCACCAGCAGCCAGGCATCGCGCAAATGCGGGTCGCTCCAGCGGGCCATGGGGTTGCCCAAACAGCCCACCAGGGCCAACAGGAATACCAGCGGAAAAATGAACACGCCCAGACTCCGATAGCGGTACCGCCAGTAGACCAGCAGGAACAGCAGAGCGATCAGCAGCGCGCACAGCGCGGCCGATTCGAAGAAGTCGTTGGCCGGGAGACGGCCACCGGCAATGGCGCGCTCGACGAACGAGACCACTTGGAGAACCACGCCGGTGTAGAAGCTCCCGAGCGCCACACGGAACAGGCGCTCACTACGCTTCCTGAAGACCGCGAGCAGCGCATGCAGCAGGCCCAGGGAGTAACAGACGGTCGCGGCGCGCAACCAGACAACGCTCATGTCGTGGACGATAGGCACGGCCAGTCAGCTTTAGTATAGCCCGCCGGTTCGCGCGGCGGCCCTCCTCACAGCGGTTTCAGGAACTCTTTCACCGCCTCGGCGAACTGGGCCGCCTGATCGGCGAAAACGAAGTGGCCGGCTCCGGCGATTTCCACCATGCGGTGATTGGGGAACATCTCGGCGAAGGCGCGGCTGGAGGCGGCGGGCTGCAAATCGTCCCGGCCGTGGATGACCAGGACGGGGGCCGACACCACGCGGAAGGCGGCGCGGTAGTCGTGGCGGCGACCCATGCTGAAATAGAGGGCCAGGGGCATCATGCCTCCGTTGCCATCGAGCGTGCCGGCGATCACGGGCTGCGCGGCCGCTCGCGAAGCCGCCATATAGAATGGCCCGAAGCGGCGATACATGGCGGCCAGCTCGTCGTCGCTCTTTTTCACGGCGGCGTGAAAGTCGAAGTACTCCGCCTGGTACTTTTTGTAGGCGGGCAATTGATCCGCGGGCAGGCGCTGGCGGATCTGCTCGAACAGGCCGCCATCGGGGACGGGGAGAACCGCCAAGTCCGCCGGGGCCACCGCGATGAAGGCGCGGACGTGCTCGGGAAACTCGGCGGCGTAGAGCGCGGCCAGAAGGGCCCCGAAGGAATGGCCGACCAGAACCAGCTTGTCGCGGCCCAGAATGCGGCGAATGCGCTCGATGTCGGCTACTTGGGCGGGCAGCCCCAGCGTGCGGTGGAGCAATTGCACGGAGTGGTAGAAGTCCTGCCCGGCCAGCGTTCGGATGGGGCGGGTGGAGGAGCCGCAACCGCGCTGATGATAGTAGACCATGCGGTAGGTGTCCGCGAGCGCAGCGCCGGCCGGCCAGGGCGCCGAGGGCACGAAGCCCGGGCCGCCATGGACGGTGAGGAGATCCTCGCCGGAGCCTTCTTCGAAGTGGTAGAGCTCGATGTCGCTCGCCACGCGCCAATAGCCGGGCCGCGCGCCCGCCTGGTCCGGCGGGGCCAACGGTTCGCGAAGGTCCTTGCCGGCGCGTATGTCGCCAGGTTTGTACAGCGGGCTGTTGAACCAGTGCCAGACTACGGCGGCCAGAGCTGCCAGTAAGACTACTGCGGCGATCAGGATGGTGAGTTTCATGTCCCGATGCTATTCGGAAACCGGCCGGCGCGCTTGACGTCTTTTGCGCATTATCGTACTTCCCTTGACGGTTCTTGCGCATTTGCGCCCGCCCTGGGGTACAATGCCTGTTCGGGTTTCTGTGAGCAACGGGGCCAAATATCCGCGCCGGACGATCTTGAAGCTGGCGGCAACCGGGGCGGCTTCGGCGGCGGCGGTGTCGTGTGGCGGCGCGCGGCGGGCGTGGGGCTATCTCTCGGAGGATGAGGCCGGCGCGCTGATCGCGATCCTGGAGCGCATCATTCCCACCGACCAGGATGCCGGCGCCACGGGGGCGGGCGTGGTGGGCTACATCGACCGGCAACTGAACGGCCCCTACCGGCGGTTCCGCAAGATCTACCAGCAGGGCCTCGCGGCGGTGGATCGCGCCAGCGCCGGACGTTTTTCACGCCGCTTCATGGAACTCTCGCCGAGTGAGGCCGACCAGATTCTCAAGGCGTTCGAAGCGGGGCAAATTGCGCCCGCGATCTGGGACCCCGCGCAGGCCAGGCGCTTCTTCAGCCTGGTGGCGGCCCACGCGATGCAAGGTTTCTACGGGGACCCGCGGCACGGCGGAAACGCCGGCGCCGTGAGCTGGAGAATGCTGGGCGTGCCGGCGATTCCCATTCGCGGCCGTTGGAATCCAAAGAGGATGCCGTGGGCCTGAAAAAGGTGGACGCGGTGGTGGTGGGCGCGGGCGCCGGAGGCGGCATTGTCGCGAAAGAGCTGGCCGTGGCCGGGTTGAGCGTGGTGCTGCTCGAACGCGGCAAGTGGTACACGGCGTTCGACTGCCGCAAGGACGACCTGCGCAATCAGCGCAACAGCACGCTGGGCAACTCCACCGGAGCCGACGACGAGCGCGACCCGCGCGTGGTGGTGGGCCGCGACGGCCGGGAGCGCATGGTGCGCGCGAGCGAGGGCGAGTATCAGAACAACGCCGCCTGCGTGGGCGGAGGCACGTTCACTTACGGCGCGATGGCCTGGCGCTTCATGGAGCGGGATTTCCACCTGCGCTCGACTTATGGCGCGGTGGCCGGGAGCACGCTGGAGGACTGGCCCATCACCTACGCCGATCTGGAGCCTTACTACGAGAAGGCGGAGTGGGAAATCGGCGTTTCGGGAGACGACGGGCCGAACCCGTTCAAAGCGCCGCGAAGCAAGCCGCTGCCCATGCCGCCGCTTCCGCCCACGCGCGAGCAGGCCGTCCTCAAGCCCGCGGCCCTGCGCCTGGGCCTGCATCCGTTCGACATCCCGATGCTGCGCAACAGCGTGCCCTACGGAGGCCGCGAACCCTGCATGCGCTGCCGCTGGTGTGTGGGATTCGCCTGCGAGGTGGACGCCAAGTGCGGCACGCAGAACACCGTCATTCCGGTGGCGCTGGCTACACGTAATTGCGAGCTGCGCGCGGAAACGATGGTCAAGGAGATTCTCACGGGCGACCGCGGACAGGTGACGGGGGTCGCCTATTTCGACTCCGGCAATCGCTTGCGGGAACAGCCGGCGGAGCTGGTGGTGGTGTGCGGAGGGGCGATAGAATCCGCGCGGCTGCTGTTGAATTCGAAGAGCCGGTTTCATCCGCAGGGGCTCGGCAACCGCTACGACTGGGTGGGGCGCAATTTGCAGGGGCACACTTACGCGGGCGCCAACGGCTTGTTCGACGAAGTGGTGTACGACGACATCGGCCCCGGCGCCGGCATCGCCATCTGCGATTACAATCACGGGAATCCGGGGCTGGTGGGCGGCGGCCTGCTGGCCAACGAATTCATCCGGCTGCCCTACCAGTTCGCCGGCCAGGCGCCGCCCGGCGTACCGGGCTGGGGCAAGGCGCACAAGGATTTCATGCGGTACGCCTATCGCCGCAGCATCGCCATACGGGGGCCGGCGCAGGAGATGCCGGTCTTCGACTCGCGCGTGCAAGTGGACCCGGTGGTGAAGGACTACTGGGGCATTCCGGTGGCGCGACTCTCGGGCGAGCGGCACCCGCATTCCATCGAGGTTGGCAGTTTTCTGGCCGCCAAGGCCGAGGCGTGGCTGAAGGAAGCCGGGGCGAAGTTCACGTGGCTGTCGCTAGCCGGCCCCGGGCTGAGCGCGGGCCAGCACCAGGCGGGCACCTGCCGCATGGGGAAGGACCCGCGAACTTCGGTGGTCGACCCGTTCTGCCGGGTTCACGAGCACGACAACCTGTATGTGGTGGATGGCAGCGTGCACGTCAACAACGGCGGCTTCAACCCGGTGCTGACCATCATGGCCAACGCCTACCGCGCCTCGGCCGGCATCCTGCGCGGCTGGAAGAGGCCGGGCGGCCGGGGAGACTCGGCGTGAAGGCCAGGACACGCTACTTCGCGGTTGCCGGCGTCCTGTTAGTGGCCGCGCCGTTTGCCGCGACGGTGTATTACGAATCCGGCGGAGGGACGGGCTGCGCAAGCTGCCACGAGATACGGCCCTCTTACGATAAGTGGTCGCTCTCAGCGCATCGCGAAGTAAGTTGCAGCGCCTGCCACGGGGACGCACTTACTTTCGACCTGGCGTTCCACTGGAATAACCTGCGCCGCGCCGCCGGGCATCTGCGCGGGAGTGCGGGAGGGCAGATTCCGCTCCGCGAGAGCGACTTGGCGGCCATGGTGACGCGTTGCCAAAAGTGCCATCGGCAGGAATTCGCCGATTGGCAGTCCGGGGCGCATGCCGCCACTTACTCGCGGATCTTTCTGGACCGGAAGAAGAACGCGGAGCAGAAGCTGCAAGACGACTGCCTGCGCTGCCACGGGATGCATTTCCAGGGCGGCATCCGGGATCTGGTTACGCCGCTGGATACCACCGGGCCGTGGCGTTTGGTAAGGGCCGAGCTGGCCAACCTCCCGGCGATTCCGTGCCTGGCCTGCCACGAGATGCACACGCATGGCGCTCCGCTGGCGCGTCCCGAGGAGCCCATCGCCACGCCCGGGCCGAAGCAGGAGCTGTACCGGCCATCGCTGGGGCTGTTCGACCGGCGCGAGCAGTTGCATTTCGCGGTGCGCACTCTGCCGCTGCCGGAGATGCGCGATGGAGACCGCGCGGTGAAGATCAGTCCCGATCCGCGCCAGGCGCTGTGTTACCAGTGCCACGCGCCGCGCTCCGGCAGCCAGGTTAGTTCGGGCGACGACCGCACGCCCATCGGCGTTCACGAAGGACTCAGTTGCCTGGCCTGCCACCTCAAGCACGGCCAGCAAACGCGCGCCTCGTGCTCGACCTGCCATCCACGGCTTTCGAATTGCGGGCTGGACGTGGAGACGATGGACACGACGTTTAAGGACACGCACAGCGCGCACAACATTCATTTCGTGAAGTGCGCGGACTGCCACCCGCGCGGCGTGCCGGCCAAGAAGGTGGCTCGGCGCTGAACGGCAGGTTTATCCTGCATAGTATGGAGACATTTCTGGAAGGCAAGGTGGCGGTGGTTACGGGCGGCACGCGGGGCATCGGCCGGGCGATTGCGGAGGCGCTGGCGGGCTGCGGGGCGTCCGTGGCCATTTGCGGGCGCTCCGAGGCGGGAGTCGCGAAGGCGGTTGCGGAACTGGGGCCGAAGGTGGTTGGCAAGGCGGCGGACGTGTCGAATCCGGAGGAGGTGCGGGCGCTGTTCGAGTTCGTCGACGAGCGGCTGGGCGGGCTGGACATCCTGGTCAACAACGCGGGGCTGGGAGTCTTCTCGAGCGTGGCGGAGACCAGCCTGGAGAACTGGCAGCGCACCATCGGCGTCAATTTGAACGGGGCGTTCTACTGCTCGCGCGAAGCCCTGTTGCGCTTCCGGCAGCGCGGCGGCGGGTTCATCGTCAACATCGGCAGCCTGGCCGGGAAGAATCCTTTTGCCGGCGGGGCGGCTTACAACGCCTCGAAGTTCGGGCTGAACGGATTCAGCGAAGCCATGATGCTGGACCACCGCCACGACAACGTGCGCGTCTCGGCGATTTTGCCGGGCAGCGTGGATACGGAGTTCGGCGGGTTGGGCGGGGGCAGTTGGAAGATCGCGCCGCCCGACATCGCCGAGATCGTGCTGGACGTTCTGCGCATGCCGGCGCGGACGCTGATCAGCCGGGTCGAGGTGCGGCCGGCGAAACCCAAAAAGTAGTCTGCGCCCTTCAGGCGCCGGCCGGCAACCCGGGCTGGGCAATCCCCGTTCCCCGCCGCAGCGCCATCGAAATCAGATAGAACGCGACCGCCACTACGAGCAGGTAGTTAAAGCCCAGGACCAGGGAGAAGTTCTCGCAGAGACCGCCGAGCACGGCGCCGGCAACGTTGGAGCCGAAGTCGACGCCGGGATTCCGGCTGGCCCGGAACGATGTGGAGAAGACGATTCCCGCGAAGAAAATTGGAGCGAATACGATGGCGCAGGAGGCCGCTACCTTTTCCCAACCGGGCAGCGCCAGAAACGCGCTCATGGGCACTACAATGTTCGCAACGAGCGCCGCCACCAGCAAAGCATAGTAGGGCCACAGGCGAACCGGCCGAGTGGCTTGCACGTAGAGATTGGCGGCTAAGATCAACAGCAAGATCGCAAAGAAGACCACCGAATTCACGATCCAAGTGGAACCAAACAGGAGCGCAACGTGCACCACGCCCTTGGTTTCGAGCAGCATGAATCCCGCCCCCAGGAAAAACATGTGGCCGTTGGGCCGCAGGCTCCCGGCGGGCGCAAAGGCCAGCAGGATGGCCACGGAGGCGAGCGCCAGCAAGATCATTTCGCGGATGTTCAGCCACGGAATCAGCGCATCTCGCAGGTAGAGGAACGGCCAATCGTCCGTAGACAGGCGCACGACGCCTTCGGTGGAAACATGCGCGGGCGCAAAGCGCAGCCAGTCCTCCCGGGGGGCGTCCGCCGATGACGGGAGCTGCGGACCGAAACCATTGAGCCCCGTCCGGTTCCGCGCCACCGCCTTATGCAGCCAGAAGTTCTTGGATACTTCGAATCGGCTGGAGATGGCGGCGCGCGCGGAGGTGTCCGAGCCAGCCAGGAAGCAGGTAATCCGGTTGGTCTGGGGATCGGCGGGCAAGATGTTCTCGACGTACGGAAGCGACATCACAATCGGCGGGGCTCCGAAGGACTCCTCCAACATGCGTTTGATGCGGGCCACCAGCCAGCCCTGGCGCATAAAGTTGTAGACCGCGAACGTGCCGCCCGGCTTCAGGCGCGCGCGGATGTCGTCGAAGGCCTGCTTGGTGAAGAGAAAGCTCTCCAGGCGGAGGCTGGAGTAGCCGGATTGCAGAACCAGGGAATCCACCAGGGCGTAAACCACCAGGTCGTACCGGCGAGCGGTCTTGTGCAGGTAACTGCGGCCGTCATCGATGTAAACGCTTACTCGTGGATCGGAGTAAGGCGCCTGGGGATGGTTGACGCGGCCGGTCTCGTAAATGGCGGGATCGATTTCCACGGCGTCGACATGCCTGGCTCCATAGGCCAGCGCGGCCTGGACATCGTTGCCCGATCCAGCGCCGATCACCAGCACTTCCTCGAACGGTTGGCCGCCCGAATCGCGATTCAACAAGTGCGGCAGCGCGTAGCTGGGAGTGTCTTCCGCCTTATCGACCATAGTTTGATGGCCGATGTTGTTGGTGACGATGCTCCGCTGGCCGGGCAAGTAGTCGATCTTGTAATAGGGCGACCAATACTGAACGGGGTAGTCCGCTCCATCCTGGTACGGAGAAGACGAGGTCGCGGTGTAAGCCGTGAAGCCAGCCAGGCACACCACGCACAGAGCGCTGAGAATCTGCCCCGGACTCCAGCGCTTCAGAAAATAGAGCCAGAGCGCCAGTGCGGCGGTGAACCATGCGAGCGGGGTGGTGCGCATATAGGACGCCGCGGAGAAGGCCGCGATGCCCGCCAGGCTGCCACCGATGTTCGCCGCGTAGGCCTTGAGACGGTCGCCGGCGGCGTCGAAGGCCCGTCCCATGACCTGGCCCATCCCCACAAAAACGAGCGCAATCAGCGCGAAGAAGACGGCGGCCACCACTTCGACGGGGACGGCGAAGGTCGAGAGATCGTAGGCGCGATACTCGGTGCCGAAGTAAATCTGCTGGGGCGATCTCTGCCCTCCCACGCTGATCAGCACGTGGCTGAACCTGGCGTACGATTGCAGCAGAAAGCAGGCGAGCGCGGCGGTGACGAGCAACAGCGGCGTCACGAGTCCAGTCATGTCGCGGCGCCCGGAAGAAGACAGGCAGCCCACCGACATGCCCAAGAAGGCCGCCAAGAGAACGACATTGGTGAAGAAGGTGAGGAAGACGACCATGCTGCCGAACCAGCGGATGCACGCCAGTTCGAAGAACAGAATCAGAAAACTGACGAGGAACAGGTCCCCATAGACTTGGCCCTTCACTTGGCCGCCCAAACGCATTTCAGGGTTTTCCACCTCGACTCGATCCTCCTGTACGGCAATGCCGCAGGCCGGAATCCTGGTTTTGGACTCCAAGGCTCCGTTCAGTGTACACCCGTCCGCGGTCCTGTGATCGAGCCAAGCGCATCGGTCCGCGTTTGGCGGCCAGCGAATTGGGGTCACACGATGCCAGCGATCAGCCGGGTCGAGGTGCGCCCCGCCAAACCTAAGAAGTAGTTTCGTGGCGACGAAGGGCGATCAGAGCGACAAAGCCGATGCCCGTCAGGGAGAGGGTCGCCGGTTCGGGCACGGGGTCCAGATTGACGTTATCGATCGGCATTCCGTTGCTCCCCCCAAGCCTGCGAACCGGAAGGCGTTCGCCCCGAGGTGACCCGGTTGTCTCGCTGTACCAATGGTTCTGGGCCAACCCGGTCCACGCCAAGACCCCATCGGGATTCAAGAGGTTGCCTTGCGCGTCGTAGGCCCAGTAGATCGACGACCAGGTCGAACCCGTCGAGGAGTTGTCCCAAGCGTCATCGACGATAAGAGAGGCGCCGCCATTGGCGCTCATGGCGGAGAAGCAGCCGATGTAGTCCGTATCGTACGAGTGAGCCATTTCGAGGCACCCGAGAAGTTGCAGTCATGCTGAGCGCGGTCGAACGTTACGGTTCCGAGCCGTGAATTACCGTTACCCGATAAAACGAGCACGTTGTTCCCGCCCCGAGGGCCGGCCGCGCCGCCGAACGATTCGATAAAGCTGTACGTGCAGACGATCCCCGGCGCGGAGTTTGGCACCAAGTACAAGGGAGGGGTATACCAGCCGTCGCAGCCGGGCGGCAGCGCCCCATTCCTGACCCCGATTGGGCCGAGATTGCAGGACTCGAAGTTGCAGACCGTTCCTCCGGAGGCGGCAGACGCGCCGAAGAGGAGAAGAAGCGATCCAACGGAAAAGGAAACACGCAGTCTCACGGTCATAACGTTCTCCACTGCAGGAGGAGGCCGCAGTCACCTGGCGCGCCTCGCTGGCATTGCATGTCGGGCGAAATCTCCGGCTGGACCTCCTGACCAACATAGATTGCATAACAAGCACTCAGCGCCAGAGTGTCCTGATTGGATTTGCTGCCCCAGGTTCGGTACTAGGGGTACCCCCGTAAAACGCAGAAAGTAGTTTAGAAACCGAAGGCCACTTTGGAACATCTCATAATCAGAAGGTGCAAGGGGGGCCGCAACATGGAATGCCTGAATGTCCCACTGGATCCCAGCCGGACCGGGCGAGAGGCGGAGTCGCTGGAGACCGCCCTGCACCAGCGCATCGTGGGGCAGGACGAGGCGATCGGCCAGATCGTCAACATCTATCAGATGTTCCTCACGGGGATGGCGGCGCCGGGGCGGCCGATCGGCAACTTCCTGTTTCTGGGACCCACCGGATCGGGCAAGACGCGCGTGGTCGAGGCTACGGCGGAGAGCCTGGCTGGGACCCCGCGGGCGCTCGTGAAGATCGACTGCGCGGAGTTCCAGCACAGCCACGAGATCGCCAAGCTGATCGGGTCGCCGCCGGGGTATCTGGGCCATAGGGAGACGCATCCGCTGCTGAGCCAGGAAGTGCTGAGCCACTACCACACGGAGAAGATGAAGGTCAGCTTCGTGCTGTTCGACGAGATTGAAAAGGCCTCGGACTCTTTGTGGAATCTGCTGCTGGGCGTCCTGGACCGGGCGACGCTGACGCTGGGGGACAACCGGCGCGTGGACTTCTCGCGGGCCATGATCTTCATGACCAGCAACCTGGGCGCGGGCGAGATGGAGAGCATCCTGAGGCCGGGGCTGGGGTTTACGGCCACGCAGGCGTGGGACGGGAACGCGCTGGACGAGCGGACGGCCTCGAAGGTCTCGCGGGCCGGCCAGATGGCGGCGCGCCGCAAGTTTACGCCGGAGTTCATCAACCGCCTGGACAAGATTGTGGTCTTCAAGCACCTGGGCGACGCGGAGCTGCGGCAGATTCTGGATATCGAGCTGCGCGCGGTGCAGCAGCGGGTGCTGGCCGCCACGGGCGCGACGCCGTTTATCTTCACCGTCAGTGCGGCGGCCAGGGATTTCCTGCTGCTCGAGGGCGCCGACATGAACTACGGCGCACGGCACCTGAAGCGCACCATCGAGCGGCGGCTGGTGCAGCCCATGTCGAACCTGATTGCGACCCAACAGGTGGGCGGCGGCGATTGGATTCAGGTGGATTTCGATCCGCAAGCCGGCGGCATGACGTTTCTCAAGCGGGCCCAGGGCATGCCTCCTTATGCCATGGCGGAACTGGCGAACGAGCCGGCCCCTCCGGAAGTCGTCGCGGCAGCCGGCGCCAGCGCGCTGGAATTGATTCGCGCCACAAGGGCGGGTTCCTCCCGGAGAGGGTGAGTTCGGCTCCCGTGCGATAATCTTCCTTCGACAGGAGGTGTATGCCGGCGGATCGCGCGGGGGAAATGCGGATCGCGTGGGCGGTGGCCGGATTGGCGGTTCTGGTGGAGATGCTGACCAACGGCCGCTACGGCTATTTCCGGGATGAACTCTACTATCTGGCGGCGAGCGATCATCTGGCCTTCGGCTATGTCGATTTCGCTCCGCTGATCGCCTGGGCCGCGCATGCCAGCCGTTTCCTGATCGGCGACTCGTTACACGCCGTCCGATTGATGCCCGCGCTGGCCTTGGGCGGGGAGGTTCTGCTCGCGGGCGCCATAGCGCGGGAGCTGGGCGGGAGGCGGTGGGCGGTGCTGACGGCCTGCCTGGCGGTGCTGAGCTGCCCGGTTATCCTGGCCAACGGCGGCCGTCTGGCGATGAACGCGCTGGAGCCGCTGTTCTGGATGGGCTGTGTCTACGTGCTGCTGGTGGCGATCAACCGGGAGCGTCCCGAACTGCTGCCGTGGTGCGGCGTGCTGCTGGGGCTGGGTCTCGAGAACAAGCATTCCACGGTGTTCTTTGTGGGCGCGCTGCTGGTGGGACTACTGGCAACCTCGGAGCGGCGGCTGTTCGCGAGCAAGTGGCTTTGGATCGCCGCAGCGATCGCGGTTCTGATCGCTTTGCCGAACGTTGTCTGGCAGTATCAGCATCACTTCCCCACCCTGGAGGATCTGCGGAATGTGAAGGCGCTTCACAAGAACGTGGAACTTCCGCCGCTGCGGTTTATGGCGCAGCAGATCCTGATGCTCAATCCCTTCAGCGCACTGGTGTGGATGGCCGGGCTGGGGTTTCTGCTATTTCTTGGACAAGGGAGGCGGTACCGTGTCCTGGGGGTGACCTATCTGGTGTTGCTGGCGATAATGATGGCGCTGAAGGGCAAGGATTACTACCTGGCGCCGGTCTATCCAATGCTGTACGCCGCGGGAGGGGTGCTGTGGGAACGGTGTGGCGAGTCGCGCCGCGGACTGGGCTGGGTGCGCGTGGCGGCGCCTGCGATGGTCCTGGCTACCGGCATCGTCTTGGCGCCCCTGGCGCTCCCGATTCTTCCGCCGGAGAGGATCGAGCCGTACATGCAGAGGCTCGGCATCCAGGTGGGCCGGTCGGAAACCGGCATGCGGAGCCGATTGCCGCAGCACTTCGCCGACGAGTTCGGCTGGCCCGAGATGGTGGAGGCCGTGGCTGGGGTCTACAACACGCTGCCGGCGGCGGAGCGCGCGAAGACGGCGATCTTGGCGGGAAACTACGGCGAAGCCGGCGCGATTGACTTCTTCGGTTCGCGTTATGGCTTGCCGAAAGCCATCAGCGGTCGCCAGAATTATTACTATTGGGGACCCCGGCAGTATACGGGCGAGAGCCTCATTCTGCTGGAATGGAGCCTCAAAGACGCACAGAAGTGGTGCCAGAGCGTGGAACAGGGTCCGGTGAATGCTCCCTACTACGGGATGAGCTGGGAGGATTACACCATCCTGACTTGCCACGGTTTGAAGAAGCCGCTGGGAGAAGCCTGGCCGCTATTTAAGTTCTGGAATTGAGGGCTGGCCGGGGGCGGTGAACTCCACTCGAGGAACCTGGCCGGGTCCGGGCTGGATCTGAATGGGGCGGGGAGCCTCGCTGCAATCGGGCAGCGGAGAAACGGAGTAATAGTTCAGGCTGTAGCGCCAGCTACGGCCGACCTCGCCCACGCAGACCTCGCTCGCGCGGTCCGCAACCTGTCTCCAGACAGCGCGCGCCGAGACGGTGCGATCCATCAACGGGAACGCAGTGGCCTCGATCCACAGGACACCGAGCAGCATGGCGGCCGTGATCGCCCCCACTGTTGCCAGCGGCCGCCCGGCGCGCTCCATTACCCATGCCACCGCGGCCACGGCGGCCATCGCCAGCAGCACCTGCCAGGGCAGGCCCGCAGCCTGGACCCGCGAGAATCCCCGCAGCAGAGCTTCGGGCAGAATTCCCGCGATCGCCGGAACCAGAGCCGGCAGCGCGGTGCTCGCGGCCAGCGCCCACCGGGCCGTTTTCGCCTCGGAGAGAGCCACACCCATGAGCGCGCACGCCGCCGGAATCAGCGGAAGCAGGTAGCCAGGCAGCTTGTTGGTGGAGGCGGAGAAGAACAGCAATCCGAAGGCGACCGAGAGCAGCAGGAAGCGCAGCCGCGCGTCGCGGTAGAGCGTCCTTCGGAAGAGCAAAGCGAGCAGGGGAGTCCAGGGGAAGAGGCCCGCCAAGAGCACTGGGATGTAAAACCAGAAGGGCTGCTGGTGCTGCAATTCGCCGGTGAAAAAGCGCGACAGGTGGTGCTTCAGAAAGAAATCGTCCAGGAACGCGCTGCCGTGGCGCAGGCTGGCGAGCACGTACCAAGGCGCGGCCACGGCGACAAACGCGAGGATCGGCGCCGGCCGGAGCAGGTCTCGCCACTGCCGGTGCCCCGCCCAGACGAGCGGCAGGGCCAGCACCAGGGGAACGAGCCCCTTGGCCAGTACGGCCGCGCCCAAGAGGGCGGTAGCGACAGGGAGGCCCCGCGGGTCGCCGCGGGCAATCCAGGGCAAGGCGGCCAGCATCGCGGCCGAAAACGCCGCCGCCATGGGTAGATCGGTTACGGCGACGTGGCCGAAGGCCAGCCAGGCCGCCGAGGTTGCCAACACCGCAGTGGAGATGATCGCCGCCCGCCGTCCGAATTCCCGCTCCAACCTGCGCCAGTAGAAGCACAGAAACGCGACCGAGAGCAGGGCGACGGGGAGCCTGGGGGCCGTTTCTTCGCCCAGCCCGGCCCGGTTGGCCAGCCCAGTCATCCAGTACAGCAGCGGAGGCTTTTCGAACCAGGCTTGGCCCCACAGCCGCGGCGTGACCCAATCTCCGGAGCGCGCCATTTCGCGGCCGATGGCCGCATAGCGGGGCTCATCCGGGCCAATGAGGCCCACCCCGTTCAGGTTGAAGAAGAACAGGAGGTAGACGGCGGGAACCAGCGCCAGCCACGGCCACAGCGCGCGCCCGGCGTTCGGCGGGGAAGCGGTAGGCGGCACCTCACAAGTATATCGGCTCGCGCGACGGTGCTCGCAGCCGGCCGTCTTGTGGCCTGGGGCAACGGATTGCATCGCGGGCTTGAAAATCTTCCCTGGTCGGGGTAGGATTATAAGCGTGGAGACAATCAATCGGGATAGCCCCTATACGCCGGCGCAGGCCGCGGCCGTGACTGGCCTGCCGCTGCCCGCCGTCCACAAAGCGATCGAATACCGGCTCATCCGGCCCAGGCTGGTTCGTGAAGGGCGAAGCCATTATCGAAGGCTTTCGAAATCCCAGGTGCTGTATCTCCAGCTCGAAGCCAACGGCCTGCGGTGCCTTCCCCTCGCCAAGCGGCGGCAAATCGCGCGCGCTGTCGAGCAGGCTCCCAGCGCCGACATGGTCCTGGTTTCGCCGGGAGGCGCACTGGTGGTCGAGATCAAAGCCGCCAGAAGACAGATGGAAGGCGGGCTGCGGCGGCTGGTTCAGGCCGAACGGACTATCGTCTCCGATCCCGAGATCATGAAAGGCACGCCGGTCTTTCGCGGGACTCGCATCCCGGCCCGGGCGATTGTGGAGATGCTGGCACAGGGGGCCTCGGTCGAGGAGATTCTGGAGGGCTACCCCACGCTGAGCCGCGAGGCGGTGCAACTAGCGCCCGTCTACGCCAAGGCTTTTCCCGGCCGCGGACGGCCGCCGGCGCGTCCGTGGGCCAGGCCGCGGCCGCCAAGAGCGACCCAGGATCGCCTGGCGAGCTGATGCGACTCCTGATCGACGAGTGCCTGCATACCTCGCTCGCCAGGGTGGCGCACCAGGCCGGCTACGCCTGCGATCACGTCAATTTCATCGGCCTCAGCGGAGCCAAGGACTGGCAGTTGATGCATCGAATCCGGGCCGGCGATTACACGTTTGTCACGAACAACCGTGTTGACTTCGAGTCCCTTCACGGCCGGGAGAAGATCCATCCGGGCCTGGTCATCATCGTGCCCAACGTCGTCCCCGAGCTGCAACGTGAGCTTTTGCGGGCGGCCCTTGCCCACGTTGGGGATCGCGAACTTGTGAACACGGTTCTGGAAGTGGACCTGACCGACACCGGGATCACGTGCTGCGAGTTTCTCTACCATGAGCCATAAGCTCGGCGGGATTACCGAACTTCTGGGGCGTGCCCAATAGTACACTGAAGGCGCGAATGCTAATACCGACGCTGCTTGTATGGGCCGCCTTGGCCACGGATATTACCGGCTGCCGTTGCGATCCGGCGCGGCCGGAGAGCATGGAGGCGCCACTGTGCGGGTTGTGCCGGGAGGCCGAAAAGCAGCCCGCCGGCGTTCCCTACTTCTTTTTGAAAGACACTAATCCTCTTAAGCCTAACCGCTGGCTGCTGCTGCCGCGCTCGCATGGTCCGGACGGCCTCAGCCCGCTGTTGAGGATGACGGCGGCGGAGCGAACGCGGCTGTGGACGGCGGCCATCCGGAAGGCGCGGGAGTTGTGGGGCGACGATTGGGGGATCGCCATCAACGGGGACACGGCCCGCACGCAGTGCCACACGCACATACACATCGGGCGGCTGCTCAAAGGCGTGGAGACGGACCACTTCGTGGTGGTGGACGGCCCGGATCGGATTCCTGTGCCGGAGGAGGGCTACGGCCTGTGGATACACCCGGCCGGCGGGAAGCTGCACGTGCATCTGGGCGAGCGGAACACGGAGACGGTGCTGCTGCGATGACAGGCGCGCTATGAATCTGGTCAACCTGGCGAATGCGGGGAATTCCGCTCTGCTGCTGCATCCCGATGACAACGTGGCCATCGCGCGGGCGCCGCTGTCGCCAGGCCAGGAATTGCGGATCGGAGGCCGGACGGTGGCGCTGCTGGATCCGATTCCAGTGGGCCACAAAGTCGCCCTGGTGCCAATCGCCGCCGGAGAGAGTATCCGCCGGTATGGGCAGGCGATGGGGCGGGCCAGCCTGCCGATCGAGCCAGGCCGGCATGTTCACACGCACAACGTGGCTTTCGAGGAGCTGGCGTTCGACTACGAATTCCCTAGCGGAGAGATTCCGCTGCCCGAGCCCGCGCGCGAGCCGGTTTTCCTGGGCTACCCGCGCCAGGACGGACGTGCGGGCACGCGCAACTACATCGCCGTGATGGCGGCCAGCAATTGCGCCGCACACACAGCCGAACTGGTCGCTCGGAGTTACCAGGGGGGGGCCTTGCCGCCGCACATCGACGGAGTGGTGTCGTTTCCTCACGGGGAAGGCTGCGGGCACGCGTTCGGGCCGGACACAGACCAATTGCACAGGACGCTGGCAGGCGTGCTCGATCATCCCAACGTGGCCGGCGCCGTTCTTCTGGGCCTGGGGTGCGAGGTCAACCAGATCGGCCCCTATCTCGGAAACCCTCGCCTGGTGGGGCTGACGCTGCAAGAGAGCGGTGGAACCCGCGCTACAGTCGAAGCCGCGCGGCGCGAGATCCGCAAGTTGATGGACGCGGCGGCCGGCGAAGAGCGGGTCGAGATTCCGGTCTCGAAGCTGGTGCTGGGGCTTAATTGCGGCGGCTCGGATTCGTTCTCCGGGATCACCGCCAACCCGGCGCTGGGCGCATGCTCGGACCTGCTGGCCGGGCTGGGCGCGACGGTGGTGCTGGCGGAAACGCCCGAGATTTTCGGGGCGGAGCACCTGCTGGTTCGCCGCGCGCGCAACCGGCGAGTGGCCGAGAAGCTGCTAAGCTGCATCCAGTCTTATAAGGATTATCTGAACCGATTTGGCGACAGCTTCGACGACAATCCCACACCGGGCAACAAGGCCGGCGGCCTGACCAACGTGCTCGAGAAATCGCTGGGCGGGGTGGCAAAGGCAGGCACGTCGCCGCTGATGGATGTGGTTGGTTACGCCGAGCGAATCCGGACCCCGGGGTTTGTCTTTATGAACACGCCGGGCTACGATCCGGTGTCGCTGGCGGGTCTGGCGGCGGGCGGCGTGAACCTGATCGCATTCACCACCGGCCGGGGCAGCGCCATTGGTTTCCCGACCATCCCCGTGCTGAAGATCGCGAGCAACGTGGCCATTTGGGACCGGATGCGGGAGAACATGGATGTCAACGCGGGCCTGATCGCCGAGGGAGCGCGGACGGTTCAGGAGGTTGGGGCCGAAATCTTCAACCTTCTGTTGAAGGTGGCTTCCGGCGAGCGGACGGCCGCCGAACGCTCGGGCCACCAGGAATTCGTCCCGTGGCGAATCGGCCCGGTGTTGTGAGGCGGCGGCCTGCTACCATGGAGAACATCATGCCATTTTCGTTGCGTAAGTCCTTGTTTGTTTTGTGCGTTGCGGGGCTGTGTGGCGGCCTGACCGCGCAGACGCCGCCGACCGCCAAGGCGCCGCCCGCGCCCGCGGCCAAGAAGAGCGCCTTTAACAAAGCCGAGTTGGAAGCCTATCTACGGCATCGGAACCTGTGGCTGCCGGCGGAGGTCAAGGTTGAGATCGGCGATCCCAAACCGTCCCAGCAACTGGCCGGGATGCTGGAGGTCACGGTGCGCCTGACCTGGTCCGGAGGCAGCCTGGACGATCTGTACTTTATCTCGAAGGACGGCCAGAAGATTGTGAAGGGCGACGTCTTCGACATCGCCCAAAACCCGTTCAAGCCGGATCTGGACAAGCTCAAGACCCAGTTCCAACCGAGCTTCGGCACGCCGGGCGCCACCGTGGTGATTGTGTTGTTCGGCGATTTCGAGTGCCCCGCCTGCAAGCCCGAGGCCAAGATGCTGCGGGACTATCTGCCGACCGCGTTCCCGACACAGGTGCGGCTCTACTTCAAGGATTTTCCGCTGGAGCAGCTCCATCCCTGGGCGAAGATGGCCTCCATCGCCGGACGCTGCGTGTACCGCCAGAATCCGCTGGCGTTCTGGGAGTACTTCGACTGGATCTACGCGCACCAGGACGAGATCACCACGGACAACCTCCAGTCCAAGGTTATCGAGTTCGCCAAAGGGAAGGAGAGCGAGATCGACATGCTGCAGCTCACGCGCTGCCTGGAGGCGCGCGCAACCGAAGCCGAAGTGGACAAGAACATCGCCGACGCCCGTGCACTGCAAGTGATGGCTACGCCCACCATGTTCGTGAACGGGCGCCGCATTCAGGGGCAAGCCGAGTGGCCGAGGCTGGAGAAGATCATCGAGAACGAGATCGAGTACCAGAAGACCGCCAAGAACGCCGGAGAAGACTGCGGCTGCGAGATCAAAGTGCCTTCGCCCCTGAGTAATTAGGACCTCATGATGCGCCGGCCGAGATTCGTCGTTCTGGCGGTTCTGGCCGCGGCCTGGGGCCTGTGGGCAGCGGATGTAGACCCCAACCGCTTTCTGGAGGACGTGAAGTACCTGGCTTCGCCGGCGCTGAAGGGGCGGGGAACGGGCACGGCGGGCCTGGAGATGGCGGCCCGATTCATCGAAAAGCAGTTCAAGGCGGCCGGGTTGCAGCCGGTGGACGGAGGGTATTTCCAGCCCTTTCCGGTGACCACCAACGCCCGGCTGGGGCCGCATAATCACTTCGAGTATAGCGGCAACGGCCACAAGAAGACGCTCCGGCTGGAACAGGATTTCGTCCCCTTCAACTTCTCCTCGAGCGGCAAACTGGAGGGCCGGCTGGTGTTCGCGGGCTACGGGATCACGGCGCCGGAGTACCAATACGACGACTACGCGGGGCTGGACGCGAAGGGCAAGATCGTGCTGGTGTTGCGCGACGAGCCGCAGGAAAACGACGAGAAAAGCGTGTTCGATGGCAAGCTCCTCACTTCGCACGCGCTGAATTGGAGCAAGGCGGTGAACGCCAAGCGGCACGGTGCGGCGGGCGTGGTGCTGGTGGCGGACCGCCCCAACCATCCGCGCGAGCCGGACGGCCTCGAGAAGTTCGGCCGCACCGCGGGGCCTGTGGACGCCGGAATCCCGTTTCTTCAGGTGAGGGCCTCGATCGCCGCCAAGTGGCTGGCGGAGGCGGGCCAGGACCTGGACCGGATCGAGGCGGACATCGACAAGGATCTGAAGCCGCGGTCGTTCGACCTGCCGGAGAGCATCCGGGTGAGCGCGGCGGTGGAAGTGAAGCGCGAGGTCAAGACGGTTCGCAACGTGGCGGGCTACCTGCCGGGCGAGACGGACGAATACGTGATCCTGGGCGCGCACTACGACCACCTGGGGCTGGGCGAGCAGTATTCGCTCGCGCCGTCGCAGGTTGGCAAGGTGCACCCGGGCGCCGACGACAACGCCTCGGGGACGGCGGGCGTGATCGAGCTGGCCCGCTGGTTCGGAGGGCAGCCAAAACAGAAGCGGGGGATACTGTTCCTGGCTTTCGCGGGCGAGGAAATGGGACTGCTGGGCTCGCGCTACTGGGTCGATCACCCGGAGCTGCCGCTGACCAAGGCGGTGGCCATGATCAATATGGACATGATCGGGCGGGTGCGCGGTCACAAAGTCTATATCGGCGGCGCGCGCACCGGCACGACGCTTCAGGCGCTGCTCGGGGAGAGTCTGCCCAAGCACCGGCTGGTTGCGGATTTCACCGGCGGCGTGGAGGGTGGATCGAGCGACCACGCCTCCTTCGCGGCCATGCAGATTCCGGCAGTGTTCTTCTTCTCGGGGCTGCACTCCGATTATCACAAGCCCAGCGACACCTGGGACAAGATCGACGCTCCGGACGCCGCCGAATTGCTGGATGAGGTGGCGGATTTCGCCACCCAACTGGAGCAGGCGCCAGGGCGGCCGGAGTTCGTCAAAGTCGAGCCGCCCAAGAGCTCTGTGCCGGCCCGCGGAGGGAGCGGATACGGGGCCTGGTTCGGAAGCGTTCCCGATTTTGGGGAAACGCCACGGGGCGTGAAGTTCGCCGATGTGACCGCCGGCTCGCCAGCCGCCCAAGCCGGCTTGAAGGGCGGCGACATCCTGATCGAGTTCGACGGCGCGCCGATCCAGAACCTCTACGACTTCACCTACGCGCTGCGCGCCCGCAAGCCCGGCGACACGGTAGTGGTAAAAGTGCTGCGCGGGGGCGAGACGATTTCGGCTAAGGTGACGCTCGGGCAAAGACCGCGTTAAAATCTTTCCGGATCTGGCCGATGGTTTCTGTTAGGGGCCGGAATGTTCCGCCCCGCAACTCGATGCCCTCAACTTGCGTACTTCCGCCGCTGATTCTGCACCCGTTCTCGAATACCGCGGGTCCTTCCAAGCTGATGGAGGCTTCCCGCGCCAGTCTGGTCCTGCAGGGATTGCTGCCTCCGGACGATTCGCTCGAAGAACTCGAGCGCAGACTGTTGGAAGGCCGCTACTGCGAGCTTTCGATGCTGTTCTACCTGGGGAAGGACCTGGTCCGGTGGACCACGCAGTGCATGGAGATGGCCAGCCGCGGCCAGGAGAGCGGGAGGCCCATCCGGCCGGAGAGCTTCGCGACGCTGCTGCTGGAGGATCCTCCGGCGGCGGTGCTCGAAAAGCTGCGCAAGTGGGGCGTGCACGAATACAAGTGCATCTTCACCCGCGCCTTCGGGTTGCAGGCGCTGTTCGAAACGCTGCCGGCCCGCGAGTGCCTGGCGCCCGAATTCGTGCGGCACTACCACCGCTTCGCCGATCAGATGTTCGCTTGCCAGCAGCAGTTGTTCCCCTTCCATCGCCTTCGCTCCAGCGATTACGAGTTCGAGCTGTACGCCTCGGGAGAGTACGCGAAGATGTTGGAAGCCGAATGGGGAACGACGTAGCTCCGTTGCGACGCACGATACGCCCGCGCCTGCTTCGTTGCGCTCGGCCGGCTTGCTCAACGTACAGTCGAGTACGCCTCGCTTCGCCGGCCTTCGCGCGCCTCGCATCCACGGGCGTCTCCTGCGTCTCTGGAGGACCGCGTGTGGCAAACGCGCGCTGGGGCGACCACCCGATGATAAACTTGGGGCATGGCGTTTTCTCGCATGCTGGTGGTGCGGCAGAACTTCCCCGACCGGCGCGTGCTGGACATTCCGGGCGAAATCCTGAAGGGACTTTCGGCGGCCGGATTTGCGTCGCGGCTACAGCCGGGCGCGCGGGTGGCGATCGGGGTGGGCAGCCGTGGCATCTCCAACCTGGCGATCATCGTGCGCGCGGTGGTGGACTACTGGACCAGCCAGGGAATGCGTCCGGCGGTTTTTCCAGCCATGGGGAGCCACGGGGCGGCCACGGCGGAAGGGCAGGCGGATGTGCTGGCCCACTACGGGATCGACGCGGCCTCGATGGGATGCCCGGTGGTCAGCTCGCTGGAGGTGGTCTCGCTGGGCCGCTCCGAGCAGGGCATCGAGACGTTCATGGACCGCGGCGCCTTCGAGAGCGATGGCGTCATGTTCGTCAACCGGGTGAAGTGGCATACCGACTTCGCCGGCCGGCTGGAGAGCGGCCTGTTCAAGATGATGGCCATCGGCCTGGGCAAGTTCGCGGGGGCGCAGCAGTATCACACCTATGGTGTCCGCAGGGGCCTGGAGCAGGTGATCCGCGACGTAGGGCGGCGGGTGCTGAGCTCGGGCAAGATCCTGGGCGGCCTGGCCATCCTAGAGGACGCTTACCACAACACCGCCCGGCTGGAGGCCGTCCCGATCGAGACCATGGAGCGGCGGGAAGAGGAATTGCTGGAGCTCGCGAAGAGCTGGGCGGGGCGCATCCCGGCCGAGGAACTGGACCTGCTGATCGTGGACGAGATCGGAAAGAACATCAGCGGCGCTGGAATGGACACCAAGGTGATCAACCGCTCGATCTTCGCCGAGTACAATCCGTTTCCGAACGCCCCGTGCATCCGGCGCATCTTCGCCCGGGACCTGAGCAGCCTGAGCTATAACAACGCGGTGGGGGTGGGACTGGCGGACGTGGTGACGGACCGCCTGGTGAGCCGCGTCGACTGGGGCGCCACTTACATCAACTCACTAACCGCTTCGACGCCCTCGGGTATCCGCACGCCGATCCATTTTCCCAGCGACCGCGAGTGCATCGAGCGGATCTCGACCACGGTGGGCAAGTTCGACCAGGCGGAGGTCGCCATCGGCTGGATCCGGAACACCATGGAACTGGCCAGGCTGGCGCTGAGCGAAAACCTGCTGCCCGAGATCCGGCGGAACCCGGACCTGGAGATTCTCGGTCCACCGCGCCCGCTCGACTTCGACGCGGAAGGCAACCTGCGGAGCCCGTTCTAAAGGATCGAAAAAAGGGGCGGCAGCACGACACAACCGCCGCCCTATCCAAGGATCGGACTAAGCGGCCGCATTGGCCAGCAGGGATTGAATCTTGCTGAAAACTGTGCTGATGCTCGCGGATACGTTGGGCATCAGAGCCCCGGCGGCGACTGCCACGAAGCCCGCCATGAGGGCGTACTCGATCAGGTCCTGGCCCTGATCGTCCTTCAAGAAATGCGTGATGTGTTTCATTCCTTCTCCTTCTCGCCCAGGCGGTGGCTTGGTGAATCAAGAGTAACCCGGATAGGGGTAAGTTGTAATAGGCTGAAGGGCCTACGCGAGGCGCCTAATTCGATTTACACGAATGAAATTTCCCGTGGGGGCCCGACTTATTCGGCGAGGATTCCGGATTTTCGGGCAACGCGGCTCAAGATCTCGAGGGCGCGGTCGATAAGATCGCGGGAGTGTGTCGCGGTCATAATGGTGCGGATGCGCGCCTTGCCTTGCGCGACGGTCGGGTAGCCGATGCCGGTGGCGAAGAGGCCCTCCTCGAAGAGCGCGCGGGATAACGCGTGGGCGGCGCCGGCCTCACCCACCAGGATGGGGGTGATGGGCGTCTCGCTGGAGCCGGTGCGAAACCCGGCGGCCTGCAGGGCGGTCTTGAAATAGCGCGTGTTGTTCCACAGGCTCTCGATGCGCTCGGGCTCCCGCTCGAGGATGTCGAAGGCGGCCAGGCAGGAGGCGGCCACGGCGGGCGGGTGCGAGGTGGAGAACAGGAACGGCCGGGCGCGGTGATACAGGTATTCGATCAGCTCGCGGCGCCCGCAGACGTATCCGCCGAGCACCCCAATGGCTTTGGAGAGCGTTCCCACCTGGATGTCCACCTGACCGTGCAGGCCGAAGTGATCCACGGTGCCGCGCCCGTTGCGTCCCAGTACGCCCGAGGCGTGCGCATCGTCGATCATCAGAATCGCCCCGTGCCGGTGTGCGATTTCCACGAGGGCGGGAAGCGGCGCGATGTCGCCGTCCATGGAGAAAACGCCGTCGGTGGCGAGGAGCTTGCGTCCCGGCTGGCTGTCGAGGTCCTGGAGTATGCGCCCGGCGACTGCGGCGTCCTTGTGGGGGAAGACGTGGATCTTGGCTTTCGAGAGGCGGCAGCCGTCGATGATGCTGGCGTGGTTGAGCTCGTCCGAGACGATGTGGTCCTCGGGAGTGAGGATGGCGGCCACGGTGCCCGAATTGGCGGCGAAGCCGGACTGAAACACCACGCAGGCCTCGACCTGTTTGAAATCGGCGATGCGCCGCTCGAGCTCCAGGTGGATGCTCATGGTGCCGGCGATGGAGCGAACCGCGCCCGAGCCGGCGCCATAACGCCGCGTGGCCTGGATGGCCGCTTCGATGAGCTGGGGATGATCGGCCAGACCCAGGTAGTTGTTGGATGCCAGGTTGATAACCTCCCGGCCATCGATGCGGCAAACGGGCTGGCAGGCGGTTTGGAGTTCGCGCAGCGTCTGGTAAGTGCCCGCCTGCTTCCAGCTCTCGATCTGCTCTCCGAGATACTCGAGTGGATTGTGCATGACGCCCCCTGCTCCGATTGTAGATCGGCCTAAATCTTCTCGGGGACGACGAAGGGCTTTCGGTAGTCGCGAGTGAACAATTCGTTAGCTTGCGAGTCGCCCGGACAGGTGTAGGTGGCGGCGTCGAAAACGATGCTGCGGCCGAGCCGATAGGAGATGTTGGCCAGGTGGACGAGCGTGCAGGAGATGGCGCCCTCTTCGATGGGCGCGCTCAGCAGTTCCTGCTTCCGGCTCCGCACGGCGGCAATGAAATTGGCGAAATGGTCGCCGGATTCGGTCCGAGTGGGGCCGGGCTCCTGGCGGCGTCCAAGGAAGGTGGTGAACTTCCCATAGCCATCCACGGCCAGGTAGCCCTTGGATCCGTAAAAGACATTCCCGAGGGTGCCCGATTCGCCCGGGCGCTCGCCGATTCCGGCCTCGTGGTTGGCGATCCAGTGGCGCACGGCGCATTCCATCATCTTCTTCTTGCCGCCGGGAGCGGGGAATTCGTAGAGCGCGGTGAGGGTGTTGGGCGTTTCCTGGTCGTCGTCGAACATGAAGTGGCCGCCCAGCGCGGTGACCTTGGCGGGATAGGCGACGCCCAGCCCCCAGCGCGCCATGTCCAGCTCATGGATGGCCTGATTACCGAGATCGCCGTCGCCGTAATCCCAGAACCAGTGCCAATTGTAATGGAACCGGTTCTCGGTGAACGGGCGCACTGGCGCGGGGCCGAGCCACAGGTCGTAGTTCACGCCGGCAGGCACCGGGGCGACGGGCTTGCGGCCGATGGTATCCCGCCATTTGAAGCACAGGCCGCGGCCCAGGTAGAGGTCCCCCAGCAGGCCCTGCTGCATCCGTTGCACGGCCTCTTGTAAGGCGGGGCTGGAGCGGCTCTGTGTGCCGTGCTGCGCGACACGGTTGTAGCGCGCTCGCGCGGCGACGATTTGCTTCGACTCGAACATGTTGTGCGTACAAGGCTTCTCGACGTAGACGTCTTTGCCCGCCGCCATCGACCAGATGGCCTGCAGCGCGTGGCTGTGATTGGGCGTGGCGATGGAGACGGCGTCGATGGAGCGGTCCTCGAGCAGTTGGCGCAAATCGGTGAACGCCGCCGGCCGTTTCCTGGCGATGGATTCGGCCAGATCCACCCGGTCCTTGAGGATTCGCTCATCGACATCGCACAAGGCCGCCACCTCGACGTTGGGCAGCTTCGCCAAGGCCGTGATGTGGTTCTGGCCCCGTCCCCGCAGGCCCACGCAGGCGATCCGCACGGTGTCGTTGGGACTGGCCAGCGAACTCGAGCGCAATCCTTCGGCCGCGGTCGCCGCACCCATCAGGAAGTATCTACGGTTCATCGGAGTATCCACCCAAACTCTACCACCTGCGTCGACGGGGCTGCAGCGTGGATTTCAGTCCGAGTAGACCCTCAGCGCGGGCATCCGAAAGCTGGGGTCCAAACTGCCATCCCCGTTCAGGCGGACCATCTTTCCGCTCCTATCCAGCACGATGATCTTCTCGCCCTGAATGAGAACCTTCCATATGGGGTTGGACTGAGGAGCGTGGTACGCATGGAAGGTTGAATCCCGGGCGCCGTTTTTCAGAATCCTCACGAGACCATCGCGGACTACGAGAATCCCGCCAGCGCTTGTTGGGACGGCGAAGGTGAAGCCGACACTCAAGATGGGCGGAGCGAGAGGTTGCAGGGCGTTGAGCAGTCCGGGATTCTCAATGGCCTTGCCGTCCCGGTCGAGATACATCCACTCGTCCATCGCCCCGTGTTCGAAGCTTCCCATCCGGGCGAGCATCGACCCGTCCGGGAGAATCGCGACCAGGTCGACGAAGCGGAGAGTGTTCAAACTCATCGGCAGGCAGGGCTGTCTGAAACCGAAAGTATCGTCCAGGCTGCCCTCCGCGTTCAAGCGCAGCAGCCTGTGGAAGCACCCGCTGCCCACCGGTTCCGTCTCGCCCACGAGGACGATCCTGCCGTCCGGCTGAATTACAAACTCTCCCCTGCGCCCCAGGGGTATGACGGCGGGCCGAAAGCCGGGGTCCTCGCCACCGTCGGGAAGGAGACGGAAGAAGCGGTTTCTGTCCGGGTATTCGCTGCTCCACCCGACCAGGATCTTGCCGTCGGATTGTACGGCAAGTCCCCGACAGTACGCCTGCCTGTTTCGCGAGGTGTACAAGTCCGGTGCATCGCGGCCGTCCGGCCGTCCGGAAGGAGGCGAACCAATCCGCCGCCGATGAGCGCCAGCTTCCCATCTGGCTGGACGAATACTTCGCTAATCGCCCCCCACATTCTGGAATGTTCCGCCACCTCCTGGGCACGCCGGAGAGGTTCGTAGGCGCGTTCGTAGGCGCGTACTTCAAGGGCCCAGCTAACGTAGACCCAAGTGAATAGGAAGGCTAGCGGAAGGGCAATTCCCGCCGCAGCGATCCGGCCGCCGCAGTACTCGCGCCTGAAGTGCGCGAGGATGCCCCAGATACCGTTGAGAACGATGCCGTACACCCCCAGTGCAACCATTGCAATAACCGTCAGGACCACTCCGACACCCCGGAGTAGAGGGAAGCCTGACTCAGGTGCTGGGGCGGCGGCCGACTCGATGATCTTGATGACGGCGGCCCAGATCAGCAGGGTCGTCAGAATCGAAAGCACGGTGAACAAAGGAAATCGTTCTTGGTGCAGGAACTTATGAAGCATCACGAAGCCTGCCTTTGGCTGCCGCTTTCACGCCGATGCCCAAGCGAATTCTACACCCGCCTAATGGCCGCTGTCCAAGTTCAGCCGAAACGTCAACTCACCATTCAGACACCGCCCGGCTTGCGCCGCGTTGGGTTTTGTGGTGCGCTGAAGATATGGAGAGGGCTACGTTTGCCGAGGGCTGCTTTTGGGGCGTCGAGGAGACATTCCGTTCGCTGAAAGGCGTGCACTCCACTCGCGTGGGATACAGCGGGGGACACTGGCCGAATCCCACCTATAAGGATGTTTGCACGGACCAGACCGGTCACGCGGAAGCGGTCGAGGTGGAGTTCGATCCCGCCGAAGTCTCGTATGGCGAGTTACTGAAGGTGTTCTGGGAGACGCACGACCCGACCACGCCTAACCGCCAGGGGCCGGATACCGGCACGCAGTACCGGTCGGCGGTATTCTTCCACACACCGGAGCAGGAGGCCGCGGCGCGTGCATCCAGGGAGGAACTGGAGCGCTCGGGGCGGTATCGCCACCCGATCGTGACCGAGATCGTTCCCGCCGCCGAGTTCTGGCCCGCGGAGGAGTATCACCAGCGTTACCTGGCCAAGCGCGGCCAGTCGCACTGCCACATATAGCCCGCATTCCTCACACGCCGTCTGTTGCGACGCGGGATATGCCCATGTCTACTTCGTTGCGCTCGACCGCCGTCCTCAGCGTACTTTTCAAGTACGCTTCCGATCGCCGGCCGTCGCGCGCCTCGTATCCACGGGCATCTCTCGCGTCTCACGACGACGGCGTGGCAGGAAAGCGGGCTAGCGCTTTCGAAAGCGGTAGTCGGGGATCTGCGGCATCTTAACCAGCTCGCACATCTCGAAGAGGCGGGAGCGGGCCCGCTCACCGATCTTTTGCGAAAGCGGGATGCGGTAATCGACGTAGGTGGCGCCGGGCGAGCGCTCGACGATCGAGTCGCCGGCGTCGGGATCGGGGAGATTGGTGGTGACGAGGAGCGGCTTCTTGTTGTTGCAGCGAGAGGTCACGATGGCGGTCAGGGTATCTTCGACCCACTCGGACATGCGCTGCGAACCCATGTCGTCGAGGAGCAGAATGTCCACATCGAGGCAGGATTGGTAGGCGGCGCGCTCGCTGGAGCCCTCCTCGGCGTTCCAGCCGGCGCGGATCTGCTCGAGGAGATGGCTGTAGTCGAAAAACAGGCCTTGAAATCCCTTGGCCATGAGGGCGCGCAGCACGGCCACCGCCAAATGCGTCTTGCCGGTGCCGGTGGGGCCAATCAGCAGCAGGCCGGGTTTAGGGACCAGGGGGAACTCCTTGACGTAACACTGGAGCTTTACGAAGATCTGGCTGAGCGCCAAGTAGGCGATGGGATGCTCGGGCCGGTTGCTGAAGTTCTCGAAGGAGGAGTTGCGGTAGAGCGGAGGGATGCTGGCTTCGGCCTCCCGGTCCACGGGCGTTTGGAGGGAGGCGCAGCCGCACCGCTGGGCGCCGGAGACGCCGTCCCGCTCGAGGATCACCCATCCGGATCCGCCGCACTTCTGGCACGCCATCAGCCCCATTATGCACCAAGCGGGGCGGGCGATCCGGGGCGGGGAGGGAGGCTTCTCCGGCCGGGAGGCGGCGAGCCGGGGCGGGAACGGGGGCTTCATCCTCCGGGAGCCGACGCTTGGGGGCGGGAACGGCGGAAACGCCGGCTTATCCCAGCGGGTGTTGGGCGTGTTATCGTGTCAGCAGCGGCGCCATGGCAGGCCAGGACATCCAGGGATCGCTGAAGAAGCGGGGCATCCGCCTCACGCGGCAGCGGCGGCTGCTGCTCGACCTGATCGAGAAATCCGGGCAGCATCTGGACGCCGAGCAGCTTTACGAACAGGCCAAGCAGAAGGATCCGAAGCTCAACCGCGTGACGGTGTACCGCACGCTGAAGATGCTCAAGCAGGGCCAACTGGTGGACGAGCTGGACCTGATGCACTACGGCGGCGACCAGCACTACTACGAGACCCGCATGAAGCAGGCGCACGCGCACGTGGTGTGCCTGCGCTGCGGGAAGGTGGAGGAATTCTACGGCGAACCGCTGCAGCGGCTGCGGCGGCAGATCGAGATGCACTTCGGGTTCCAAATTCTGGTGGCGCGGACGGAAGTGGGTGGCTATTGCTCGAACTGTCAAGTGTTGCGCGCGCGCGAGATGGAGGAGGCCGCGGCCGCGGCGCCTCTCGCCGCCACCCCGAAAGAGCGGCACAACTGAGAGGGCGAAATGGATTCTGAATCCGCACGTGGCACAGCGTCTCCGGCGTTTCTGACGGTGAGAAGCCCCTCCGGGACCGAGACCCGAGTGGCGTTGGAGCAGATGCCGTTCCGCATCGGCCGTCACGCCGACAACGAACTGGTGCTGCGCGACAGCCGCGCCTCGCGCCAGCACGCGCAGATCGTGACCGAGGGCGGAGCGTACTTCCTGGAGGACGTGGGCAGCAACTACGGCGTCTTCGTCAACGGAGAGCGGGTCCAGCGCAGCAAGCTGAAGAGCAACGACCAGATCGAGTTCGGGTTTCCGGACTCCTACCACATCGTATTCTCGCTGGGCGAGATCCCGTCCCGTCCCAAACGGGAAAAGGCGCTCGCGCCGGCCGCCGAGATCGCCGGCGGCGCGAACCTGGGCAAGCTGCGGGCCATGCTGGAGCTGGCCCGGGCGCTGCAGGCCTCGCTCTCGACCGACGAGGTGCTGGTGGCGTTGGTGGACGCGGCGCTGGCGGTGACCGGTTGCGAGCGCGGCTTTCTGCTGATGCGGCGGGGCGACGAATTGGCGATCCGCATCGGGCGGTCGAAGACCGGGCCGCTGGCCTCGACCGACCTGCGGGTGCCCGCCAGCCTGCTGATGCGCGCGCTCAAGCAGCGCAAGGAATTCCTGTCGATGGAGTTCGATCCCGCGGCCGGGGGGCCGGAGCGCACGGTGGCGGACCTGGAATTGCGCAGCGTGGTATGCGTCCCGATGGTGCGAGTGCGCACGGGATCGGCGCAGGAAACGGCGGCCTACCATCCCCTGGACGACACGGTGGGGCTGCTCTACATGGACTCGCGGCTGAAGAGCGCCGATCTGTCGTCGGGGGGGCGGGAGCTGCTGACCACGCTGGCGCTGGAAGCCTCGACGGTGCTGGAGAACGCGCGCCTCCTGGAGGAGCAGTGGGCGCGGCAGCGCATGGAGCACGAGCTGGCGATCGCGCGCCAGATTCAGGAAAGCCTGCTGCCGCGTGCGCTGCCCACCAGCGGGTGGTTCCGCGCGGCCGCTTCCAGCATTCCCTGTTACGAAGTGGGCGGCGATTTTCTGGACGTGCGCCAGATGCACCCGCTGTGCTGGATCGCCATCTCCGCGGACGTTTCCGGCAAGGGGGTCGGCGCGGCGCTGCTGGCCAGCCTGTTGCAAGGCATGTTCCTGGCCGCTCCCTTCACCAAGGTCTCGATGGAGGAAATGATGTTCCGCGTGAACCGCTTCCTCAACGACCGGACGGGAGGCGAGCAATACGTCACGATTTTCTACTGCATGGTGGAGGCGAGCGGGCTGATGCGCTGGGTCAATGCCGGGCACCCGCCGCCGCTGGTGATGCGGGCCGGCGGGAAGCTGGATGGCTTTCCCGCCAACGGCGTGCCGGTGGGCATGCTGGGCGAATCCATTTACGCCGTGGAGGAAGGCCGGCTGGAGGCGGGAGACAAGATCGTGATGTACAGCGATGGGCTCACCGAAGCCCGCAACGCCGGGGGGGAATTCTATGGGCTGAAGCGGCTGTGCGCGGTGCTGAACGCTCAGGCGGGCGCGAGCTGCCAGGAACTTCACGCGGCGATTCTCTCCGCTCTCGACGAGTTTACAGGGCGCGCCCCGCAGAGCGACGACATCAGCCTGGTGGTGCTGGAGTACCGGCCGGAGTAGCCGATCGGTCAGGCGATCTTGCGCAGCAGAATGGCGGAGTTCTTGCTGCCGAAGGCGATGCAGTTGGAGAGCGCGTATTCCAGATCCATGCGGCGGCCGACGTCGGTAACGTAGTCCAGGTCGCACTGCGGATCGGGGACATCCAGGTTGATGGTGGGCGGCAGCACGCCGTCGCGCATGGCGAGCAGGGTGGCGGCGATGCCGGCGGCTCCACAAGCGCCCTGGGGATGGCCGATGAGGCTCTTGAGCGAGGAGCCGGCGAGCTTGGCGGCGTGCCCGTCGAAGGCCAGGTGGGTGGCTTTGGTCTCGATGCGGTCGTTGAGCTCGGTGGAAGTGCCGTGGTAGTGAATGTACTGGACGGCCTCGGGCGGGATGCCGCCGTCGGCGATGGCCAGCCGCATGGCGCGGGCGGGTTCCTCGCCGCATTCTTCGAGCCGGACGCGGTGGAAGGCCTCGCAAGTCGAGCCATAGCCCGCGATCTCGCCGTAAACCTTGGCGCCGCGGGCGCGGGCCCGCTCGAGTTCCTCGAGCACGAAGAACCAGGAGCCTTCGGCGACCACGAACCCGTCGCGATCGCGGGAGAAGGGGCGCGAGGCGCGCTGGGGCTCGGCGTTCCAGCGCGTGCTCATGATACGCATGAGCATGAAGCCGCGCAGGATCAAGGGCGCGATGGGCGCGTCGACGCCGCCGGAGACCATCACGTCGATCACGCCGGAGCGAATGTTGCGGTAGGCGTAGCCGATGGCGTCGGTCGATGAGGTGCAGCCGGTGGAGAGGACGTGGCTGAGGCCGCGGAAGCCGAAGCGCATGGAGACTTCGCCGGCCAGCGTGCCGATGGTGCCGGTGGGAACTACATACACGCTGCACTGGCGTTCCTTGCCGGCGTAATAGAGGCGGTACTGCTCCTCGGTAAACTCCTGGCTGCCTCCGCCGGAGCCCAGGATCACGCCGATCTGGCGGAGCTGGTCGCGCGACATGCGGGCGGGCTCGAGGCCGGAGTCGGCTAGAGCTTCCTGCACGGCGGCGACGGCGAGCGGCGCGGCGCGGGAGACGTGCGGGCGGTCCTTGGGCGAAACGTAATCCTCCTCGCGGAAGCCGGTCACCTCTCCGGCCACCTGGACGGCATAGCGGGAGGCGTCGAAGCGGGTAATGCGGCGGACGCCGCTACGCCCGTTGCGGGTGGCTTCCCAGAAGGCCTCCCTGCCAATGCCATTCGGACTCACGGCCCCGATGCCCGTGATCACCACGCGACGATTCATCAGTACTCCGGCAGTTTAGATAGCGCCAGCGCAAACGGGCGCATGTGCTAGTATAGGCTCTTTCAGATGGGTCTGGGAAATCAGGGCCGGGTGGGCGCACTGCTGTTGCGCGCGTTGGCGGGCATCGAAACCGGCGTGCTGGGGGGCCTGGCGATGTGGGGATGGCTGGCGGCCAGCTCCGCGGTGGACCGGCAGCCAGTGTGGACTATCCCCAACCTGCTGGCGGCGGTGTTCTACGGTCGCGACGCGCTGCGGCGGGATTTTAGCGGGCTCACCATCGCCGGGCTGGCGCTGCACCTGGTCGCGGCGGGACTGGCCGGACTGCTGTTCGGCTTGCTTATCGGGGAATCGCAGAACCGGCTGAGAGTGGCCCTGTTGGGCATTCTGACCGGCCTGGTCTGGTACCATTTCTCGGAAGTGCTCTTTTGGAGAAAGCTGGGGGCCCTGGCGGCGATCTACAGTCCGGTGCGGCCGATGCTGCTGGCGCACCTGATTTTTGGATTTGCGCTGGCCTGGTATCCCAGCGCGCTGGGAGCGGCGCGGAGGCAGTTTCCGGAGGAGCCGGCGTCCCCGGCCGCCCCGGAAACGGCGTGACCGGGGCGGGAGCCCAAAACTGCCGGGCCGCAATCGGTTAGAATTGGAGATTCGAGTTCTGTGCGGTATTGGGCCCATCGGGTGAAACCTGGCAGTGGCCTCCAACGTCGGAAGAAGAGCGCAGAGTGGAGAGGAACTAAGTCTGCATGATGTTTGACAGGCCCGGGCGCCTGTGGCTGTTGATGGTTTGTGTCTGCTCGCTCAGCGCGGGCGCCCAGACGCAGCCGCCGTCGCCGCCCCAGCAGAAAGATCAGCAAAATCCGTTCGAGACGGTTCCCCAGGCGGCCGAGGAGCCGGCCAAGCCGGCCCAGAAGCCCTCCGCTCCCGCGCCGGCGAGGCCAGGCTTGGAGGCGCCCGCCGCCGTCACGGCTACCGCGGCGGCGCCCGGCCGGACGGATATCATCGAGGCGGTCGAGTTCAAGGGCGCGCGCCGAGTGCCGCAGGACACGTTGCGCGCGATGATTTACACCAAGAAGGGCGACCGGTTCGATCCCGATACGCTGCGCCGCGACTTCATGGTGCTGTGGAACACGGCGCGCTTCGACGACATCCGGCTGGAGCAGGAGCAGGGGCCGAACGGAATCATTGTGCGGTTCGTGCTGGTGGAGCGGCCGGTGGTGCGGTCGATCAAGTACGAAGGCATCAAGTCGGTGTCGGTTTCGGAGATCCTAGACCGGTTCAAGGAGCGGCACGTCGGCCTGACGGTGGAATCGCAGTTCGATCAGGGCAAGGTGCAGCGGGCCTCGGTGGTGCTGAAGGAGTTCCTGTCGGAGCGCGGCCGGCAATACGCGACCGTCACGCCCGAGTTGCGGCAGATCCCGCCCTCCTCGCTGGAAGTGACCTTCCGGGTGAACGAGGGGCCGAAGGTGAAGGTGGGGGACTTCGAGTTCGATGGCAACGAGATGTACCCCGACAAGGATCTGGTGCATGCCATGAAGAATCTGCGGCCGATCGGCCTTCCGCACTCGGTCCTGTTCGAGGACATGTTCTCGAAGACCTACGACCTGTCCAAGCTGGAAGAGGACCGGGAGAGCCTCCACATGTTCTATCGGGACCGCGGCTACTTCATGGTCCGGACTCTGGAGCCAACGGTGACGCTGCGGAAGGTGGGCGGAGGCAAGTTCCGCGTCCCGCTGTTCTACATGAACCAGCCGGGGATCCGCGCGGATATCGCGATCCCGGTGGAGGAGGGGCGGAGGTACAAGATCCGCAACTGGAACTACGTGGGCGTGAAGCTGTTCCGGGTGCCGGAAGCCCTGACCGCGAAGCTGTTCGGGATGGGGCCGGGGGACGTATTCTCGACGGCCAAGTTCCGCAAGGGCATCGAGAAGATGCGCGACCTGTACGGCATGTACGGCTATATCGATTTCGTTCCGGACCCGCTGCCGGAGGCGGTGCCGGGCACGGACTTCGTGGACGTGACTTTCAACGTGGACGAGGGCAAACAATTTTACATCCGGCGCATCGATTTTACCGGCAACACGACCACGCGCGACAAGGTGATCCGGCGCCAACTGATGGTGGACGAAGGCGACCTGTTCAACAGCAAGTTGTGGGAAATGAGCGTGCTGCGGCTGAACCAACTGGGCTACTTCGAGATGCTGAAGAAGGAAGACGCCGCGCAGATCACGCGGGACCCGCATACCAACACGGTGGACATCCTGCTCAAGGTCAAAGAGCGGGGGAAGAACTCGATCGGCCTGACGGGCGGAGTGAGCGGCATCGCGGGGAGCTTCATCGGGTTGAATTACTCGACCAACAACTTCATGGGACTGGGCGAGACGCTTTCGCTGTCGTCGCAGTTGGGGACGCGGCTCGAGAACGTGACATTTGGCTTTACCGAGCCGTTTTTCCTGGATCGCCCGATCCAGTTGGGGTTCACGATCTTCACGCAGCGGTTCAACTACGACCAGGGGCGCGAGGCGTCGATCCTGGCGGGAGAGAACCTGATTCCGTACTACCAGGCGCTGGGCCCGCAGAACCTGATGAACTACATCCAGGACTCCAAGGGGTTCACGGTCTTCGCCACCTATCCGCTGAAACGGACCTTCGCGCGGCTGGGGCTGACGTACGGCTTCAGCGAGTCGAACTACAAGGCGCTGACCACGGCCGCGACGGATACGTTCGAGTACCTGAACTATCTGAACCTGAGCGGCCCCAGCGCGCTGCGGGGCATTAAGACCAGCATGGTCACGCCCTCCTACAGCTACAACTCGGTGAACCACCCCATCGACCCCACGGGCGGCAGGAGCCTGTCGCTCTCGGCGGGGTTCGCCAGTTCCGAGTTGGGGGGGAACGTCAACCTGGTGCAGCCCACGGTCAGCATGACCTATTTCCACACGGCGCCGGGCCATAAGACCCACATCATCGGATTCCGGCTGATGAGCTCGTTCATCTCGGGCTACGGCGGGAAGGAAGCGCCGCCCATGAACCGCTACTACATCGGGGGAGAGAACGACGTCCGCGGATTCGAGATCATGGCGGTCAGCCCCATGGCGTTCATGCCGAGCTATGCCAGCGTGCCGGTGTATAACCCGGACGGTTCGGCGCGCTTGCAGAAGATCGTCACTAACGGCGTGGTGTCGTATCAAGCGGTGTCGATGAACATTCCGACGTATCAGGTGATCTTCCCGGGCGGCGACTTCCAGGCGATCGGCAATTTCGAATACCGCATTCCGCTGGGAGGACCGGTGAAGCTGGCCTTCTTCTTCGACGCGGGCATGGATAAGGTCCTGCGACCGGACCAGCTCCAGATTACGGAGGACTGGCTGACCTCATTGAATGGCGCCTACCCGACGGCGGGCTTCGACAAGCGAGTTATCGTCGCGCAGGGAACCCAGAAGCTCCGCACCTCGACCGGGCCGGAGCTTCAGGTGATGATGCCGGTGGTCAACGCGCCATTCCGCTTGTATTGGGCCTACAATCCCACCTGCTTGCGGGAGTACGTGCAGCCGCCGCTGGCAGCGGACCGCGCGTTGTTCCCGAACCAGGCGACCTTCAATTCGGCGGTTGGGCAGTTCGGCGAGGCTTATCCGTTCTTCGAAAAGCGGGACACGTTCCGGTTCACGATCGGCAGGACGTTCTGAGAGGCGCTCGCGGGCTTCCGCCGGCGCCAGTATGCTATGATCGAGGCTTCAAAGGAGTTTAACCCGTGAGAAAGAGTGTGTTTAGGGCCCCGCTTTTGGCGCTGGGCTGCGGAGTCGTGGCATTGGCGCAGGCTGGGGCGCCGCCTACCAAGGTGGGCATCATCCACATCCAGAACGCCATCATTCAGACCAAGGACGGCCAGAAGGCGGCCGCCGACATCGATGCGCGATTCGGCCCCCGGCAGAAGGAAGCCGACCGGAAGGGGGCGGAGCTGCAGGCGCTGGAGACGCAGTATCGCAACGGCGTCAACACGATGAGCGAGGAAGCCAAGAGCAAGCTGGCGCGCGAGATCGAACTGAAGCGCAAGCTGCTGCAACGGCACGTGGACGACGCGAGGGCGGATCTGGAGCAGGAACAGCGGCGGGTTTTGGACGAGCTGGGGCAGAAGATGATGGTGGTGATCGACAAGTACGCGGCGGACCACGGCTACGCGGTGATCCTGGACGTGAGCACGCAGCAGTCCGGGGTGTTGTACGCGTCGAGCACGATCGACATTACCAGCGAAATCGTGGACCTTTACGACAAAAACTCCGGATTGCCCGCGCCTGCCGCCCCGGCCGCCGGGCCCGCCAAGAAGCCGTAAGACGCCGCCCGCGGAAGCCTATTCCTCGGGCGGGTAGTGTTTCCATGCCAGGTAGCCGATGAGGGTCTTGGCATCGACGATCTTGCGGGCGCGGATCAGAGAGTCGAGTTCCCGGGCGGTGAACCAGCGGCACTGGATCTTCTCGTCTTCCATGGGGGTGGCCGGGCCGGCGGTCAGTTCGGTAGCCAGGAAGATGGTCATCTTCTCCGAGACGTAGCCGGGACTGGCATAAAAGGAGACGAGCTTCTTCCACTTGCGGGCGTGGTAGCCTGTCTCCTCGGCCAGTTCGCGCCGGGCCGCCGCCAGCAGCGATTCGCCGGGATCGATGCGGCCCGCCGGAAGTTCCCACATGGAAGCCTGCGCCGGAAGGCGGTACTGGCGCACCAGGAGGACACGGCCGTTCTCGTCCACCGGCATCATGACGGCGGAGCCCGCGTGGTGGACCACGGCGCGGCGGATCTCGAAGCCGCCTGGCTCAACGGCCAGATCCTCGGAGACGGTAAAAATCGGGCACTTGTAACGCTGGCGGGAGCGGATGGTCTTCATTTTGCTTCTTCGACCTTAACCTTTCCGAAGGACTCGAGCGGGGCGAGAATCCGGGAGGCGTCCCCCACCACGACGAGGGAGGCTGGCTGGGGATCCATGAAGCGGGCCGCGGCGGCCAGAATGCCTTCGGGGGAGACGGCGCGGACCCGCGTGGTGTACTGCTCGAGGTAATTGAGCGGCAAGCCCAGCAGCTTGACGGCGGCGACCTGGCTGGCCAGCCCGTCCTGGGTTTCCAGGCGGATCACGAAGACTCCGCTGAGGTAGTTCCGGGCGGTATCCAGCTCTTCGGCGGAAACCGGCTGAGCGCCGATCCGATGCATCTCGTCGAGCAGGGCCTGGATGGCGAGGGCGAGGACCTCGTTGCGCACCTGGGTGACCACCGCGAAGGAACCGGAGTCCTGAAGGGGGTAGGCGGCCGAGTGGGCGTCGTAGGCGTAGCCCATTCTCTCGCGGATGTTGGCGAAGATGCGGGAACTGGCGCCGCCACCCAGAATGGTGTTGCCTACCAGCAGCGGGAAGTAGCTGGGGTCGCGGCGTGGGACGGCCAGGCGGCCGATGCGGATGTCGGCCTGGACGGAGCCGGGGCGGTCCACCAGCACGATGGAGCGGGCAGGTTCGGGGAAGCTGGCGGGCGGCGACGGGGGCAATTCGCGAGGCTGCCAGGGGCCGAATTCGGCGGCGATCAGCTCGATGGCGCGTTCGCGCGGCGGAAGCGCCCCCAGCAGGACCAGCACGGCGTTGTTGGGAGATAGAGCGCGGTGGCGGAAACCGGCGAGGGTGGCGCGGTCGAGCTTTTCGATGGTCTCGAGGGTCGGGTCCTGGCGGAAATAGGGATGGGGAGCGAAGAGCAGCTCGGCGAGTTTCTCGTCCGCCTGGAACGAGGCCTCGGCACGCTGGGAGAGCAACTCCTGGGCGCGGTTCTGCTTGTAAAGCTCGACTTCCTCCTCGGGAAAACTGGCGCGGCGCGCGACGTCGGCCACCAGGTTGAGCAGTTGCGGCAGGTTCTCGGAGAGCGCGCTGGCGGCCAGTTGCAGATGGTCGGGACTGGAACTGGCGTGCAGCGAGCCGCCGATGGCAGCGGTCTCTTCGGCGATCTGGCGGGCGGTGCGGCTCTCGGTTCCCTCGATCAGCAACCCAGCGGCGGCTTCCGAGAGGCTGCCGGCGAGCGGCGCGGGGTCGTATTTCGAGCCGGCCTGGAAACCCAGGCGGGCGGTCACCATGGGGAAACGGCGATCCTCGATCAGCAGGACGGAGAGGCCGTTGGCGAGGCTGTTCTCGAAGACGGGCGGGAGCTTGTAGACGGGCAGAGCGGGCGTTTGGGGAGGCTTGGTCCGATCCATTACTTACCCTCCTCGGGATCGGCGGGCAGGATGTCTAGCATGGTCCGCTGTTGGGGGACGCAATAGCGCCGAGCCGCGTCCCGAATCTGGGCCGCGGTGACGGCCAGGAAAGCGTCGCATTCGGTGTTGACGTAGTCGGGATTCCGGTCCAGCAGCTCGTAGCGGCCGAGCAGGGAGGCGCGGGCGTGGGAGCTCTGAAGCCCCTGAATCCTGCCGGCGAGCAGGTGGGTGCGGGCGCGGTCGAGCTCTCCGGCATCCAGGCCGTCTTTCCACAGGCTGGCGATCTGATCCTCGACCTGGGCGACGATCTGGGCGCCGGTGAAGGCCGGGTTGTAGAGCAAGTACATGGCGTAGAGGCCGGGGTCCAGGTAGTCGGAGGGCCCGGCGAAGGGCCAGCCGAGGTTGGCGGCGTACTGGATGACGCTCTTGTTGCCCTTGACCAGGTTCTGATGGAAGCGGGAGCTGTCGCCGCCGGTGAGCAAGAGGTCGAGCATGACCAGCGCGTTGTAATCCGGGGAGCGCCGGGCCGGGCCGGGATAGCCGATGACCAGCGCGGGAACCTTGGCCAGGGGATCGCGGTAGGTCTCGGAGCAGGGTTCGGTGCGCGGCGGCTCGGCCAGACCGGGCGCCAAGGCGGGCGGCTGCGACGGGATATCCGCGAAGTAGGTCTCAACCAGCTCCCGCGCCTGGGGGACCTGGATGTCGCCGGAGACGACCAGCACGGCGTTGTTGGGCGCGTAGTGGGTCTTGAAGAAGCGGGAAACGTCTTCGACGGTGGCGGCCTCGAGGTCCTCGAAAGAGCCGATGAGGGAGTGCGAGCTTTGCCAATTGCGGAAGGCGAGTTGCGGCCAGCGATCGACGATTGCGGTGGCGTAGGGCTGGTTGTCGAAGGAGAGGCGGCGCTCCTGTTTGACGGCCTCGCGCTGGTTGTCGAGGTTGGCCGGGTTGATGGCCAGGGCGCGCATGCGGTCGGCTTCGAGCCAGAGGCCCAGGGCCAGCTTGTTGGACGGCAGGAGCTCGAAGTAATCGGTGTAATCGGGATGCGTAGAGCCGTTGAGGGAGCCGCCGTTGGATTCGACGAGCTTGAAATGGGCGCCCTTGGGAGCGTTCTCGGAGCCCTGGAACATCATGTGCTCGAAGAGGTGGGCGAAGCCGGTGCGGCCGGGTTCCTCGGCGCGCGCGCCAACGCCGTAGACGATATAGACGGTGACCACGGGGACGGCGTTGTCGGGCGAGAAGATCACGCGCAGGCCGTTCGGGAGCGTGTGCCTGAGGATGGGGATGTGGAGCGGAGTCATAGTGCGGCGAGCTGCTTCTGGAACTCCCTTAATGGTAGCGTATTGACGATGTCGGAGGCTTCCAGCCAGCCCCGGCGGGCCATGGTGACGCCGTAGCGCATGTTGGCCAGATGCTGGGGATGATGGGAATCGGTGTTGACGACGAAGCGCGCGCCGAGGAGTTTGGCCGCGTGCAGGAGCGTATCGTGAAGATCGAGTCGCTCGGGGCTGGCGTTGATCTCGAGAAAGACGTTGCGGCGGACGGCGGCCTCGACCACGCGGTCGAAGTCGAAGGTGAAAGGCTCGCGGGCCAGCAGGAGACGGCCGGTGGGATGGCCCAGAACGCGCAGGTAGGGGCATTCGAGAGCGCGCAGGAGGCGGGCGGTCATTTCGGCGGAATCCTGATTCATGTAGCTGTGCACGCTTCCAATTACCAGGTCGAGAGAGGCCAGGGCTTCGTCGTCGAGGTCCATGGAGCCATCCTTGCGGATGTCGCATTCGATGGAGGAGAAGACGTGAATGCCGAGGCTGTCCCGCAGATCGCGGACACGTTCGGCAAACGCCAGGACTCGGCGCTCGTCGAGACCGTTGGCCATGGCCAGCGCCTTGGAATGGTCCGAGATGGCGATGTACTGGTAGCCCAGGGCGCGGGCGTGGGCGGCCATTTCCTCGAGAGTGGCGCGGCCATCGCTCTCGAGAGTGTGCATGTGCAGGTCGCCGCGGATGTCGGCAATCTCGACCAGGCGCGGGAGGCGGTTGGCGGCGGCCTCGATTTCGCCGTGATTCTCGCGTAGCTCGGGCGGTATCCAGGCCAGGCCGAGTTGGGCGTAAACCTGCTCCTCGGTTTCGCCCGCGACCTTGGCGTTGTCGTCCAGACGAAAGAGGCCGTATTCGTTGAGGGTGAAGCCCAGCTTGAGGCAGCGGGCGCGGAGGGCGATGTTGTGGTCCTTGCTGCCGGTGAAATACTGGAGCGCGGCGCCGTAGCTTTCCTTAGGGAGCGCGCGGACGTCCACCTGGATGGCGTGGGGGCCAAACCTGGCGCTGGCTTTGTTGGGGCCTTTGGCAAGCACCTCGGTGACGCTGGGATGGGCTGTGAAGCGATCCAGGGCTGAGGCGGCGCCGGCGCCGGTGACCAGCAAGTCCAGGTCGCCCACGGTCTCGCGGCCGCGGCGCAGACTTCCGGCGGGGGTGACCTGATCGACGCCGGGCGTTTCGGCGAGGTAGCGGCAGAGTTCGGCGGCGACTTCATCGGCGACACTGAGCAGGAACCGGCCGGCGCTCTGGCGGTAGGTGTTGATGGAGCGCAGAACCTTGTCTTCGAGCTTGGCGCCGAGGCGGGGGAGGAGGCGGAGCTTGTGCTCCTGGCAGATGCGCTCCAGGTCGTCGATGGTGCTGACGCGGTAGTGCTCCCAGAGCAGGGCGATGGTCTTGGGGCCGAGACCCTGAATCTTGAGCAGCTCCAGAGCAGTGGGCGGGTAGCGTTCCAGGAGCTGGTCGCGACGTTCGAAGGAGCCGCGGGCGGCGATCTCCTGGAGGTTGGCGGCCATGCCTTTGCCGATGCCGGGGAGGTCGGTGACCTTGCGATTGGGGTCGCGCAGGATATCGAGAACGCTCTCGGGGCAGGCCTCGATGGCGGAGGCGGCGTTGCGGTAGCTGCGGATGCGGAAGGGGTCCTCGGCGGCGATTTCCATGAGGTCGGCGGTCTGGACCAGCAGCCGGGCGACGTCGCGGTTGTCCATGCTTCTATTGTCGCGCCGGGGGTCCCGCGAAATCACTGGGCGGGAGCCTCGGGTTCAGCGGGCTCGATGGTTGTATACTGAGTCTCTCGGGAGATCCCCTAATGGAAATCCCGCAGGAAAGGAGCGCTCCCATGCGTAACACTGTTTTCAGTCGCGTCGCAGCGTTTTGCCCCAGCGGAGCTTCGAGGTCGCTCGCCAGCCTTCTGCTCGCATTCAGTGCGATGGCGTTTCTCTTCACCGGGTCCATCTCCGTCGCACAGGATTCCAAAACTCCCGCCGTACTGCCCGCGCCATCCAGCGGCAAAGCCATCGTCTGTATCTACCGCACGTACAGATTTGTCGGATCGTCCGCGCACGACCAGCTTTTTGTCAACGGCACCCATCTCGCCAAACTCCTCAACAGCGAATACGCGTTCATGGAAGTGCCGCCGGGGACTGTTGTGATCTCCGGATTGGCCAGTACGTACTACGGAAGCATCATCATGTCCGCCGGGGCGGCCATCAATCAAGCCACGCGGAAAGAAAACGAGCGGACCCGGTTTGAGGCCGAGGCGGGCAAAACCTATTACTTCAAATGGACCTCCGGCCCCCAGGGAACCGGCATCAAGGTCACGCCCGAGGATCCCGTGGTCGGCGCCAAAGAGATGCGCAAACTCCATCTCTCCAAGCCCGTTGACGACAAGGAAGAAGCGAAACCAGGAACGACAGACACCGAGAAACCGACGCCGTAGCGTCCGCCGCGCCAGCGGTTTAGTTCTCGTCGGCCGCTCGGACACAATAGCAGCCTGTTGAATAGAGGACCCACTTCTGCGATGTTCGCCTTCCGGTGCGCCCTGGAGCCGCTGAGACGGGCCGGAATGCGGCGTAGCCGGCCGGAAGACGCCTTGCCGGGTTCGCGCGAGCGCTATTTCCCCATGAAGTTGACGGTGGTGGTGCCGGGCACGCGGACTTTGGAGTAGGCGGCAGACCAAGCGGCATGGGCCGGATTAGCGGCGTAGGCGTCAAGCGCGGCTTGGTCGGCGAACTCCATGCAGACTCCCCACTGGCGAACCTGATTGCCGACATTCATGGGACGCGCGAGCTTGCCGTACCAGACGCGGCTCAGGCCGGGTATCTTGCCGGGCAGTTCGTCGGTGGCTTTGAAGAAGGCTTGCCAGTCGGCGTCGGTGGCCGTCTCGATGGCCGTGAAATAGAAGCAGTGCATGAGCTTCTTCTCCCCGGCCGAAACCACGCCGGTAACGAGAAGCAGGTAGGCAACAGCGATGGCAAAGCGGGAAGCAAGCAACGAGATTCTCATGGTTCCTCCAACCTGGTCACGATTCTAGCAGGTTGGCCGGGGCTTCAGGTGGATGAGTGGTGGGTCCTGGCGGGCCGATGTCTCGTACAGCACCACCCACCACCCTGACCTTTGCAGTCACAGCGGACCCACGACAGTTGAACAGCGGTTGCTTGACCAGCAGGGACCCTTTGGTCTCGTCGGCAGCGGATCTGCGGCGTCTGCAATCAACTAACGCGGCGACCCGCGTGCCACAGCCAGGCCGGTAAGGTAGGTTGCCGAGAAGATGAGCGCGAAAGGAATCCAGGTTCCCAGCGGGCTTGCGAACATGGCGTAACTTCGCTCGAACACCGGTGCGACAAGGAACGCATCCATGGCAATGACCACCGAGAGGAAGACCACCGCCGTTTGCAGCGGGGTGGTGCTAGCGAATCGTTTGAAGTACAGCAGTGAGAGCAACCCGAACCCAATCGGAGCCCCGATGGCGTGGACGGCCAGCGTGGCGCGCATGGACAAGAACCGTCTCCCTACACCGATCAACAGGCCGCAGTAGGCCCACCCTGCCAACGCGTGCAGCAGCATCGCCACGACACCGCTCAAACGCACCCTGCTCTTCGCCATGGATACGCCGCCGTCACCCTGAGAATCAGGTTAGCTCCAACCGCACCTAACCATCAACGTGTCGCGCCGCAGTCCGCAGTGCAGCATCGCCCGTCACCCTCCTCTTGACAAGCACTGAATCCTCTTGCTATCGTTAATCGACGATATGGTTACGCGAGCGAAGCATCTCGACGGCGACCTCTGCTGCCCACCGGAACCGGCGCCGCCGCAACTGAGTCCGCCCAACCTGGAAGGAGCGGAAGCAGACGAGGAACTGGCCAAGCTGGCCAAGGCCATCGGGCATCCCGCCCGCGTGCGCATCCTCCGGCTGCTGTCAAGAAAGGCAGCGCGAGTGTGCAGCCAGATTGTCGACGAACTGCCGCTGGCCCAATCCACCGTTTCCGAGCACCTTCGCATCCTCAAAGAGGCCGGCCTCGTCCGCAGTTCTGAGGACGGGCCACGCGTGGGCTACTGCATCAACTTCGACGGGCTGCGGCGGCTCAGAGCCCTCGTGGCCATCATCTAACGCCAGGAGTCATTCGATTGCCCTCTCAATCGCCAATCGTCGATGCACGACGGCCCTCGCCGAAGAGGCTCAGAGGCTTCGAGCGGTACCTCAGCCTCTGGGTCGCCTTATGCATGTTAGCCGGCGTACTCATCGGCAAATCCATACCCCAGCTCATCGACCAACTCCGACGGCTGGAGTTCGGCGCGGGAAGCCAGATCAATATCCCAATCGCCGTGCTCATCTGGCTAATGATCATCCCCATGATGATGAAGGTGGACTTCGCCGCCATCCGCAACGTGGGCCACAAGCCGCGCGGCTTGCTCGTGACGCTGTTCGTGAACTGGCTGGTGAAGCCGTTCTCGATGGCCCTGATCGCCTGGCTATTCTTCCGATTCCTCTTTAGGGCTTGGATTCCACCCGCGGACGCCGGCCAGTACATCGCTGGATGCATCATTCTCGCGGCAGCGCCATGCACGGCGATGGTCTTCGTCTGGAGCTACCTCACCGACGGTGATCCCGCGTACACACTCGTGCAAGTGTCCATCAACGACCTCATCATGCTCTTCCTGTTCGCGCCCATCGTCAGATTCCTGATAAATGGCGCTTCCACCCTGCGCGTCCCATTCCAGGTGCTCCTGTACGCCGTCGGCGTCTTTATCGTAGTTCCTCTCACGGCCGGCACAGCCTTGCGGATCGCCTTCATTCGCCGCCATGGAATGGAGTGGTTCGAACAACAACTCTTGCCCCGCTTCGCGCCCGTCGGCATGACGGCGCTGCTCGCCACGCTCGTGCTGATCTTCGCCTTCCAAGCGGACAACATCACCTCGAAACCATTCCACGTGGCCTTGATCGCCATACCGATCCTATTGCAGGTGTATGTCAACTCAGCGCTCACGTATGGCCTGATGCGCTTCTTCAAGGTCCGTCATGCGGTCGCCGCGCCGGGAGCGCTCATTGGCGCAAGCAACTTCTTCGAGCTCGCTGTGGCCACGGCGATCGCGCTGTTCGGCCCGGGATCGGGAGCGGCCTTGGCAACGGTTGTCGGCGTCCTCATCGAGGTGCCCGTGATGCTCTCCGTTTGTTCCTTCTGCAACCGAACGCGTCACTGGTTTCCGGAAACAGAAGGCGTCGGCGCCGATCGCTGAATCGCAGTTCAAAAGCAATGCAACAAAGAGAGGAAAGATCACAACACCCATTTCGGGGGCTGCTATGACGCCACGACACTTCAACGTGCTCTTCCTGTGTACTGGCAACTCGGCGCGATCCATCATGGCGGAAGCACTTCTGAACCAGAAAGGACGACCTCACTTCACCGGGTACAGCGCGGGCAGCCACCCCACGGGTCACGTCCACCCCGAGGCGCTCCGGCAACTGCAAGGCGCCGGCTTGCCGACGGAGGGGCTGCGCAGCAAGAGCTGGGACGAGTTCGCCACAACCGACGCGCCCAAGATCCACTTTGTGTTCACCGTGTGCGACAGAGCGGCGGCCGAAACGTGCCCAATCTGGCCCGGTCACCCGCTCACGGCCCGGTGGGGAATTCCCGACCCAGCGGCGGTGAAGGGAACACCGCAACAAGTGGAGCGCGCCTTCTTCGAAGCCTTCACGATCCTCGATCGGAGGATCTCACTCTTTTTGTCATTGCCGCTAGCGACGCTGGAGCGTGAAGTCATCCAAAGCGAGATCGACCGCATCGGCCGGCTCTAGGCCAACATCGTTTGAGCTCTGTGGTATACAGATGCGAACGTCCGTTTGGGAGGATGGCTGTCGAGGGAGGTCCGGCAGCGGATGAGCGGAGAGCGGTTGCGACGGCGTTCTGGGAAAGCACGGCCGGTCTCGGGCAGGCACTGGGATTCCGGTGAGGACGGTCTCCGCAAACTTATCTTGACGGGTATGGCGTCGAGCGGTTTGAGGACTGTTGCCCGGGGCTTCAGGTGGCGGAGTGGTGGGTCCTGGTGGGCCGGGCGGCGGCGGCGTCGAGCAGAATCCGGACTCTGGATGCCAGGGCCTTGCGGGTGAAGGGTTTCTGCAACAGATGAGTTTCATGTTCCAGGAGGCCGTGGCGGGCGATGGCTTCGTCGGTGTAGCCGGAAATGTAGAGCACCTTGAGATGGGGCTGCATGGAGAGAAGCTTTTCGGCCAACTGGCGGCCGCTCATCCCGGGCATGATGACGTCGGTGAGCAACATGTCGATAGGGTCGGGGTGGGCCTCCAAAATGCGCAGGGCAGTGGGTCCGTCGCAAGCCTCGAGCACCGTGTAGCCCTGCGAGAGCAGCATGTCGCGGGTAAGCTCGCGGACCTGGTCCTCGTCCTCGACCAGCAAAATGGTCTCGCTGCCTCGGCGGGGCGGCCGCGGGGGGGGCTCTTTGCGGAGCGGCTGCGGGGCGCGATCGATGCGCGGAAGGTAAATGCGAAAAGTGGTGCCTTTCCCCAGCTCCGTTTCAACGAGGATGTCGCCTCTGCTCTGTTTCACCTGGCCGTAGACGGTGGAGAGGCCGAGGCCGGTCCCTTTGCCCCTGGGTTTGGTGGTGAAGAACGGTTCGAAGAGCCGCGCGCGGACGTTTTCGTCCATCCCGGTTCCGGTATCGGCGACCGAGAGCATCACATAGCCCCCGCGGGGCAGGTCGGGAGGGGCGCCGGGGGCGTGGGCCTCCAGATCGAGGGAGGCGATCTCAATGCTCAGCCGGCCGCCCTCGGGCATGGCATCGCGCGCGTTCACGGCCAGGTTCATGAGCACTTGCTCGAGCTGGCCGGGGTCGGCCTTGACACGGACAGGCTGGGGCGCGGGGGCCAGCCGCAGCTCGACGTCCTCGCCGATCACGCGGCGCAGCATCTTACTCACCTTTTGAACCAGGCGGTTCAGATCCAGGACTTTGGGTTGCACGACCTGGTGGCGGCTGAAGGCCAGCAATTGCCTGGTTAGAGCACTGGCGCGATTGGCGGCCTCGACCACGGTTTCCAGGTCCTTGCGCACCGGGTCGCGGGCGGCGAGGCCGTCCAGCGCGATCTGTCCGTAGCCGCCGATGATGGTGAGCAGGTTGTTGAAGTCGTGCGCGACCCCACCGGCCAGGCGTCCCAGCGCCTCGAGCTTCTGGGACTGGCGGAACTGCTCTTCCAGCCGCATGCGCGCGGTGACGTCCTGGAAGTACACGGAGAGGCCGTCTTCGGAGGGATAGGCGTGCACCTCGGCCCAGAACTTGCCTCCGGGATAGAGAGCCGAAAAGCCCACTGGGACGTTTCCGGCGGCGGCAGTGCGGCACTGGGTCTCGAAGACGGTGCCCAACAACTCGGGGAACTCTTGCCAGATATGGCCGCCGATCAGATTCTCCCGCGAGCGTCCGATGAGCTGCTCGGCCTTGCGGTTGAGATAGGTGAAGCGCCAATCGCGGTCCAGGGCGAAGAATCCGTCGGTGATGCTTTCCAGGATGTTGGAGATGCGCCGGCTGGATTCGTGCAGCGCGTCCTCGGTCCGCTTGCGTTTGGCGATGTCGCGCACGATGCAGGTGACCCGATCGCCGCTGGCGGACCGGATGGGGCTGAGGCTGATCTCGACCGGAAACTGGGAGCCATCCTTGCGCAGCGCCTCGACGCAACCGCCCGGGGCGACCTCGCGGCTCGCGGAATCCGCCAGGAAGCTGGCGCGATGGCCGGGGTGCGCGGCGCGGAAGTTCTCCGGCACGAGGAGTTCGACGGGCTGTCCGAGCAGCTCTTCTCGAGCGAAGCCGAAGAGCCTCTCGGCGGCGGCGTTGAGGAGCAGAATGCGCCCGTCGCGATCAACTTCGAGAATGGCGTCCGGCGCGGCCTCGAGCAGTTCGTAGAACCGAGCGCCGGCTAGGGCCTGCGCCAGGGCGTCCCGCTCGCCGAGATGAAGCTGGGCGCGCTCCTGTTCCGCGCGGCGTTGGATGGCGCGATGCACGGCCAGCGGCAAGCGGCCCAGCCGGTCCGCGAGGAGGTAATCGGAGGCGCCCTGGCGAAGGCACTCCAGCGCGGCCGCCTCGCCGGCCGGAGAGGCTACCAGCACCACGGGGATATCGAGACCGCTTTCGCGCAAGAAGTTCAGCAGGTCGAGGCCGGTCCATCCGGGCAGCTCGGAGTCCGCCAGGATGACATCGCAGGGCCGGGCCGCGGACGCGTTGCGGAAATCCTCCGGCGTCGAAACCACCTCGGCGCGGACCTTCATGCCGGCCTTGGCCAGCTCGTCGAGGCGCCACTGGGCATCCTCGGAATTCCGGGCGAGCACAAGAACACCGACCTCGGTAGGCGGGACGGCGGGGTCGGAACAGTAGGCGGCCAAATCGGAACCATTTTACCTCGGCGCGGGCCAGGGTGGATAAAACTTAATGAACGGCCACGCTACAATGCGTGTAATGACTCGCCTTCCGGGCGCCCACTTCCTGCGCAACCTGGTGGAGCGGCGAAACTTGCTGTTCCAGATGGTGCGGCGCGACTTCAGCCAGCGCTTTGTGGGATCGGCGGCCGGCTGGTTGTGGGGCGTGATCCAGCCGCTGGTGCTGCTGGTGAGCTGGGTGTTTGTGTTCAAGACCTGCATGGGACTTCAGTTACCCGCCGACGCGCCCACGCGGAATTACGCGCTGCACCTTTTCGCCGGCTTCCTGCCCTGGCTACTGTTTCAAGAAACCGTGCAGCGCTCCGCGACCTGCCTGCTGGAGCACGAGAACCTGATTACCAAGACGGTCTTTCCCGCGGAGATCGTGCCGGTCTCGATCTTTCTGTCGTCGCTCGTGAACCACCTAATCGCGTTACTGCTGGCGATGGGGGCGATTGGAATCTGGGAGCGGCACTTCAGCGCGCAGGTGCTGTGGCTGCCGGTGTACATGCTTCTGATCGGGCTGCTGGCGGTGGGGATTGGCTGGATCGTCTCGAGCCTGCACGTCTACCTGCGGGACACGGCGCAGGTGCTCGCCGTGGTGCTGACGTTCTGGTTCTGGTTCACGCCCATCTTCATCACCGAGAGCATGATTCCGCCGCGCTGGCGTTTTGTGCTGCGGGCCAACCCGCTGGCCTACCTGGTGCGGGCCTACCGCGACCGGCTGCTCTCGAGCCGTCCGCCCAGCCTGCGCGAGATGGCCATTGTCGGAGCCTACGCCGTGGCCGCGTTCGTAGCCGGTGGCTTCTTCTTCCGCCACCTCAAGCGCGGCTTCGCCGACGTGCTGTGAGGGCGGGTCAGCCTGTCGTATCGAGCGAGGAGCTGGAGAGGCTGCTGGTTGTTCCGGCGTTGAGCAACTCAGCCATCATGGCGCCCTGCACGGCGGTCTGATCGTTGGCGAGTTGGCTGGTTCCGGATGCGGCGGTGGAGGCGGCGGAAGCGGACGATGCGCCGGTGGCCGGCTGCGCCGCCCCGGAGGCGGCCGCGGTCAAGTCGGCCTGGATGTTCTCAAGAAAGCCGTTCAGGCTGTTGGCGGGACTGCTCGATGAACTGTTGGAGGCTCCAAACAGCTCGTTCATGCCCTCCAACTGCGTGGCAGCCACGCTCAGTTGGACGATGTCGGTCGTCGAGGCGTTCTTGAGCATGGACGTTGTGACTAGCGAGGACAGCGGCGACGAACTCATATTGGAAAGGGTCTGGAACAAGTCCGCGATGCCCGGACTGAGCGAAGAGACGGAACCCATGGATCACACCTCTAATTGGCATATCGGCCGGGATGGGGCCGATTTTAGATAAACTTGGTGGAAGATATACGATGCCCAAGAAGCTGACAGCGCACGTGAAGGCCGCGGGTTGAGCGTCCAAGCTGAGTCCAAAGTTATTGGACCAGGTGCTGGCCCGCGTGCCGGCGGCGGCGGATAGGAACGTGCTGGTAGGGTTTGAAAACGCCGACGATGCCGGCGTCTACAAGCTGACGTCGGAGTGTGCCCTGGTGCAGACGGTGGACTTCTTCACGCCCATCGTCGACGATCCGTTCACATTCGGCGCGATTGCGGCGGCCAACGCCTTGAGCGACGTCTACGCCATGGGGGGCCGGCCGCTCACGGCGCTGGCGCTGGTGGCATATCCGGCCCAAGGGGACCCGGAGGACCTGGTCGAGATCCTGCGGGGCGGGGCGGCGAAGATGCTGGAGGCGGGCTGCGCGATCGTGGGCGGGCACAGCGTGGCGGACGCGGAGATCAAGTTCGGCTACGCGGTGACCGGTCTGGTGCATCCGGACCGCGTCTTCCCGAACCTGGCGGCGCGGCCGGGCGACCTGCTGGCGTTCACCAAGCGGCTGGGCACGGGGGTGATCGCGACGGCATTGAAACGCGGCATCGCCGGGGCGCGGCACGTCCGGAGTTCGATTGCCTCGATGCTCGAATTGAACCGCAGCGCCTGCGAGGCGATGATTGCCTTCGGCGCGCACGCCTGCACCGACGTGAGCGGGTTCGGGCTGATCGGGCACGCGCGGGAAATGGCGCTGGCCAGCGGCGTCACGATCGAGATCGAAGCCAGGAAGGTGCGGTTTCTGCCGGGCGCGCTGGAATATGCGCGGCAGGGCGCCATTCCGGGCGGGCTGAAGAACAACCGGGAGTTCGCGGGCTGCGCGGTCGAGATGGCGCGCGAGCTGGCGCCGGAGATCGAGGACCTGCTCTACGATCCTCAGACCTCGGGCGGCCTGCTGATCTCGGCGGCCGCGCCGGAAGCTGCCGCGATCGCGCGGAACCTGCCGGGCGCATACCTAATAGGCCGCGTGGTGGAGCGGCGGGAAAAGGCCATTCGAATCGTATGAATCCTCTGATTGTGGCACTAGATTTCGAGTCGGCGGAGCGCGCCCGCGAACTGGTGGAGGCGCTGGGCGAGTGGATTCCCACTTACAAAGTCGGGCTGGAACTCTACGCCGCCGCGGGCATGCCGTTCGTGAAGGAACTCATCGAGCGGGGCAAGGACGTCTTCCTGGACCTGAAGCTCTACGACATCAGGGAAACGGTGAAGCGGACGGTGGCGCAACTGGCATCCAGCGGCGTGCGCTTCACAACCGTGCATGGGAGCAACGCGGTGATGCAGGCGGCGGTGGAGGGGCGTGGAGCGTCGAAACTGCAGTTGCTCGCGGTGACCGTGCTCACCAGCTTCGATCAGGCCGACCTGGCCGATCTGGGGTATCCCTGTACAGTTTCCGAGTTGGTGGAGCTGCGCGTGCGCAAAGCCCTGGAGGCGGGCGTGGACGGGATCGTGTGCTCGCCGCTGGAAGTAGCCGCGGTGCGCGCCATCGCGGGGCCGCAAGCGGTGCTGGTGACGCCCGGCGTGCGCTCGGTCGGGGCGGGGAAGGGCGATCAGAAGCGCGTAGCCACGCCAGCGGAAGCGCTCTCCAGCGGCGCCGACTACTTGGTGATCGGCCGCCAGATCACCCGCGCGCCCGATCCGGCCGCCGAGGCGCGAAGGATCCTCGCGGAGATTCAGCGCTAGCTCGTTCTACTATCTCCACCCGAAATTCATCTCTATGGTCACGAACACGCGCACGGGTTTGCCGTCCTTCATGCCCGGCTCGAATTCCCACTGCTGGAGGGCCTCGATGGCGCTCTTGTCGAGGTCCGGGTGCAGGCTCTTGACGACCGCGACGTCCTCAGGACGGCCCTCCTGGTTGATAACCGCGCTGAGAATGACGGTGCCGCGAACGCGCGCCTTGTGAGTCTCCTCGGTGTACTCCGGCTCGACTCTTTTGAGTGCTCGCGGGGCCGAGACGCCTTCGCCCACCTTGTAAATCGTATCTTCGGTTTGGGGCTGCGGCAGTTGGAAAGTCACTGCCATCGTTTCGGCCGTACGCACGGGTTTGCCGTCCTTCTTAGCCGGCTCGAAGGTCCACTGTTCGATGGCGGCGACGGCACTCTTATCGAGATCGGGGCGCAGACTCGTCCTGACGCGGATGTTCTCAGGACGGCCTTCCGCGCTGATTTCAACATAGAGAACGACAGCGCCTTGAACGCCTGCCTGGCGGGCTTCTTCGGTATAGGCCGCCTCGACGGTGTGGATCGGCCGCGGTGTGGTGACGTCGCCGCCAATCTTGTAAAGCGGCTCGTCGGCGAAGGAGAACTGGCCTACGACCAGAGCGCAACCGGCAACACCCAAGACCGAGAATAACGTCCGCATGCTGCCAGTATACGCGCCCCAGGCCGCGCATGGCACAATGAACTTGTGACCGGCCATCAAATACGCCAGCAGTTTCTCGACTTTTTCGCCGCGCGCGGCCACCGCATCGTGCGCAGCTCGTCGCTCGTACCCGCGAACGATCCCACGCTGCTGTTCACCAATGCGGGAATGAACCAGTTCAAGGACGTCTTCCTGGGAATGGAGAAGCGCGATTACTCGCGCGCCACTTCGTCGCAGAAGTGCGTGCGCGCGGGCGGCAAGCACAACGACCTGGAGAACGTCGGCTACACGCGCCGCCATCACACCTTTTTCGAGATGCTGGGCAACTTCTCCTTCGGCGACTATTTCAAGGCCGAAGCCATCGAATTCGCCTGGGACCTGATTACCCGCGATTTTGGGATTCCGAAGGACCGCCTGTACGTCACCGTGTTCCGCGAAGACGACGAGGCGGAAGAGCTGTGGCAGAAGGTGGCGGGCGTGCCCAAGGACCGCATCTTCCGGCAGGACGAGAAGGACAACTTCTGGCAGATGGGCGAAACCGGTCCCTGCGGCCCGTGCTCGGAGCTGCATTACGACCTGGGGCCGGGGACGGCGGAGATCCCCGTCGAGGACGACCGGTTTCCGAGCGAATCCGGCCGCTTCGTCGAGATCTGGAACCTGGTGTTCATGCAGTACGACCGGGACACGGACGGCGTGCTCACGCCGCTGCCCCGGCCGTCGATCGACACCGGCATGGGCCTGGAGCGGGTGACGGCGGTGCTGCAGGGCCAGCTTTCGAACTACGAGACCGACCTGCTGCGCCCCATCATCGAGCGGGCCGCCACGATGTTTGGAGTGGCTTACGGCCAGGACGCCACGGTGGATTCGGCGCTGCGCATCGTGGCCGATCACAGCCGCGCGGCGGAATTCCTGATTCACGATGGCGTCGTGCCGGCCAACGACGGGCGCGGCTACGTGCTGCGCAAGATCATGCGGCGCGCCATGCGGCACGCGCGGCGGACCGGGGTCATGGAGCCGTTCCTGTATCAACTGACCGGCTACGTCGCGGAGCTGATGCGGCCGGCGTATCCCGAGCTGATGGAGAGCCTGGAGCGTGTGGCGCGCATCGTGAAGGACGAGGAGCACCGCTACGCCACCACTTTCCTGGTGGCCGAGAAGATTTTCCACGACGAGGCCAAGAGCGCCGCCCAGGGCGTGCTCGCCGGAGCTGTCGCCTTCAAGCTTTACGACACCTACGGCCTGCCGCTGGAAGAGCAGGAGGAGATGGCGCGGGAATACGGGCTGGCGATCGACCGCGAGGGCTTCCGCTTGGAAATGGATAAGCAGCGCGAGCGCGCGCGGGCCAGTTGGAAGGGCGGCGAGCGGGCCGTGATCGCTCCCGTGTACCAGGAATTGCTCTCCGGCGGGCGCACGCGCTTTCTGGGCTACGACCAGATGGAGGCTACAGCGCGCGTGGTGGGCTTGGTGGCGGAGCAGCAGGCGGTCGAGAGCGTGGCGGCGGGCCAGCGCGTGGAGGTGGTGCTGAATGCGACGCCGTTCTACGCCGAAGCGGGCGGGCAGGTGGGCGACCACGGAGCGCTCTACCATGTCGAGAGCGGAGAGAAGGTGGCCCAGGTCGAGGACACCTACGCGCCCATCGCGGGTCTGGCGGTGCACCGTATTGTCGCGCTCGCGCCGCTCGATCGCGGCCAGGAACTGCGTGCGCAAGTGGACGAAGGGCGGCGGCGTTCCACCATGCGCAACCACACCGCCACGCACCTGCTCCACGCGGCCCTGCGCACGGTGCTCGGCCCGCACGTCAAGCAGGCGGGCAGCGTGGTGGATCCGGCGCGGCTGCGCTTCGATTTCACGCACTACGCCGCCCTCGACGAGGCGGAGCTGGCGGAGGTCGAGCGGCTCGTGAATGCGCAAGTGCTGCGCGACAGCGCCGTGCGGACCGATCAAATGGAACTTGACCGGGCGCTGGAGACCGGCGCCATGGCCCTGTTCGGCGAGAAGTACGGCGACCGGGTGCGCGTGGTGTCCGTACCGGGATTCAGCCGGGAGTTGTGTGGCGGTACGCACGTGGGGCGCACCGGGGAGATCGGCCTGGCGAAGATCGTTTATGAGGGCAGCATCTCGGCCGGAGTGCGGCGCATCGAAGCGGTGACCGGTGAAGGGGCGCTGGAGCGCCTGCGGGAGACGATGCGCGCCGTGCGGCAGATGGCTGGACTGCTGCGCGCGCCCGAGCCGGAGCTGATCGAGCAGGTGGAGAAGATGTTGGATCATCGCCGTGCGCTGGAGCGGCAGATCGAGCAGCTCAAGAGCAAGGTGGCGCAAGCGGAAGCCGCCGGCCTGGATAGCGAAAGGCGCAATATCAAGGGCGCGTGGGTCGTCCGGGCTGTTGTGCCCGGCATGGACCGTGCGCAGCTCCGATCGTTGAGCGATTCCCAGCGGAGCAAGGGCGTGGACGTCGTCGTTCTGGGAACCAACACCGGGGAGGTGGTTTCGGCCGTGCGCAAAGATCTCGCCGGCAAAGTCGATGCCGGCAAACTGCTACGGGCGCTCGGCGTCAGGGGCGGTGGCAGGCCGGATCTGGCGGAGGGCCGCATCCAGGACCCCGCCGCGCTCGGCGCCGCACTGGACCGGGTCTACGACGAGGTGGAGAAACTGCTGTGAAGTGCGATGCCGTGGTGGTCGGCGCCGGGCCTACCGGCCTGGCCTGCGCCATTGAGCTGGAGCAGCGCGGCATCCCGACGGTGATCTTCGACAAAGGCTGCCTGCTGAATTCTATTTACAATTATCCGACGCACATGGTGTTTTTCACGACGCCGGAGCTGCTGGAGATCGGCGGCATCCCGATGACCGCGATCCGCGACAAGCCGAACCGCACCGAAGCTCTCAAATACTACCGAAGAGTGGCCCAGCACTACCGGCTGAATATCCACCAGTACGAGCGGGTGGAGAGGATCGAGGGGGACGACGGCGCGTTCCTCGTCCACACCGTTGGCCGGACGGGCCGCACGCAAGCTTACGAGGCGCGCAAGATCGTGCTCTCGACGGGCTACTACGACGTTCCGAACCGGCTGGGGGCGCCGGGCGAGGACCTGGACAAGGTGATTCACTACTACCGGGAGGCGCATCCCTATTACGATATGGACGTTGCGGTGGTCGGCGGAGGCAACTCGGCGGCTATCGCGGCGCTCGAGCTATACCGCGGCGGCGCGCGCGTGACGCTGATTCACCGCGGGGAGGCGCTGGACGCCCACGTGAAGTACTGGATTAAGCCGGACCTCGAAAACCGCATCGCGTGCGGGGAAGTCCAGGCGCATTTCCGCTCCCAAGTGGCCGAGATCCGGCCGGAATCGATTCGCGTGCTCGCGCCCGAGGGCGAGCTCGAGCTAAAGAACGATTTCCTCTTCGCGATGACCGGCTACCGGCCGGATATAGAGTTCCTGGCGCGGCACGGCATCGTGTTCGAGCCGGAGAGCGGACGGCCGTACACCGATCCGGAGACGCTGGAGAGCCGGCGGCGGGGCATCTACCTGGCGGGTGTCATCGTAGCCGGCATGCACACCAACGAGATCTTCATCGAGAACGGCCGCTTCCACGGAAAGAAGATCGCGGAAGCGATTGCGCGGGGGCGGTAGGCAACGCTGCGCGGGGACAGTCGAGATTCCGCTGAAGTTGTGGTACCTTATTCTGACTGTGCGAAAAACCTCGAATGAGCGTTACCGGCGGATGCTGGAACAGAAGGCGGAAGAGGTCCGGGCGGGGCTTTCCGCGACGCGGGCGGAGGTGGTGCGGCGTCAGGACGAGCCGCAAGACATCGGCGACTGGCTCCAGAAGAGTCATGACGAGTGGCTGTTCTTGAACCAGAATCGGATCGAAAGCGAACTTCTCCGGGAGGTGGAGGCGGCTCTGCACAGGCTGGAGGAAGGGGACTACGGAATCTGCCAGGGTTGCGGAGCGCCGATCCTGGAGGAGCGGCTGGAGGCGGTGCCGTGGGCGTCGCACTGCGTGCGCTGCCAGGAAGCTCGGCCGGACCGCGATCTGGTAGAATAGAACCCAAGGTTGAAGGGAAAGACAATGGAAAAAACAGCGCAGAACATCCAGGAAGCCTTCCTGAACAACGCGCGAAAAGACAAGACCTTTCTGACAATCTACCTGATGAGCGGCGTGAAACTCTCCGGGCGCATACGGAGCTTCGACAAGTACTCGTTAATCCTGGAATCCAACAGCCAGGAGCAGTTGATCTTCAAGCACGCGATCTCGACGGTGGTGGTTTCGAAAGCGGGCCACACCTTCGCGGCTACCGCCGGACCCAGCGCGGGGCCAAGCGCGCAGCCCGCCAACCCGGAGCCGCCCGAGCCGCCGGAGGGCTGATATCCCTCTCACCGACAGCGTGCAGGAACGCGCCATTCTGGCCGGCCTGGAAATCACGGGCCGGGCAGGCAGCCGGTTCACTAAGGCATCCGACAAGCTGGACTACTCCGCCGAAGAATCGCTGGAGGAGTTGTCCGTTCTGGCCGATAGCGCGGGGGCGCGGGTGGTGGATCGGGTGCTGCAATCCAGGGAGCGGCCGGAAGCGGCCACGCTGATCGGCTCGGGCAAGCTGAAGGAACTCTCGCAACGGGTGCAGGGCGAGGAAGCCGACGTGGTGATCTTCGACCACGACCTGACGCCAACCCAGCAGCGGAACCTGGAACGGACGCTGGGCTGCAAGGTGGTCGACCGGACGCAGTTGATCCTGGACATCTTCGCGCGGCGGGCGCGGACGCGGGAGGGCCAACTGCAAGTCGAACTGGCGCAGTTGAACTATCTGCTGCCACGGCTGGCGGGCCATGGCGTCGAGATGTCGCGGCTGGGCGGCGGGATCGGGACGCGGGGTCCGGGCGAAACGCAACTGGAGACGGACCGGCGTCGAATCGCGCGGCGGCTGGGGAAAATCCAGCAGAATCTCGAAGCCGTGCGCGGCGGACGGGCGGTGCAGCGGCGGCAGCGGCAGGCGGTGCCGCTGGCAACGGCGGCGCTGGTGGGGTACACGAACGCGGGCAAATCCACGCTGTTCAACCGGCTGACCGGGGCGCAAGTGGCGGCCGACGCGCGCATGTTCGCCACGCTGGACCCGACGGTGCGCACGCTGACGCTGCCCTCGCGGCGGAGGATGCTCTTGAGCGACACGGTGGGGTTCATCCGCAATTTGCCGGTGACGCTTGTGAAGGCCTTCCGGGCAACGCTCGAAGAGGTGACCGAGGCGGCGCTGATCCTGCACGTGGTGGACGTCAACTCGGGCCACGCGGAGCAGCAGATGGCGCACGTGCGGAAGGTGCTCTCGGAGATCGGGGCGGCCGAGACACCGCAGCTCCTGGTGCTGAATAAAATCGATCTCGCGCCGGGCGGAGACGGGGGCTCGATCGGCGAGCCGGATGCGGCGGTGGCTGTCTCGGCGCGCACGGGGCAGGGAGAGGCGGAGCTGCTGGCGGCGATCGACCAAGCGCTGCCCTTCGAAGCCATGGTGGCGGCGAGGTTCCGCTTCCCGCTGGGCGAGGGCGCCAGGGTCAACCTGCTATACGAACTGGGGCGGGTGACGGGGAGGCGCTACGAGGGGGAATACTGCGAAATCGAGGCCGAGGTGTCGCTTGCGCTGAAGGAGCGGCTGGCCAAGTACGCGGTGTAACTCGCGGTATATTTGAGGGGTAAATGAATCTGCCGAATCTGCTCACGCTGCTTCGGATCTTCTTCGTGCCATGGCTGGTGGCGGCGCTGGTGCAAGAGGATCTGGTGCTGCCGCTGCGGGGCACGGTGATCACCAACGACCTGCTGGCGCTGGCGATCTTCCTGGCGGCGTCGGCGACCGATTTGCTGGATGGGTATCTGGCGCGGCGCTGGAAGCAGGTGACGACCATCGGGACGCTGCTGGATCCGATCGCGGACAAGCTGCTGATCTCCGCGGCGTTGATCGCGCTGGTGCAGATCCGCGTGGTGCCGGCCTGGATGGTGGTGCTGATCGTAGGGCGGGAATTCGCGGTGACCGGGCTGCGGAGCATCGCGGCGACGGCGGGCTATACGATCCAGGCCAGCGAGCTGGGCAAGACCAAGATGACGGCGCAGGTGATCGCGGTAACTATGCTTTTGTTGGGGAAGCACTGGCCGGTGCTGGCGCCGTGGGCCATGCTGTGGATGTGGGGCGTGGTGGGTGTGGCGATGATCTCGGCGGTGGCTTACTTCCGCAAATTCTGGCGCAAAATAGACGACGGGATCAAACGCCGGCGGCGCGTGGAACTGCTGTTGCTGGACCGGGAGGAGAAGCGGGAGCGGCTCAGGGCGCGTCGGCGGGAGGCTCGGGCGTTGGAGGGCGAGGGGCGAGGATATTGAAGCCGTCGGGGGTGAACTCGACGTTCCGCGCCTGCCCCTTCGGACCGAGGGCCGCCACCGGCTGGCCATTCCAGAAGACCTCGAGAGCGGCGGCGTCGCCGACCCTCAGTTGCACTAACCGGGTAGCGTCCACATTGCGGATCTCGCCGGGCTGGAGGGTGGCGCTGAAGGAGTACTTGCCGTCCACGGCGACGCGCACCCAGGCGGCCGCGGTAGCGTGAATGCGAACGTGCAGGCGAACGGCTGGGGCGGGCTCCGAGGCGGATTCGGCGGGCGGCGTCTGGTCCGCCGTGGCTTCGACGGTTGGCGCCGGAGCGGGCTGGGGCTGGCTGGGAACGGCGGCTTCGGCGGGCGGCTCCGTAGTAGCGGAGGCGACCGGCGCCGGAGCGGGCGGGGGCTGGCTGGGAACGGGGGCAGGTTGCACGGCGGGCCGCGGCGGCTGCGGAGCCGGAACGGAGAGGGCCGAGGCGGCGGGCTTGAATTCGCGACTTCGCTGCCAGTACATGAAGATGGCCGAGCAGACGCCGACGATGAGCAGGAGAGCGGCCAGGGAACCTAGCGGACGAAGCCAATGGGAACTTGGGCGGGCGGCGCGCATGGGCGGCACATCGAAATTCTCGCGGGCGGCGGGCTGGTCTTCGAGCGTGGGAACGCTCTCGCAAGCGGCGAGGCGGTTCAGCTCGGGCTCGAAGCTGGCCTCGTCGAGATCGAGGGCGCGGGCGTATTGCCGGACAAAGCTGCGGGTGAAGAAAATGCCGGGCAGGCTCTCCAGGTCGTCGGCCTCGATGGCCTCCAGCATAACGATGTTGATCTTGGTGAATTCGGCGATTTGCTGAAGATCGAAGCCGCGGCGGAGGCGTTCCGCGCGCAGCCTTTCCCCAATGGAGTCCATACCGAGAAGCCGAGCGATCCCGAGGGCTATAATACCAGAATCAGTGGAGCGATTCGAGAAGCCCGAGATCTCGGTGATCGTGGTGAATTGGAACCGGCGCGAGTTGTTGCGGGCGTGCCTGGAATCGCTGAGGGGGCAGGCGGGAGCGGAGTTCGAGACCATCTTGGTGGACAACGGGTCGACGGACGGCTCGGTGGAGATGGCGGAACGGGAATTCGGGGGGCGGGCGGAACTGGGTCTGCGGGTGATCGCCAACCGCGAGAACCGGGGCTTCTGCGTTGCGAACAACCAGGGGATCGCGGCCGGGCGCGGCGCCTTCGTGGCGCTGCTGAACAACGACGCGGAAGCCGGGCCGGGCTGGCTGGCGTCGCTTCGGCGGGCGATCGGGAGCGCGCCGGAGATCGGCATGGCGGCTTCGAAGATTGTGGTGTGGGAAGACCCGCAGCGCATCGACAAAGCGGGCCACCTGATCTATCCGGATGGGCAAAACCGGGGGCGCGGATCGGGGGAGCAGGACCTGGGACAATACGACCGGATGGAGGAGGTCCTATGGCCCGACGGTTGCGCCGCCATGTACAAAAGAGCGATGTTGGACGAGATCGGCGGATTCGATGAGGATTTCTTCGCCTATGGCGACGACGCGGAATTGGGGCTGCGCGGGCGGATTGCGGGCTGGTGCTGCCTGTATGCGCCGGAGGCCGTGGTGCGGCATCACCGGGGCGCCACGCTGGGGTTGGGCTCGGCGCGGCGGCTGGAACTCATCGAACGCAATCGGGTGTTGCTGGCCGCGAAACTGTTTCCCTGGAGTCTGCTGTGGCTGAACGGCGCATATTACGCGGCGAGGCTGAGCGCGGGAGCGTGGGCGGCGGCACGGGGGCAGGGCGAGATGGCGCACTTCCCGGGGCTGCGCGGCAAGCTGCGGGCGGCCCTGGCGCTCGCGAAGGGGGACCTGGCCGCGCTGCGGATGCTGCCGCGCATGTTGAGGAAACGGGCGGCGATCGAGAGAATCCGGAAGCTGACGCCGGGACAGGTGCGGGCGCTGATCTTGGATCACCGGATCTCGCTCGCGGCGCTGAGCCGCCAGGCGGCGTGATGAAGACCGGCCCGTGTCCCGCCTGCGATGCCGAGGAATTCCAAGTTCTCTTCGAAACCGGCGACCGGCTGTATCGCACCACCGACCGGCGGTTCCGCGTGGTGGAGTGCCGGCGCTGCCGATTGCTGCGCCTCGAGCCGCGTCCCACGGCGGCCGAATTGGCCAGCTATTATCCCGAGAATTACTGGTTCGAGCCGGAGGCGACGACGGCCGGGCGTCTGGAAGAGGCCTACCGGCGCATCGTTCTAGGCGATTACGTGAGCTTCGTCAAGCGCGCGCTCGAAGACGCCCACGAGGACGGGCCGGTGCTGGACGTGGGATGCGGCGGCGGGCTGTTCCTTCGCCTGCTGGGCGAGCAGGGCGCGCGCGTGGTGGGTCTGGACTCTTCCCAGCAGGCGGCCACAGTGGCCTGGCGGGCGAACGGCGTCCCGGCGTTTCGGGGCAGCCTGGCCAGCGCGCCGCTCGCAGCTTCCAGTTGCGCCGCCATAACCATGTTCCATGTGGTGGAGCACCTGGAGGAGCCGGCCGAGTACCTGAAGGCGGCGCACCAATTACTGCGCCCGCGCGGGCGGCTGATTGTGCAGACGCCGAACGCGGCCTGCTGGCAATTCCTGCTGCTGGGGGAAAACTGGAGCGGCATCGACGTGCCGCGGCATTTGGTGAATTATCGCGCGCGGGATCTGGAAGTGCTGCTGGATTGTTGCGGATTCGAGGTGCTGCGGCGCAAACATTTTTCGCTGCGGGATAATCCGGCGGGCCTGGCGACCAGTTTGGCGCCGTGCCTGGACCCGATGGCGCGCCGGCTGCGCGGCGTGAAGGAATCGCACGCCGCGAGGCTGGCGAAGAACCTGCTGTACCTGGCGCTGGTGGTGGCGGCGGTGCCATTCACGGTGCTGGAAGCGGCCTGCCGGGCGGGCTCGACGGTGATGCTCGAGGCGCGGAAGAAGGGGTGAGGGTGAGGTTTGGGAGCTCGCGATGGAACGCTTTAAGAACTCGAATCGCGTAGCCGCGCGGCTATTCGCCCTGACCGTTATCCTATGCGGTGCGATCTCCGTTTTCGGCGCTTGTGAGGCTCCTCACTACCGCGTGGGCAAGATTCTGGAAGACAAGGCGTCAGACATCACGTTTCACATCAGCATCCGATTGGAGGACTTCGCACCGGAAAGGTTGATCTGTCTGGCGGAGGCGCTAAGACAGAAGTACCCTGAGCGGAACGTGGGGGCATTGATATTCAGCTCCCACGAAGCGGCGCGGGGTTTCGTGCCATTAACAGTGGAATGGGTGCCGGCGTTCTACGAGGATGAATCGAAGTTCCATGGCTACTACTTCTACGGGCGGGAGAGGCACGAGGAGTACCTGCTGATCATGCCGGATGGGCACAGCCAAAAGACCGACTCGCCCTTCACCACGCGAATCGATCTTCCCGTGAAGGGTACGCCCGCGTGCAGGCTTGCGATTAATGGCAGGTGTCTTTTAGAGTTTCAGCACATCCTCTACCCCGCCTTTGAAAGCAAGACGGAGATCTCCGGACAGGTCACCCTGGCTGGGAGCATTGGGCGGAACGGGGCGATGTCGGGCTTGGCTGTGGTTGATGCCAAGGCGGATCCTCCGGACAAGAGGCGGGCGCTGATCGATTGGGCTAGGCACAACCTCAGCACGTGGCGCTTCCAGTCCGCCGGACACAAAGACGCTGTGCGTATTACCTACAACTTCGAAGTCGTCGATCCATCGATACCCTACGAATACGGTGTTCTGTTCCGGTTACCCGACGAGGTGAGAATCCTGACTGGGCGGAGCCACTAGCTGCGGCCGGGCCCGACTGCGGTGCTCGAGGCGCGGAAGAAAGGGCGAGGCGTCGGTGAAGAAGAAAACCGGCGCTTTCCGCGGCTCGTGAAGACCGGAAATAGCTCCCAATACTGCGAATCGATGTATAATTGCCGGTGGCCGGGAGGCCCAAAGGGGAATTCTCGTCCAATCGAAGCTTGGGAGGGTCGGGATGAGCGAGCTTAGAAACGCTTTTCTGTTAGGCGTAGCGCTGCTTCTGGTTGGGTGGTCGGCGGTCCGGGCGGCGCAAACATCCGCAACGGACCCGCCCAGCGTCTCCCGGCTGTCGCCGGCCTCGTCACCGGTGGGCGCGATCGTCGTCATCGGGGGCAGCAACTTCGGAGCGCGCCAGGGCAGCAGCACGGTGACCTTCAACGGGATTAGTGCGGGCAGGGCTAGCGGCTGGACCGCGGCCAACATCATCGTGACCGTCCCCCGTGGAGCGACGACGGGGGACGTAGTGGTCACGGTGGGGGGCATGGCCAGCAACGGCGTGCTCTTCTCGGTGATTGACCGGCCCCGCATCACCGGCGTCTCGCCAACGTCGGGAGCGGGGGGCGTGGATGTAACCATCTCCGGTTCCGGTTTCGGCTCGGAACAGGGAACGGTGTGGCTGGGCAACAGGAACGGCACGGTACAGAGTTGGAGTGACACGCAGATTGTTGCCAGTGTCGCTTCCAATGCCGCGTCCGGCTTTGTCAGGGTGCATCAGGGCGGGGCCTGGTCCAATGCCGTGCCTTTCAAAGTGGCTACCGCCACGATTTCGAGCGTTACGCCGTCCAGTGGCGTGCCCGGAACTCTGGTGACAATCGAGGGTTCCGGGTTCGGCGCAGCCCAGGAAGGCGGCAAGGTGTGGCTGGGCACTGTCCCCGGCGAGGTGCAAAGCTGGAGCGACAACGAGATCGTGGCCACGGTGGGCGCTGGATCGGCTTCCGGCCACGCCAGCGTCCTGCAGAACGGCGTCCTGAGCAATGCGGTTCCATTCGCCCTGAATTCTCTTCATCTCACGAGCGTAAGGCCCACCTCGGCAGCTCCTGGGATTCCGGTCACGTTTACCGGCGCCGGCTTCCGAGACTTTCAGGGCACTGGCAAAGTCTGGCTGGGCAGCACGGAAGGCCAGGTTGTCAGTTGGAGCGATAGGCAGGTAGTGGCCATGGTCGTTCCGGGAGCGCTGACCGGCATAGCGCGGGTTCAGCAGGATGGCGTGCGGAGCAACGCGGTCCCGTTCACCGTGCCGGAGCCGGACGGCCTGCGGCTGGAACCCGCCTTGATCAACATGAGCGTGGGGGACACGCATCCCATGCAGGCGGTGAATGCGGCCGGGCGGCGGGTCACGGGACTGAACTGGGCGTCGAGCGACCCGGCGGTGGCGAGCCTGTCGGCGGACGACCCTCCGGTTCTGAAGGCCGTGGCGGCGGGGCACGCTACGATCACGGCGGGCACGGCGTCGGCCGATGTCACGGTTTGGGCGGGCGAGCTGCCGGTGGGAACGGTGCTGTGGATGAACTCCGGGACTGGGTCGGGCGCTGCTCGAACTGCGCCCGCGGGCGCTCAGCGCGGGCGGCGCGGCGGGCGTGTCGTGGTCCCCGCGCAGCCGCCGGCCGCGGCCGAACCCGCGCCAAGCCAGCCGGAGGGCACAACGGATGTTGTGATCGAATACGCCCCATGAGCGGGACGGCACGGTGCAAGCAAGCGTATTGCGGAAGGAGCGGCGTCGATGACACGAATCGGGATTGTGGTTTCTTTGGCTTTCCTTGCGGGGGCGTGTGCGTTTGCCCAGTGCCGTGCGCCCGGCTATAAGGTTGGCACCGACTTGTCCGATCCGGAAGAGGGCTTGATGTTGCTCTCCGTTCGGCCAAGCGACCTCGCCATCGATAAGCTCGTTTGTTTGGGCCGGAAGCTGAGGGAGGGGCGCCCCCGATGGAGGAGCTTGGGTGTTTTGATTTTCACTTCGCGCGAGGCGGCACGGTACTACCGGCCGCACCAAGAGTGTGACTCCGCGGCCTGCGTGAACTGGCCCTTCCAATTGCATGCTGTTTATGATTTTGAACGGCACGGACACAGAGAGGGCCTTGAGATTCTCCCCTTCGGTGCGGGTAGCTCGGAGTCCCTGAACACGATCCTGGACATTCCGATCGGCAGCAGCTCTCACTGTCATCTTCAGATGAATGGCCGTTGCCTCCTCTCGTTGGAGTGGCCCGATTATCCCGCTGTGGCCTCGAAGGCGGGGGCGTCGGGAAGCGTCGTCTTGACCGGAACCATCGGCCGGGATGGGAGGATCGGGAGAATTCGTGCCGAGGGATCGGGCGGGAGCGCCAGCGATGGGCGCAGAGCACTGGAGAATGAGGCGCGCCAGAACCTTTCGACTTGGCGGCTGGATGCAAGGCCCCACGAGGACCCAATTCGAATCACGTATTCTTATGTGATCACTGGTCTTCCTGCGCGGTTGGTACAGCCAGTGGAGTACCAACTGCCGAATCAGGTGGTGATCCGAGTCGGGGAGCCGGACTGAGTTGGGCCGCCAGTCACCACTAGCCCAGCGCGGCGCTGCCGTAGTGGGACGCATGGTGCCTGAACGATCTCGCGTACCGGTGCGACCTCGAGCAGGCGGAGAACTCGTGGAAGGAGCTGCGTCGATGATACGAGTCGCGACTGTGCTTTTCTTTGTTCTCGCCGCGGGACCGCGTGCCTCGGCCCAGTGCCGCGCGCCCGATTTTAAGGTTGGCGCCAATATGTCCATTCCGGAAGAGGGCGAGATCCTCGTCTCCATTCGGCCAAGTGATCTCGCCATCGATAAGCTCGTTTGTCTGGGCCGGGAGCTGAGGGAGCGGAATCCCCGATGGAGGAGCTTGGGTGTTATGATTTTCACCTCGCGCGAGGCGGCAAGGCGCCACCAGTGGCCGGGCCAGGAGTGCGACTTTGCCTGCGTTAAGCGGCCCAACGATTTGCATGCCATTTATGATTACGACCGGGACCAGCACACAGAGAGCCTTGAGATCCTCCCTCTGGGTGAGCGTAGCTCGGAGTCCTGGAACACGACCCTGGACATTCCGGTCGGCAGTAACTCTCACTGTCATCTTGAGATGGATGGCCGTTGCCTCCTCTCGCTGGAGTGGCCCGATTATCCCGCTGTGGACTCGAAGCCAGGGACGTCGGGAAGGGTCGTCTTGACCGGAATCGTCTGTCCGGATGGGAGGATCAGGAGAATCCGGGTCGAGGAGTCGGACGCGAGCGTCGCCGAAGAGCGCAAAGCAATGGAGAATGAGGCGCGCAAGAACCTTTCGACTTGGCACCTCGATGCAAGGCCGCACGAGGATCCAATTCGAATCACGTATTCCTACCAGTACATGAGCCATCCCACCAGGATAGGTTGGACGCGGGGTATGGAGTACGATCTGCCGAATCAGGTTGTGATCCGAATCGGACAGCCGGAGTGAGTCGGGCAACCGGTCACCATTCGCCCAACTGCCTGTGGTTATTCACCGTGGGCGAGCTTTGAGCTCTTCAGGGAGCCCAGCTTTGACCCAGAATTCATGGGGCTGTTGATTCGCTGGCGGCTCTGGCGGCTGGCCGCAATTCACGGGCGGAGTGTCTGGCGCATATACTGGAACGAGGTCCACGATAGGACCCAGCCTCCTGGGCGCATAGTCCGACCCGGGTCGGCTGGAACAAAGCATGAATTATCGACGGATCGAGCGGCTGCTGCCCGCTTGGCTGCGGCGGCACGCACTTTACTTCGAAGCTCGGATCGAAGACGCGGTGAAGGAGTTCGCCGCCCCGCTCGAGCCGCGCGCGCGCGTGCTGGACGCCGGGGCCGGGGAGGGGCGGTATGCCGAGTGCTTCGCACGGCAGCGCTACTGCGGAGTGGATCTGGGCATCGGGGACGCCGCGTGGGACTACCGGCGCCTGGATGCGGTGGCGGATCTGGCCGCGCTTCCCTTCGCGGCGGGCTGCTTCGAGGCGGCCATCAGCGTGGTGACGCTGGAGCACGTGCGCGAGCCGGCGCGGGTGCTGGCGGAAATGGCGCGGGCGCTCAAGCCCGGAGGGCGGCTGCTCTTGGTCGCCCCGCAGGAGTGGGAAGTACACCAGGCGCCGCACGATTACTACCGGTTCACGCGCTACGGGCTGCGCAGCCTGCTGGAGCGCGCGGGGTTCATGGACCTACACGTGCTCCCCGTGGGCGGGTATTTCCGGCTGCTGGCGCGGCGGCTGCTCAATGGGTTGCAATTCTTCCACGGGATCTGGATCGTGCCCGCGGCGCTACTGCTGGTCCCTCCGGCGCTCGCGCTGCCCGCGCTGGATTCGCTGGACCGCGATCGGAACTTCACATTGGGGTACATATGCACAGCCAAGCGGCAATGATCGCTATGCTGGCGGCGGCCAGCTTGTGGGCGCAGAAGCCGGGCCAGGCTCCGGCTGCGTTCAGCGGGGCATCGGCTCTGGCGTTCACGGCCAAGGCCGTTTCGCTCGGGCCGCGGTCTCCGGGATCGGAGGCGATCGGCAAGCTGCAGGAGTACCTGGTGGGCCAACTGAAGCTGGACCGCTGCGAGGTCACGGTGGATCCGTTCACGGCGCACACGCCGCGGGGTCCCATCCGGATGCAGAACATCATCGCCCACTACAAGGGAAGCACCGGGCGGGCGGTGGCGATCACCGGGCACTACGACACCAAGTGGATGCCGGCGACGAAATTCGTGGGCGCCAACGATGCCGGCTCTTCGACGGGCTTTCTGCTGGAGTTGGCCCGGGTGCTGGCGGCGCGGCCGTCGAAGAACGAGGTGTACCTGGTGTGGCTGGATGGCGAGGAGGCCTTCGAGCGATGGTCGGATACCGACGGCACCTACGGCAGCCGGCACCTGGCCGCGCGCTGGAGCGCGGACGGCACGCTGGGCCGCATCAAGGCGCTGATCAACGTGGATATGATCGGCGACCGGGATTTGGGCATCCTGCAGGACGTGAATTCCTCGCAGTCGTTGCGCAGCCTGGTGTGGGCTACCGCCGCGGAATTGGGTTTGTCCCGGCACTTCCTGAGCGACCAGTCGACCATCGACGACGATCACATGCCATTCCTGCTGAAGGGCGTGAACGCGGTGGACCTGATCGATTTCGACTACGGGCCCAACAACTCCTACTGGCACACGGACCAGGACACGCTGGACAAGCTGAGCGCGGATAGCTTCCAGGTGGTGGGAACGGTGGTGCTGGAGGTAATGAAGAAGCTGGAGTAGCCGCCTTACCACTCCTCGATGGGGTGCATCTTCCCACCCAGCTCGGCCACCTGAAGCTGGGCGCGCCCGCCCTTCACGGCGACCCAGACGTACTGGTAGAACCAACCCTGGGCGAAGCCCTGTCCGCGGCTGGTTCCGCGCTCCATGCTGCCGCCGGAGCTGCCCACATCGAGGTACATGATGCCGTCGCGTTCTATGCGGATCAGTTGGTGGATGTGGCCGCAGACGACGTAGTTCACCCCGTACTGCCGGGCCAGCCGGTGGAGGGGAAACTCGCCGCTGCCCAGTTTCAAGGGGAGAATCCAGAAGGGCTTGTGGAAGAAGACGAACTTGGGAGCGCGGTCGCGGTTGGCCTTCAGGTCGTCTTCCAGGAAGCGTAGCTGTTGGTCGCTGAGTTCGAGGCTGATGCTGTTGTCCAGAACCGTGAAGTGGGCGTTCTGGAAGTTGAAGCTGTAGAAGGACGGCCGGCCGGTCTGCTGCTCGTACAGGCGGCGCGAGAAGTCGTTCCAGATGTCGTGGTTGCCCGGGGTGAAGTACATGGGGCCTGGAAAAGTGCGCCAAAGGCGGTGGAGATCTTCCCACTCGGCGGCGGCCCGCGAGTCGTTCATGCCCTGGATGGTGTCGCCAACGTTGATGACGAAATCCGGGTGGAGCTGCCCGATTTCCTCCCAGACCCGCTCGTAGACCTGGGCGCTTCCCAGGCCGGTGCGGTCGCCCATGATGGCAAAGTGGAAATCGTTGGCGGGGGGGCCGGCCGGGGGGGCGGCGAGCAGGGCAAGTACTGCCAGGGCCAGGAGGGCCAGGCGAAATCGGCTCATGGACGCATTGTACCCTTTGGGGGGGAGGCAGGGTGACTAGTACGGACACCACCCGCAGGTGGTGGCTAAGAATACCCCCAGAGTCAAGGTTTTATACCCCACTTTGTGCTTGCATTGTAACCCAGGTTGTGCTTACATGGCGTTGAGAGGTACCTTAACCCGGCCCTAGGTGGCGTCGTTGAGGTTTAAACATGAGTGTTTTGAAAGAGATTGAAGTGGAGGATGGCAGGTCGACCGAACGGCTGTGGTGGTGCATGGCCGGCTTGGTGGGCTTGATTTCGCTGTGGCTTCCCCAGTTGTTGCAGACAGAACCGGCCCGGGTCACCCAAGTGGTGATCTCCGAGTCGGCGCTGTTCTTCACCGGCGCCCTGATCGGTTGCCTGCGGCCCGACCGGGTGTGGCGCTGGGGCGCCGCGAGCCTGGCGGCGGTGGCGCTCAGGGATGTGGCGCTGCTGGCGGTGGATCCCCGATTGGCGGGCATCGGTAACCAGGCAGTCGGTTTCTATATGCTTGCCAACTCGCCGCTGTACCTGATCCATATGCTCTTCGTGCTGGCCGGCGCCTACGTCGGCACGTTCACGATGTCCGAGCAGCTTCAGTGAACAGCTTGCGCATTGGGCCCGGCGTGGTGAAGCCGGATCGGCGTGCAACGCGCCGTGAAGATATTCCTTGCATTTCCCACATTAAAGCCGCTTAATATCTGTAGATTGCCCCGGAGGGACTGGGTCGCCCCGCTCGCTTACTGGAGCGAGACATGCAAGGAGAGGCCGGTATGAGGGAGACGATGCTCAGTTGGCCTGGCAGGATGCCGGGAACCTTGGAAGCTGGCGCTCTGGGCCTGAATCTCGAGCGGGCCGCCGTGATGCTGGAGTCCTCGTCCGAGATCCTCTCGATCCTGGATGCCCACGGGACCATCTGCTATGCAAACCGCGCGGCGGGAGAAGGACTGGGGCGGGAGCCGGAAGCGCTCAGGGGAAAGGGCATCTTCGAGCTGGTCCACCCGGAGGAGGCGCACGCCGCCAGGAAGCTGTGGAAGGAAGTGGTGGAGAGGCCTGGAGCGGTGGAACCCATCCAGTGGCGTGTCCGGCGCCGCGACGGAGCCTGGCTGCCGCTGGCGGGCCAGATTCGCAACCTGCTCGAGGTGGAGGCGGTGGAGGGAGTGGTGCTGATCGCTCGCGACATCAGCGAGCGGAAGGGGCTGGAGAAACGGCTCTGGCATTCCCAGCGGGTGCTGGCGCTGGGCCAGTTGACGGGAGGAGTGGCGCACGAGTTCAGCAATTTGCTGAGCGTCATCCTGGGCTACGGAGGAATGGTGGCGGAGGCGCTGGAGGCCGGCCACCCCTGCCGGGCGGACTTGCAGGAGATGATGGCCGCGGCCGGGCGGGCCACGGAGCTGGTGGACCAGTTGTTGAGCGTGGGCAGTCCGCAGACAGATTCCCAGGAGCGCCTGGACTTGAACACGGTGGTGGAGAAGCTGATCCGGATGCTGATTCCGATCATGGGCAAGGGCATACGGATGATCACGGCGCTGGGCGCCGGGGCGGGCGAGGTGAGACTCGATCCCGGGCTGATCGAGCAGGTGCTCCTGAACCTGGCGTTGAACTCGCGAGATGCCATGCCCTCGGGAGGGACGATTCGAATTGGGACCGAGCCAGTGAGGTGCGAGCCAGGGGACGTGCCGGGAGTCGAGGCCGGCGACTACGCGCTCCTGACATTCAGCGATACCGGCCGGGGCATGAGCGCGCAGGTCCAGAGCCGGATCTTCCATCCGTTTTTCACCACCAAGGCCAGAGGCAAGGGAACGGGACTGGGGCTGAGCACCGTGCACTCGATCCTCAGGGAGCATGGCGGCGCCATTCGCGTCGAGAGCGCGCCGGAGCGGGGCACCACCTTCCGGATCTACATACCGCGGATGGTGGACGTCCCGTTGCGTGCCGCCGACCCAGGTTAGTTCTGCGGGTGCACCATCGGGACGAAGATCACCGGCAGCACGGAGCGCTGCTTCAACTGGCCGTAGAGCGCCTTGTCCACTACCACCAGTTCTTGGCCCAGGAGCGAGTCGCCAACGGGGGCGACCAGCTTGCCGCCGAGGGCCAGTTCATCGAGCAGCACCTGGGGGATCTGGGGCGGCGCGGCGGTGAGAACGATGCGGTCGAAGGGGGCCTGTTCGGGCCAGCCCTGGTACCCGTCGCCCAGCCGGACGGTGACATTCGGGTAGCCGAGCTGCTTGAGGGTGGCGGAGGCGGAACGCGCCAGCTCGGGCACAATCTCGATGGAATACACCTGCTTGCAGAGCGCCGAGAGCACCGCGGCCTGGTAGCCGGAGCCAGTTCCGATTTCGAGAACCTTGTGGTTCCGGGCGGGGGCCAGCAGCTCGGTCATGAAGCCCACGATGTAAGGTTGGGAAATGGTCTGCCCATAACCGATGCCCACCGGGCGATCCTCATATGCCAGCTTTCGCACCTCCTCCGGCAAAAATAAGTGGCGCGGCACGGCGCGCAGGACGCGGAGCACGTCGGGGTCGCGCACGCCGCGATCCTCGATCTGCGTGCGGACCATGAGGTCGCGCTGCGCGGCGTACCGATCCTGGGCCCGGAGGGGGCCCCAGAACAGAAGCAGGGCGGCAAACGGCGCAAACCGGCGGCTGGCCATACAAACTCCTTACGGTTGGCCCAGTATTCAAGATACAATGACGAACGTGCCAGGGAAGACCTCCGGATTCAAGGCGGTGGGCGGGGACAAGGCCAAGCCGGCGACGTTGCTCCGCCAATTGGGGATCGCGAGCGCCACGGCGCTGGTGATTTCGAACATGGTGGGCGCGGGCATCTACGGCACCACCGGCTATCTGGCCGGAGACCTGGGCGACGTGAAATTGGTGTTGCTCATCTGGGTGGTGGGCGCGGTGGTGGCCCTGGCCGGGGCGATCTGCTACTCGGAATTGGGCATCAATTATCCCAGCTCGGGCGGGGAATACGTCTACCTGACGCGGGCCTATGGGCCGACCTGGGGATTCATGACCGGCTGGGTGTCGTTCTTCGCGGGATTCTCGGCGCCCATCGCGGCCTCGGCGCTGATCTTCTCGGAGTACCTCAGCCACTTCTTCCCGGCGCTGAAGCAGGGTCACGTCTTCTATCTGTTGGGTGGGGGCGCGTTCCCGCTGAAACTGGGGGGCGCGCAGTTGGCGGCCTCGGCACTGATTGTGGGGTTCACGCTGTTGAACTGCGCGGGCCTGGGCCGTGTGGGTAAGGTCCAGAACCTGCTGACCACCGCCAATCTTGTGGTGATCCTGGCATTCATCGTGCTCGGCTTGATGGCGGGCACCGGAAACTGGGGGAACTTCTCGCAACCGGCGGAGCGGACGTCGAGCATCCCGCTGGCCGCGCAGTTTGCTATCAGCCTGTTCTTCATCTACTTCTGCTACAGCGGCTGGAACGCCTCCACGTACGTGGCCGAGGAATTGGAGCGGCCCGAGAGGACGCTGCCGCTAGCGCTCACGCTGGGCACGGCATTGGTGGCGGGGCTGTATCTGGCCTTGAACGTGGTGTTCATCTATGCGCTTCCGCTGGAGAAGATGAAGGGCGTGGGGGCGATCGGCTCGCGGGCCGCCACGGAGCTTTTCCCTCCGGAAACCGCGGCGCTGTTCAGCGGCCTCGTGGCGCTGGCGCTGATGGCTTCGGTGAATGCGATGGTGACCATCGGCCCGCGCGTCTACTACGCCATGGCCCAGAACGGCGCGTTTTTCCGATGGGCCGGGAAGGTGCATCCGCGCTCGCACACTCCGGTCAATGCGATCCTGTGCCAGGGCGCCTGCGCGGTGCTGATGACCATGACGCCGTTCCCCGACCTGGTCCTGTACATTGGATTCCTGCTGAGCTTCTTCGCGGTGCTGGCGGTCTGCTCGCTATTCGTCTTCCGGCGGCGGCCGGGATGGCAGAAACTGCGCGTGGTCAGCTTCGCCTATCCGCTGGTCCCGATGGTATTCATTCTGGTGGGCGCCTGGATGATCGTCTACGGCCTGATCTACGGTCTGAAGAACAAGCCGATGGCGCCCATCGCGGCGATCGCCACCGTGGCTCTCGGCGCGCTGGTCTACCGCGGGTGGCTGCGGGCAAGGCTGGCGAGAGGTTGAACAAATGGCCCTGATATTGGATGGCGCATCGATCCGCGACCAGATTCTGAAGGAGTGCGCGCCCAGGGTGGCGGAGCTGGCGGAGTCGCGGCGCGCGCCCGGCCTGGCGGTGATCCTGGCGGGGGATAACGACGCCTCGGCCCGCTACGTGCGGAGCAAGGTGAAAACCTGCCATGCGCTGGGGATTCTGAGCGAGACGCTCACGCCGCCGAATACTGTCTCTACCGAGGAATTGCTCGAGATGGTGGAGAGCCTGAACCGGCGGCCGGAGATGGACGGAGTCCTGGTGCAGATGCCGTTGCCGGCGCAGGTGGATTCGAAGCGCGTGCTGCTGGCGGTGGCGCCGGAGAAGGACGTGGACGGGTTGCATCCGCTGAACCTGGGCAAGCTGGTGGCCAACACGCCGGGGCCGCGTCCCTGCACGCCGGCGGGAATCATGGAGCTGTTGAAGCGCTACCAGATCCGGATCTCGGGAGCTCGGGCGGTGGTGATCGGGCGCAGCGACCTAGTGGGCAAACCGATGGCCCTGCTGCTGATGCACCAGAACGCCACGGTGACCATCTGCCACTCGCGCACGGCGGATCTGCCGGGGGTTTGCCGCGAAGCGGATATTCTAGTGGCCGCGATGGGCCGCGGAGCGTTCGTTACGCGGGATTTCATAAAGCCCGGCGCCACCGTCATCGACGTGGGCATCAACCGCGTTTCGAGCCGCGACGAGGTGGCGCGGATCTTTGGCGGCTCGCCGGAGAAACTGGCCGCGTTCGACCGGAACGGAAGCGTTCTGGTGGGAGACGTGAATCCGGTGGATGCTATGGAGCGCGCCGGGGCGTACACTCCGGTGCCGGGCGGGGTGGGACCGCTGACCATCGCGATGCTGATGGCCAACACCGTGGAGGCAGCCGAGCGGAGACTGGGCGCATGTTGCGCGTAGGATTGACTGGCGGCCTGGCTAGCGGCAAGAGCTTCGTCGGAGCGGCGCTGGCGAAGTTGGGCTGCCACCTGATCCAGGCCGACGAATTGGGCCACCAGACGCTGCTGCCGGGCGGCGAAGCGTATGCCGGGGCGATTCGAGAATTCGGGCCGGGCATTCTGAAACCGGATGGGACCATCAGTAGGCGCAAGCTGGCAGGCGAGGTCTTCGGGAAGCCGGAGCGCCTGGCGGCGCTGAACCGCCTGGTGCATCCGCCGGTGATACGGCGCGAAGAGGAGCTCATCGCGAGTTTCGGAGCGGCCGATCCGGGCGGTATCGTAGTGGTAGAGGCCGCTATCCTGATCGAAACGGGCAGTGTTAAGCGGTTCCAGCGGGTGATCCTGGCGGTGTGCCGGCCCGAGCAGCAGGTGGAGCGGGCGATGCGGCGCGATGGGTCGAGCCGCGAAGAAGCGCTGGCGCGGCTGGCGCGCCAGATGCCGCTGGACGAAAAGCGGAAGTACGCCGATTATATCGTCGACACTTCCGGCACGGAAGAGGAAACCCTCGCACAAGTGCGGGAGATGTACAATTCGCTGCGGAGTATTCCCCAATGAAGTTGCGCACATTACTGATGGCCGCCCTGCTGGTGGGTGGATTCGTCTATCTCACGTCGCTGGCGCGCTGGAATCCGGCCGGGTTTCTGCATCCCGGCGGCGCCGCGGCCGGGCGGCTGTGGAGCGGGCCGGAGGTCGTGCAATCCGCCGGGCTGGGCTCCGACGAGCAGAACAACATCGAGATTTACAAGGGCGCGCACGCGGCGGTGGTGAACATCACCAGCACCGTTTACGCGCGCAACTGGTTTTTGGAGCTGATCCCGCAGAAGGGGACCGGGTCGGGGTTCCTGGTCGACGATAGCGGGCGGATACTGACCAACAACCACGTGATCTCGGGGTCGCAGGAACTGGAGGTCACGCTCACGGATCAGACCAAGTACCGTGCGCACGCGGTGGTGCGGGACCCGGACAACGACATCGCGCTGATCCAGATCTCTCCGCGCAAGAAGGCGCCCTATCTGCGGCTGGGCGATTCCGAAGGGTTGCAGGTGGGGCAGAAGGTGCTGGCCATCGGCAATCCGTTCGGACTGGAAGGCACGCTGACTACCGGCGTGATCAGCTCGCTGAGCCGCAGCTTGAAGGACGAGAACGGGCGCACGCTGGACGGAATGATCCAGACCGACGCGGCCATTAATCCGGGCAATAGCGGGGGGCCGCTGCTGGATTCCCGCGGCAACGTGATCGGGATCAACACGGCCATCTACGGGCCGGGCGCCAACATCGGAATCGGCTTCGCCCTGCCCATCAACCGCGCCAAGGCGATGCTGAACGAATACGCGGAGAAGGGCCGGTTCGCGCCGCCGCGGTTGGGAGTGAGCGTGCAGTACATCGCCGGCGACCTGGCCGAGGCGCTGGAGTTGCCGCGAGAGGGCGGGCTGCTGATCGCGGAGGTCGAGCGCGGTTCGGCCGCCGAGGATGCCGGCCTGCGAGGCGCGCGGCGCTGGGCGGTAGTCGGCAATTATCAGATCGCGGTGGGCGGCGACCTGATTCTGGCCATCGACGGGAAGGCCATGGAGAGCCGCAATTCGCTCTCCGCCGCCTTGAATCACAAACGGCCGGGCGACATCATCGAGATGACCGTTTTTCGGGCCGGAAAGACGCTCAAAGTCAAGGTCAAGCTGGGCGAGGGATCGACCACGCTGTAGAAGGAGGCCGGATGACGACGGCTAGCGAATGCGAACGGATCGCGGCGTTTCTGGAAGGAGACCAATTCGCCGGTGCGAACGGAATCCGGGTGGTGGAGCTGCGCCCCGGATTCGCCCGCACCGAGATGACGGTGGAATCGCGCCATCTCAATAGCGTGGGGATTCTGCAAGGCGGCGCGCTCTTCACGCTGGCCGATCTGGCGTTCGCCGCGGCGTCGAATTCTCACGGAGTGGTCGCGGTGGCCTGCCAGGCCGATGTGACTTGGTTCAAGGCGGTCCAATCGGGCAAGCTGACGGCCACCGCCGAAGAGATCGCGCGCACGCACAAGCTCTCCACCTGCCTGATCCGGGTTACCGACGAACACGGGGAGTTGGTGGCGCTCTTCAAAGGCGTGTCTTACATCAAAGGAACGCCCATCGGGTAGCCCGGCGCCGCGCTACTGCTTCGGGGCGGCGGCGCGGGTCAAGGCGCTGGCCCGCTGCGGATTCTTGATGAGCTTCTTAACGGTCTCCGCGACTTCGCGCTGGTCGCCCGGCACGGTGGTGTAAGACATCCGCACAAAGCGCTCGGCTTTCGGCGACAGGCTCTCGTTGAACCGTTTCAGCCAGGTCTGGATTCGATAGTTCTCGGCTTTCTGCGTGTTCTGTTTCAGCGCCTCCTCGTAACGCGCGCGCGCCTGAGGATCGGCGATGACGGACGGGTCGACGCCAGGCGGGTAGGCCACGTTACCCACGCGCGGCGGAGCGACGCTGGTGCTCGGCAGGTCCTGCGGATTGAAGTTCGGATCCAGGTTCCGGTCGATTAGGGCCAGGAGCGCAAGCCAGGTTTCGAGCGTCTCCCGGCGCAGCGCCAGCCGTTTCATGGCGTCGGTTTCCTTCGCCAGGTCGATGGTCTCCAGCAGCTCGGAGGCGGCCTGGAGGCAGTGGGGTTCCTTCTTCTGCTCGAACTCGGCGAGTTGCGCCGCCGCGCGCGCTGTGGTTTCCGACATATGCTTCCCGTTGATCACTTTGTCCAAGTACGTTGTTCGGTCGCTGGATTGGCCAGCCGCCGGGGCGGCCAGCGCCAGTCCCATGATTGCCGCACTCGCGAGCCATCGGCTTCTCATGGCGTGCCTAGTCCGGCCAGGGATTCCCATCGGGGTCGCCCGGGACCCTCGAAGCCGAGGCGCCGTCCTTAGCGGTCGTGCACTTACCCGTTGCATCCACCACATGCTTCTGCTCGAACTGTTTCAAGGCCGTCGCCGCACCACCTCGCACCCGGTACTCCCAAACGATCGGGAAGGTCATGGTTCCCGCCTCGAAGGGAGGGCCGGCTCCGCCCGGGTCGCCGGAGTAGATCGTGTCATCCAAGTTCGCGGGCGTCCCTTTCCCGGAAACGCAGTCATTCATGGTGAACCAGCCGCTCTCCGTCTGCCCCGCCGGCTGGTGCGTGATGTTGTTGAACTTTATGTAGAAGCCTTCGGCCACGCACTTCGAGTTCTTCTCCCGGACCTCCAGATTCTTGAAGGAAACCGTATCCGGTGGCAGGTAGAACTCGCCGTAGTAGCCGCAATCCGGCCGGCCGCTGTGGTGCTTAAGATCGTAGCCCGGCGCCGGCTGCATGAGCGGGTCCGAGGGTGTGATTACGTTAAACGTGATCGAGCAGGTGCAGGTGGGGCCGGTCGCCGTCACCACCACCGCTCCCGCCGTGCTACCGGCCTGCAGCGTGGCGCTGGCGCCACCACCGTTCAGCACCGCGTCGCCGGTCACGCTCCAGCCAACGCTTGAATTCGAGCAGGTGAGATTGACCTCTTCGCCCACGCCGATGGTGGTGCGCGCGCGATTGGCGGGAGCGGTGACGACCGTCTCGGAGGTGATGGTGCAGGTTTTACATTTCCGCTTGACGCCAGTCGTGGAGCCAGTGGGGTTTGTGCCTCCCGAGGGATTGCTGGAATTGGTATCGGAGCCTGACATAGAGGATCAGCCCTTGCTCCCGCTTTCGTGTGCCTGCCGCACATAGGTTTGCGCGCGCGCCGCCAGCCGTTCGAGCCGGGCTCTGGGCTGGGCCGCCGCTTCCGGCAAAATGCTCGAGGCAACCCAGGGAAACAGCGGGTCGGTCATCACGCCGGAGCCGAAGGCAAACATCAGTCCCAGCACCAGCGGAGGGCCTTCGGGCTCGGGCAGGCCCATCTTACCGGCGCTCAGGTGGGCCGCCTGCAAGAGATTCTGGAGGGCGGCGCTGCCGGCGTAGACGCATTTGCGGGAATGCAGCGCCTGCAGCCAGGGGATGGCCTTGGCTTCGTAGGCTTTGCCAACCGCGGCCAGCTCCTCCATCAGCGGGGCCGTCGCGATGTGCTCGAGCCCTTTGGCGACATGCTCGCCGGCCGGCCCGTAGACCAGAGCCAGGTAGGTCGAGACGTGCAGGTGCAGACGGCGGGCCTGCTGCATCTCGTCGAGGCCCTCCTTGTCGCGCAGGATGTCCTGGATCCAATAGAGCAGCGGGTCCTGGTCGAATTCGTGGCCCAGCAGCACCATGAACTCGGTGAACATGCGGACCGGACCGCGGGCCTGGAAGCCGCACTTGGCGGCGCGCCGGCCGCCCTCTGAGATGAGCCGGTTGATGTGGGTGTCGTCGGCGCCGCCCACTGAGCGCGGATAGCTCTTCTTGAGGTACGGGAGCAGCTCGGTCTCGAAGCGGGCTTTCCCGGCGGCCTCCAACGCCTCAATCTGTTCCTGGCGGATGATCATCGCACAGTCTCGCCAACACAGCCATTCTACCCGTTGCTTGCCCTCGCCGGTAGGGGATCTTTACGGCCCACGCCGGTTGCGCGATTCGAGCCTGGCCTGGGCGCGCAGCGTGGCCGCGCGGCGGGCCACGGACAGCCTCCCGCGGTGCCTCAGCAAAGCCGCGACCAGCTCCGGGCCGGCCCGCTCGGGAGATCCGGCCTCGAAAGGAGGGGCGGGATCGTATTCCAGCGCAAGTTGAATCGCTTTGGCTTGCGTTTCTCCGCGCAGGAGGGTGGCCAGAGTGAGCGCGAAGTCGATGCCCGCGGTGACTCCCGCTCCGGTGATTCGGTTTCGGTCCAGGACCACTCGCTCGGCGGCGGGAATGGCGCCCAGCAGCGCCAGGTCGTCGCGAGCCATCCAATGGCAGGCGGCCCGGTAGCCTCTGAGCAGACCGGCTGCGGCCAGCACGAGCGACCCCGTGCAGACCGAGGTGACATAGCGGGCTTGGGCCCCTTGTCGCGCGAGGAAATCGAGCACCACCTCGTCGTCCATCAGCTCGACCTGGCCCGGACCGCCCGGGACGAACAGGACGTCCAGGGCAGGGCATTCCTCCAGCGTCAGCGTGGGCAGGATCGACATTCCAGTGGCGCTTTCCACCGGCTCCCGCGTCTTCCAGAGGAGGTGAACCCGGGCGTCCCGCAACATCGCGAAGACCTCGAACGGCCCGGTCAAATCGAGCTGCGTGAGCCGCGGGTAAAGCAGCATTCCGATGTGCAGTGGATCAGGCAAGTTTCCTCGCATATTTCTGGGACAAACGGCTCCATTTGGCGGTTTCGCGCCGCAGGTAAGGTGGGGCGGTGCGGGCGGCTTCAATGGAACGCGCGTACATTTCGCGGGCGCCCGCGGCGTCGCCGAGCCGTTCCAAAGCCTGGCCGTAGTAACACAGTCCTTCCGGGTCGTAGGGCCGGCGCTGGATGTAGGCGGCCAGCTCCCTGCGCGCGTGCTCGTACTGGCGGGCCGCCAGGTACATGGCGCCGATCTCGCGCAGGATTTCGTGCTGGCTGTGCTTATCGTCCAGGTCGAGCACGGTCTGGAAGTGCGCCAGGGCATCGTTCAGGCGCCCCTGCTCGCGCGCGATGCGGCCCAATTGAAAGTGGGCGTCGGCCTCGCGGGGGTCGATGGCCACCGCATTCCGGAAGCGCTGTATGGCCTCGCCGTTCTGGCGGCGCTGCTGGTAGATCAGGCCAAGTTGATACTGCGCTCCGGCATCGTGCGGATTCAGCGCCGAGGCTTCCAGCATTCGCCGGAAGTTCTGCCGGCTGCGCAAACCGGCGCCCAGGCCGGAGATCTGGTTGCCGAGATAGTAGAAGACGAAGAGCAGGAATAGAGGCGAAGCCAGCCAGCCACTCAATAGATGGAGCGGTCCCAAAAGGGCCGGGCAAACGGCCAGCAGAATCCAGGACACCGCCACCGTGCCTGCCGCAGCCCCGTTCGATGCTCCGGCCACCGTGCGCACGGCGAAGAACATCAGCACCAGGAAGTAAAGGCCGGCCAGTGCCGCGAGCGGGAGCAGCACCATCGGAGGCGCCACCCACGCCGCCAGGGCCAGCGGGACGGCAACGGCGGTCCAGGCCATCGCGGTGCAAGTGAGCAGCGGGGAATAGTCGCGTTCGAAGACCGTGCGCACCCCGCCCCGGCGCCCGAGCAGATTGGCCACTAGCAGCGTGCCTGGGACATAGACGGCGGCCAGCGCCAGCAGTGGAGCGTAGAAGCTGATGGCCAGCATGATCCGATGCGAAGGGAGCAGCAGCGAAGCCGCCAGCGCGCCGACGCAGGCGAACAGCAGGCTGCCACGATCCAGAATCCCGCTCATGGCGGGTGCGGGCCGCCACCAAAGCCGCAGCAGCAGCCTGGCTTGATCGAGCATCACAATACGATATCAGGTCCGGCCGTGGCGCGGATGCCCGAGAGAGCTTCCCGAATCGTCGCGACACACTGCTCGACGCTTTGGCCCGCGGTGTCGATCGCCAGATGGTCGCGGAGCCAGGGATGGTATTCGCGAGAAGCGACCTCGCTCCACGCCGGCAGTTTCAGCCCGGGAATATCGGTGCTTCGCGCTTCCACCCGCCGCCGATGTTCCTGAGGGTCGGAGCACTGGACCTCGACTTCCAGCGCGCCGGCCTGGGCGCGATTCGCCGTTTTCACCCAAGCGTCGCGAGTAAGCGCGAGCGGATTGACGGAGTCTGCGACCACGGTTCGGCCGAGACGCAGGTTGTCCTCGGCGACCGCGTAGCCCACGCGATACCCCGTGTCGTCGAGCGAGCCGGCCATCGCGCCCGAGTTGCGCAGGGCCTGTTCGATCGAGTCGATCCGCAAATATACCGCGCCGAGCTGGCCAGCCAATTCCCGGGCGATCTCCGTCTTTCCGGTGGCTGGCAAGCCGGAAAACGCGATCAGAATTGGCGGGCGTCCGCTGGCGGCGCATGGATTCGATTCAGCCATAGTAGCGATGATACCCGCTCGCGCAGTTTGTGTCACGAAGGGGAACTCGATAGGATGGTTTCCGGACATGGCCGCCTTCGAGATGTCCAAATGGTACTTGGACTGCATTACCGGCGCGGGTGACGCGTCCATCGCGTACGCGGGCGTGGTTCATTGGGGAGCCATTCGTTTGCACTACTCGAGCCTGCTCGAGAGCACGGGCGGGTTGATCGGAGTCAGGCACTCGTTGCGTCCGCAAGACGAGCCAACCATCGATCGCGGTTCGCTCCGCTGGCGGTCTCGCGCGCTCCAGACGGACGGCGAGTGGCAAGCGGACTCCGCGGAGATTCGCGAGACGGTCTTCGCTTCCGAAGCCGGCGCCGTGGAGTGGCATTGCCTGATGCCGCGCGCCCAGGCCCGCATTCGCAACCGGACCGGCATCGGCTATGCCGAGCGTCTGAGGACGACCATCGCTCCCTGGAAACTGCCCATCCGAACGCTCCGCTGGGGCCGCTTTGGGACGCCGACCGAGTGGATCGTCTGGATCGACTGGCTGGGCGAGTTCACGCGCCGCATCGTTTACAGGAATGGCCAGCCAGCCCCCACCTCCCTGATCGAGGACGGCCAGATCGAGTTCCACGACGGCGCGCGCCTCACCCTCGACCGCTCCCTGGTCCTGCGCCAAGGCCCGCTCGGCTCGACGGCGCTATCCGTCATTCCGGGAATTCGGCAGACATTTCCCGCGCGCATGCTTCAGGCGAACGAGACTAAGTGGAGAAGCCAGGGACGGCTGGAGCGCCCGGGAGGTTCAACTGTCGAGGGTTGGGCCATCCACGAAAGGGTGGATTGGCCGCAATGACGGTTCGTAAGATCCTCTACGGCGCCCTGTTCGTCGCCCTGCTGCCCGGTTTCTTGATCTGGTGGGCCGCGAGCGCGCAACCGAATGTCCGGCTGCCCGCCTGCTCCAGCCCATTGCTCGGTTTTGCGATTGCCTCCGGCGGCCTCGCCCTGATGCTCGCGGCGATGTGGGAATTATGGCGCCTGGGCGGCGGACTTCCGATGAATGCTTTCCCGCCGGCGAGACTGGTTACTCGGGGAACCTTTCGCTGGCTGCCTCATCCCATCTATACCGGCTTCGTCGCGATGTGCGCCGGTGTTTCGTTGATCGCCGCATCGGCCGCCGGCCTGTGGCTGGTTACTCCCACTATTCTTCTGGCCTGCGCCGGTCTGGTGCTCGGTTACGAACGTCTGGATTTGAAACGGCGCTTTGGCAATACGCCGCACTTGCTGCCGGCCGACGATACGACGCCTCCCTCGAGTGGGGACCGGGTCCGCTTCTTAGTCGTGGCTGTCGTTCCCTGGATAGCGCTCTACGAATTCACCATCCACATGGGCGTTCCCGGGTTTGCGTTCCGGCTGCCGTTCGAAGACCATTTGCCTATCTACCCTTGGACGGTTCTCATTTACCAGAGCTGTTACATTACGGTGGCCCTGGCGCCATGGTGCGCCCTGACCCAGCGCGATCTGCGCCAGCTCATGATTTCGGCCTGGGTGGCGACGGCGGTCGTCTTCCCCATCTACTGGGTCGCCCCCTCCAGCGCTCCTCGCCACGCGGTGGCCGATAATACCTGGCTTGCCCGCCTGCTCGATCTGGAGCGCGCCGCCTATCCGCCCTCCGCCGCGTTTCCCTCTTTCCACGTTCTTTGGGCTGTTTTCGTGGCGCGCCTGTATCGGCCGCGTTGGCTGGGCGCCGCCTATGTTGCGGCGGTGGCCGTAAGTTGCATCACGACAGGGATGCACTACATCGCCGACGTGATTCTGGCCCTGGCCATGGCGCCCTTCCTTCTTCGTCCGCAGCGTGTGTGGCAGCAGTTACTGCGGCTTACGGAATGGATGGCCAATTCCTGGCATGAGTGGCGCTGGGGTCACGTCCGGATCATCAACCACGGCTTATATGCCGCCGCTGCGGCTTTCGTCCAGGTCGCGATCGTGACCGCCGCGCTGGGGCCCGGCCGGGAATGGAAAGTGCTGATCACCGCACTGTCGGGTCTGGTGGGCGCCGGAGTGTGGGCGCAGTGGATCGAAGGGTCTTCTCTTTTGCGCCGTCCCTTCGGCTTCTATGGCGGCCTGATTGGCGTGGGCCTCGCCTGCTTGTGTTTTGACGAGCGCTGGATTCTGCTCGGCGCACATTGTCTCGCCGCGCCCTGGATGCAGGCCGTCGGACGCCTGCGTTGTTTGGTGAACGGCTGCTGCCATGGCGCGCCCGCTCCATCCGGGGCCGGCATCCGGGTTACTCATGCGCGCTCTCGCGTAACCCGCCTGGCGGGACTTACTGGCGCTGGCATTCATCCAACGCAGCTTTACTCGATCCTGGGTAATGTCTTCCTCGGCCTGGCGCTCCTTCGTCTCTGGAGCGCGGGTTGCCCGCTCTCGCTGATCTGCGGTGTGTACGCCATCGGGAACGGGATGGCACGCTTCGTAGAGGAAGCCTATCGAGGGGAACCGCAAACTTCTGTAATCTGGGGCCTGCACCTGTATCAGTGGATCGCGGTGGGATGCGTGCTCGTCGGGATGCTTTTGACTACGCTGCCGGGGCCTGGAGCGCCAGCGCTGGCTTGGTCGGGTAGAGGCGCGCTTTGGGCCTTGGCCTTCGCTCCCCTCTGCGGAGCCGCGATGGGTGTGGATTTTCCCGAAACCAACCGCCCGCTGGCCCGCTTGACTTAGTCAGAACAGAAACGGCACGAAGCGCCTGGTGCGCCGCATGTAAGCGGCGTAATCCGCGCCGAAGCTCGCGAGGTTCTCCTTTTCCTCGGCGACTGCGGTCGCGAAGAAGAAGCCGGTCCCGGCGAGTGTGAGCAGGATGCTGGCGATCGTGAACGGGTCTTTCAGCCAGGCGCACCACAGCAGCGCCAGCAAGGATGCATAAAGCGGATGGCGGATGAACCGGTACGCGCCCACCGTGACCAGCGCGGTGGTGTTCTCAAAACCGGCGTTTCCGCCCCGCGCCGCTGCAGCCGATGGACGGCCAATCGCGCGCAGCAGCCGGAATCCTTCAATCGCGAGTGCGATGGACGCAGCCCCGAGGAAATAGGAGAGCAGTTGGCGGGCCGAAAGCGGATCGCGAAACCAAACCCGCAGGTTCATCAGGATCAGCGCCCACAGTAGTTCAAAAGCGAAGAAACGATAGAAGCCGTGAAGACGTAAGTCGCCGAGCGACCGCCATGACAGCTTCAGAATGGCGGCGGATCCCACGAAGAAAAGCACAAGTTGCAGCATGGCGTTCGCAGTTATCGGTTCCGTCCCGGACCGTGCGACAATGTCCTGTGGCCATGGACGATTTTCCCGAATTCATGAAGCATCCCACAAACAGGATCCAGAAGTCCAATCAGGCGACTCCCGGCGTCGAGGGTTACGTTTTCGATGGAGCCGACGGGAGCCAGATGGCGTTCTGGACTTGCTGTGAAACCGCGGCCTCGGCGGCGCACACCCACGATTACGACGAGTACATGATCGTGGTGCAAGGCTGCTATACCGTGATCGTCGGCGCCCAGCGGATTCCGGTTCGCGCCGGCCAGGAATACTTCATCCCGCGCGGCGTAGAGCACGCCGGCGAAGTTCTGTCCGGAACCAGAACGATTCACGCCTTTGGCGGCCACCGGGCCGATCGGGTGCGGGAGCAGCCGCCGGGTTTATTATGATGCAATGAGCCCCCATAGCGAGCCCGCGCTAGCCGATGTCCTCGAGCAGCTCGTGAAGCGTGAACCGATCTTTCATCGTCCCGAGTTCGGCACGACGAGAGCCGATTTCGAGAGGATGACGGTGGCCGATTTTTGGGAGGTGGGCGCATCCGGCCGGCGCTATACGCGAGACTTGGCGCTGGACACTCTGGAGGAGCGCCACCGGAGCCCAATGGAAGAGGTGTGGGAGACCGGGGATTTCCAGTGCCGAAGGCTGGCCGAAGGCGTCTACCTGCTGACTTACACGCTGCTCCAGGAGAATACGCGAAAGACCCGGCGATCGACCATCTGGCAGCGCACCGAAGAAGGCTGGAAGATCGTTTATCACCAGGGAACCATCGTCCAGGACTCCTGACGGCGCTTAACTACGGATGAGTGGCGGCGCACCCCTCCCCGTGGCCCTCTAACTCCGCGATCGCCAGAAGAACCGGCTCGGGAACGGGAACGGATTTCATCCGGCTGTAATCGAGTGACACGATGGTGGAGCTGACCTCCGCGACGATCTTACCGAGCGTCAGGCTCACGATGCGGTGCTCCATCGTCAGGCTGGAGTTTCCGATTCGTGGGACGCGCGCTCCGACGCGGACGGTGTCCGGATAGGTCACCGGTCGTTTGTAGTCGCAGCTTACAGAGACCAGAATCGGTCCGATGCCGGCGGGAGGCAAGGGGACCCACAGGCCGATGCGGCGCAGGTATTCGACGCGGGCGGTCTCGGCCCAGCCTATGTAGCGGAGGTTGTTCACGTGTCCGAAGGCGTCCTGATCGCCCCATAACACGGGCAGTTCGATCACGACGGGGTAGGTGGTCAGAAACTCGGCGATGGGCGGCATGCAAGGGTCCATGATCACGCGGATGCCCGGCGGGCGTCAAGCGGCCGGGGAAGAACAGCGAACTTTCGGACCTGCAATGCGTGTATTGGCGCCGGGAAGGCGCCGCCGCTTTCGTGTATCCTGGTAGCAACGGGGCATCTGGGCTGCCGGTTACGTGTGTAACATGCTCCGTCTCGGAGGAGGATGTATGGATGCAGCTTCCTACACTGGGGAACTGTCTGGGGGGGCGGGGGCGGCGCGTCAGGCCGCTACTCCGGAACGGATACTCAACCTGGGCTTCGGTTACTGGGGCGCGAGAGCGCTGCTCAGCGCGGTGGAGTTGGGCGTTTTCACGGAATTGGCACGGGGACCGCTGGATGCGCTGGCACTGGCGGGCCGGCTTTCGCTTCACCGCCGAGGCGTACGGGATTTCCTAGACGCGCTGGTCGCTCTGGGAATGCTCGAGCGCGATAAGGGCACTTACTCGAACACCGCCGAGTCGGACATGTTCCTGGACCGCTCCAAGCCGACTTACATAGGCGGCCTGTTCGAGATGGCGGGCGCGCGCCTGTGGGCTAGCTGGGGCTCGCTGACCGAAGCGCTGCGCATCGGCGGCCTGCCCAGGACGGCGGGGCAGGGCGGCGATACGTTCGAAAGGCTGTACAGCGACCCGGCGGGTCTGCGGCAGTTTCTATCGGCCATGACCGGCATCAGCCTGGGCACTGCTCGGGCCATTGCGGCGCGCTTCTCCTGGAGCCAGTACCAGACGTTCGCGGATATCGGCTGCGCTCAGGGCGCGCTGCCGGTTCAAGTGGCGCTGGCGCATCCTCATCTGACGGGCGTCGGGTTCGACCTGGCGGTGGTTGAGCCGATCTTCGGCGAGTATGCGGCGTCCTTCGGACTGAGCCAGCGGCTGCGCTTCCAGGCGGGCAACTTCTTTGAAGGTCCGCTGCCTAGCGCCGGCGTGCTGGTGATGGGACACATCCTCCACGACTGGGATCTGGAGACCAAGCGCATGCTGCTCCGGAAGGCGTACTTAGCGCTGCCCAAGGGCGGATCGCTCATCGTGTACGAAGCGCTCATCGACGATCAGCGGCGCAGCAATTCTTTCGGGCTGCTGATGAGTCTGAACATGCTGCTGGAGACGCCGGGCGGTTTCGACTACACCGGCGCGGACTGCTGCCGCTGGATGTGGGACGCAGGTTTCCGCTACACCACCGTCGAACACCTGACCGGACCGGACTCCATGGTGGTCGGGCTCAAATAGGGTGGCCCTCGATGTTGGTGCTGGAGGAGGGGGTCGAACCCTCATGCCCAGTGAAGGGCGCGGGATTTTGAGTCCCGTGCGTCTGCCAGTTCCGCCACTCCAGCCTGGCTACTAGAAGATGGTACCAGAAAACATCTTCAGCGGATCGCGCCGCGGTTCCTGAGCCAGTCGGAGAGCCGGTCCGGCCAGGTGGAAAGGACGGGGTCCTTCTGCGCCAGCCCCACTCCGTGATTGCCGCGCTCGTAGATGTGCAACTCGGCGGGAACGCCCGCCTTGCGCAGCGCCAGGTAGAACAGCACGCTGTTCTCGGCCGGCACGACCGGGTCCGCATCCGTGGCGAAGAGGAACGTGGGAGGCGTCCGGGAAGTGACCTGCTTTTCGTTCGACAGCGACTCGACCAACTGGGGGTCCGGGCTGTCGCCCAGCAGGTTCCGCAGCGAGCCCCCGTGCGTGTACAGGGCGTTCATCGAGATGACCGGGTAGGCCAGGATCATGAAGTCGGGCCGGCAACTCGCGCGGTCCACCGGATCGACGGCCTGCGGGTCGCCCGCGTCGAAATGCGTGCCCAGCGTGGCTGCCAGGTGGCCGCCGGCCGAGAACCCCCAGACGCCGATGCGGTCGGGCGCGACGCGGAATTCCGTGGCCAGCGCGCGCACCATCCGCAACGCCCGCTGCGCGTCGCCCAACTCGATGGGGTGACGATAGCGCGGGCCCAGCCGGTACCGCAGCACGAATGCCGCGATGCCGCGGGCGTTCAACCACTCGGCGATCTGTTTGCCTTCATGATCGATGGCCAGGTGGGCGTAGCCGCCGCCCGGGCAAACCACCACGGCGGCGCCGCTCGATTTCTCCGCGGGCGGGAGGTAGATGGTGAGGGCCGGCTTGTCGGCATCCTCCCCGCCCAGCGCTCCGGGGGCGCCGCTCGGCCACAGCAGCCTGGTCTCCGGCGTCTGCGCCAGCGCCACTGCGCCAGCCACAAGCAGCAAAACACTGGTTCGCTTCATATGCTGTCAGGATACCCTGACCGGAGCCAACCTTGGCCGCCATCCTCTTCGGCGAGAAGTACCCGATATCCCGCTCAAGCCGGTAAGGGCTACCGTGCAAAGTTTACACGTAGCCCGAGGGCTCACCTCAAACCCCCTTATGCTACAGTGGATTAGGAGGAAGAGCGCTTTGGCCGCCAGCGTGCCTACAAATACTCCTACCATGAAACTGGATGCTGGAGCCTCGCCGGATCTGCTGATGATGCGGCGCAAGAAGGGTGTCTCGCTCCAGGAGATCTCCCAAGCTACCAAGATCGGCGTCAACTACCTGCGGGCCATCGAAGACGGCGAGTTTGCCAAACTTCCGGGCGGAATCTACTCGACCAGCTACATCCGGCAGTACGCGCGCTCCATCGACTTCGACGAATTCGAGTTATTGGCTCGCTACTACCGCGCTACCGGTCTGAAGCCGCCAGCGACGCCCGGCCCGGGCAACACCGGCGGCGACGGCAACGATTCATTTACACCCATGCCGCGCCCGGTCGACCGGGTGCTCATCTAAGCGGCACAGGCTCATCGCCCCTCCGGGAACTTTCTCTTCGCTCCAGGTGTCCAATGCCCCAGGAGGATGAGATCATGGCGATGTCAATGGGTGGAGCAAATCGGACCCGGGCGGAGATGAACGTCACGCCCATGATCGATGTCTTGCTGGTGCTGCTCGTGATCTTCATGGTGTGCTCGCCCATGAAACCCACCGGGCTGCCGGCGCTGGTTCCTCAGCCGGCGCCCGAGGAGAAAGCCAGCGCGCCGGCGCCGCCGCCCACCGAGCTGGTGCTGACCGTTCGGGGCGACGGTACGCTGGACCTGAACCAGGAAGCCGTCCAGCGCTCGGACCTTCACGCGCGCCTGCTTCAGATCCTCAAGATTCGCGGCGACGGCCTGATCTTCGTGCGTGGCGAAGGCGGCCTGGTCTTCGGTCAGGTGGCGCAGGTGATGGACATTGCACGGGGCGCCGGCATGACGCGGGTTGCGCTCATGACGACGCCCGTGCGGTAAGTTACGATTTCGCAACGCGCAGGTTATTGGTCACCGAGAACACGCCGGGGACTCCGTTGGCGTAGATGCCGGCCAGGTTACGGTCCATTTGGTTGTCCACGACGCCGTCCAGGGTTACGTTGCCGTTCTTCACGATAATGCGGATGGCAGGCTGCGTCCCCATGGCGTAACGGGAAAGCGAGTCCCGCCGGTAGATGGCGCGATACTCCGCCAGCCGCACGCGGTCGTCGAAGGGCGACAGCGGCAGCACCTCGATGTTGTTGGTGACGCCGGTTACTCCCGGGATGCGGCGCACGGCATTTTCGGCATCGGATTTAAGGAACGGACGCGCCACCTCTCCCGTCAGCACCACGCGGCTCCCATCCACCTGGAACGAGAGTTCGTCGAATACACCGTAGTACGGCAGCATCCTCAGCTCGTGCTGCACCCGCTGGTCGAGACTCTGCGGCGCGCTCCCCGTGCTGTTGGCTGCCCGAACCAGCGCCGGCGCGGCAACGAGTGCGCCGGCCAGAACCAACCAGATCATGCGTTTCATGTCATCCCCTCCTTCGAAAATGTCCCTCAGGCAGCTTGGGGCGCGGCTTCGACCGTGACCGTCAGCCCGAGTCTTTGTAACCGCTTTACGAAATACCGCTGGAGCTGGTCCTTGTTGATCTGCTCCAGATAGTCCCCGCCCAGTTCGTGGTAGGGTTTGCCCGTCTTCAGCATGTGGTAGCCGATGATCAGCATCGTGTGCGCCACCGCCGTCACCGCCCTCTTCACGCCGCGCCGGGCGGCCAGACGCTTGAACTGCGCCGATAGATAGCAGTTCTTCTTTCGAGTGACCGCCCAGGCTGCCTGGCAGAGAGTTCTCCGCAGCCAGCGGTTCCCGTCGCGCGTCTTGCCCGACTTGCGCTTTCCGGCGCTCTCGTGGTTGCCGGGGCACAACGCCGCCCAGGAGGCCAAGTGCTGGGCCGTCTGAAACTGGTTCATGTCCACGCCGATTTCCGCCACCAGGTTGCAGGCCGTCACATGCTCTACGCCGGGGATCGTTTCCCACAGAGCGACGGCCTGCTCAAAAGGGCGGATGTGCTTGTCGATCTCCGCCTCCATGCGAGTGATCCGTTGGCCCAGGGCTTCCCATTCGTCCAGGTATTCGGCCAGCAGAAAGCGGTGATGATCCCGCACCCGCCCTTGCAGGGCCTGTTCGAGTTCCGGAATCTTGTTTCGCAGCCTCCCCCGCGCCAGCTTCGCTAGTTGCTCCGCGTTCTCTTCGCCCGCGATGATCGCCTCCAGGATCTGGCGGCCGGATACGCCCAGCGCGTTCGAGGCTACCGAAGCGAGCTTGAGATTGGCTTGCTCCAAGAACTTCTGAATGCGGTTGGCCACCCGGTTCTGGCTCTGTCTCAATTCCGCCCGGTAGCGCGTCAGGTCGCGAAGATCCTGGATGGGGACCGGCGGCACGAAGCTCCCCTTGAGCAGCCCATGCTGGAGCAAGTCGGCGATCCACTCGCAATCCTTGGCGTCCGTCTTGCGTCCCGGCACCGCCTTGATGTGTTGCGGATTCACCAGCATCTGCTGAAATCGCCCTTCCAGCACGGCCCAAACCGGCCGCCAATACACTCCCGTGGCTTCCATCGCCACGTGGGTTACCTGATGCTCCGCGAGCCAGTCCGCCAACGCCAACAGATCGCTGGTGAAGGTTCCGAAGACCCGCATCTGCTGCTGTTTCTTGCCCTCCGCTTCGCACACGCTCACGCATGCGCTTACGGTCTTCTTGTGGACGTCCAGTCCGGCGCAACGCCCGTAGACGACTTGCATGCCTCTGCCTCCCGGACCGCCTCCAGAAGGAGCCTTCTGATAAGAGAATCTCCTTCGCGTGCTCGCGGCCAAGGGCAGCGGCGACAATTCGTTGTACCTCCAGGCTCCCGGGTCAGACTCCTCTGCGGGCTTGTCAGCGCCAGGGCGATCATCGACCTTCCTCTGGAAGCAGTCTCTCCCCACGCTACTCCCGCCCGCGCCCATTTTCATCCCTCGT
>Ga0326728_10001091_pt1 | contig 98573 bp, 87 predicted proteins | sample MB3enrmetagenome_FD_207602 | JGI IMG/M metagenome (GOLD analysis project Ga0326728, IMG submission 207602) | Lab enriched peat soil microbial communities from McLean, Ithaca, NY, United States - MB31MN | ecosystem: Environmental > Terrestrial > Soil > Wetlands > Peat | place: USA: New York...
CTTCGCCCGCTACTCGACCGACGACCGCATCGGTATGATCCGCGGCTACACCGGTGCGGGCCGCTTCACTAGCGATCCGCTGGAGACCTTTGGCGGGGCCGGCGTGGCCGAGATCCCGCACCTGCAGAAGCTGCTCAAATACATCTGCCGCGAGGGCTTCGAACACCACACCGCCGCCAGCTTTAGCTCGGTGTCCAACGCCGTCCACGAAGCCGCCACCAACTACCTCGGCTGGGAGAGCTACCACCACAACGCGGAAGAAGAATAGGCAGACATCAACCTTGGGTGCCCCATCCTAAACGCGGTCGCCGCAGCGACCGTTTAGGGTGGGAAACCACAACAGTTCGCTCTATCCGCGAAGCGAAGAGGCCCCGTTTCGGGGCCTTTTCGCTGACTCGCCGACATGCTAACTCGCTGTCTTTTCCACCGGCTCCAGCGTGATCCGCGCCGTCAACACAACCAGTGCCGCCCACAGCGCATCAGCGCCCAGCAAGTGCACAAGCTGCAGCCACACAGGCGCCAGCAAAACCACGTCCATCGCGCCCAGGAGGTATTGCGCTGCCAGCAGCACCAGCACCAGCGCTGAGAGCTTGCGGTTGTCCCAGGGCGTCTTGTGCCGCGCGGCGCGAACCAGAATCCAGATCAGAAAAACACTGGCCAGAACTGCCACCGTGGGATGCGTCCACCGCCAGCGCACGAGCCATCCGCTGCCCGGCGCAAAATCCCGCTGGAAGGCCGTGCCCAGCGAGCTTGCAGGGAAGAGCGTATCGCCGAGCGCGGCCAGCGAACCGGTAACACCTACCACAAGAACGAGCAGAATGCCCGCAACCGCGCCAGCCGGGGCAACCAGCTTGATCTCGTTGCGCATGTATCCACGCATGCGGCCGAGCAGATGCGCCGTAAGCGTGAGCGCCGCGAGCAGAAGCAATGTGTTGGCAAGATGCAGCGCCAGATACCATGGCCGCAGCGGCGACTGGCTTTGCGCGGTAAGCCCAAACTTTACAAGCAGCGCGCCCAGCAACGCTTCAACGGCAGTGAAGATCACCGCAAGCAGCGCCGTTACGCGCGCCAGGTGACCGCGCGACGTGGCTCGCATCGTCCACACCAGCAGCCCAACGACTGAAAAGAACGAGATGCCGCTCGTCAGCCGGTGCGTGAACTCGATCATTGTGTCCGCGCGCGGCGAGTACTGAATTACCGTGCCGTTGCACAGCGGCCAGTGGTTGCCGCAGCCCGCGCCCGAGCCCGTGGCGCGCACCAGCGTACCCCACAGAATGACCGCGATGAAGTAGGCGAGCACTGCCCAGGAAAAGCGCTTGAGCGCAGGCGATGGAAGAGTTTTGGTGGCCGAGGGGACTGCGGTTGCCGACATGAACCCGGGCTCCGAGCCGGTCACAATCAGTGTAGAACAGGCACCGATGCAATCGCGGAACCGCGCAGCGCCTACCTGCGCAAATGTTGATGACGGGTCCTACGCCCCCAGCAGCCGCACCACATGATTCACGATGATCAGGTCTTCGAGCGGGGGAATCACGCGCACCGTCACCCGCGAGCTCTCGGCCGAGATGGTGGCCGCGCCGCGCACGTTGTTGCGCTCAGCATCTACCACGATTCCCAGCGCGCCCAGCCCGGCGCAGATCTCTCTGCGCGAGGCGATGTCGTTCTCGCCGATGCCGCCGGTAAAGACCAGCATGTCGAGGCCGTTCAGTTCCGCGACATAACTGCCGATCCAGCGGGCGATGGTCCAGCAGAATTTGTCCACGGCGAGCCGCGCCTTGGCGTTGCCGGCAGCGATGGCTTCGCGCAGATCGCGCATGTCATTGGAGAGCTCGCTCACGCCCAGCAGGCCCGACATCTTACTTACCACGGTTTCAAGTTTTTCGGCAGCCTCGGCGGCGTTCGGAGTGGTCTCAGCAAGCTTTTTCAGGATGAAGATGAGAATGCCGGGATCGATATCGCCGGTGCGTGAGCCGCTGATGATGCCGCTGGTGGGAGTTAGAGCCATGGAGGTGTCGAGGCACTGGCCTTGCAGAATGGCCGAGATGGACGCGCCGTTGCCGAGGTGCGCCACAATGAGCTTTTCCGGCACGTTAGGCTGCAACTGGTAGATGATCGACTCGTAGGAGATGCCGTGATAACCGTAGCGCCGCACGCCCATGTCGGCGTACTCCGAGGGAATGGGCATGCGCGTGGCCACTTCGGGCATGGTGCGATGAAAGTAGGTGTCGAGGATGGCGAAGTTGGGAACGCCGGGAAACAGTCGCAGCGCCTCGCGCATGATGTAAACGGCGATGGGTGTATGCAGGGGCGCAAGAGCCGCGTAACTCTCGATTTCGTCGACGAGTTGGGGCGTGATGAGCTGGTTCTCGCGGACGGTTGGCCCACCACACACGGTGCGATGACCGATGGCTGCCGGGGTAGGGAAGTCGCCGGAGTGCAGCGCGTCGGCGACGAGCTTGAACGCCACGGAACGGCTGGGCACCGCAGGCGTCTGGTCTACCAGCTTCTTGCCGCTTGCATCCTTGATCCAAAACTTGCCCAGGTCGGTTCCGATTCCATCTACAGCGCCTTCAAACAGCCGCGCCCGCTCGCCGTTTCCCGCCTCATATACTGAGAATTTGATTGAAGAGGACCCGCTATTCAATACCAAAACCGGTAAAGATGACATGAGCAAAAGAGCCTTTCTAAAAGACAGCAAGTTAGCGAGTCAGCAAGTTAGCGAGTCAGCGGGTCAGCCAGAAGCCAGTAGCCAAAAGGCTACTAGCTGACCACTCACCTCTGATCGCTGATCCCTGACCCCTGTTATTCCTTCCCCGGCCAGCGCCAGTTCCTGATCTCGGGCAGATCCTCGCCGTTCTCGGCCACATATAGCTTGTGCCGCTGAATCTGCTCTGAATACCACTGTCCTGCTGCATCCACCTTGTCGGCCAGGCGCGGAACCCGCCGGATCACGTCAAGCGCCAGTTGGAAGCGATCAATGTTGTTCAGCACGCACATATCGAACGGCGTCGTCGTTGTGCCCTCTTCCTTGTATCCGCGCACGTGCAGGTTGTCGTGATTGTGCCTGCGGTATGTGAGCCGGTGAATCAGCCACGGATAACCATGGAAAGCAAAGATAGTCGGCGTTCCCGGCGGGAAGAGAATGTCGTAATCCTCGTCGGCCAACCCGTGCGGATGCTCCGATTGCGGCTGCAGCGACATCAGGTCAACCACGTTCACCACCCGGATGCGCAGGTCGGGAACCTGCTCGCGCAGCAGGCAAACCGCGGCCAGAGCCTCCATGGTCGGAACGTCGCCGCAGCACGCCATCACCACGTCGGGCTTGCCTTCGTCGTTCGAAGCCCAGTTCCACGCGCCGAGGCCAACGGTGCAATGTGCAATTGCCTCGTCCATCCTGAGCCACTGCGGCGCCGGTTGCTTGCCCGCCACAATCAGGTTCACGTAGTGGCGGCTGCGCAGGCAGTGGTCGCCCACTGAAAGCAGCGTGTTGGCATCGGGCGGCAAATAAATCCGCACCACATCGGCCTTCTTGTTCAGAAGATGGTCGATGAATCCCGGGTCCTGGTGGCTGAATCCGTTGTGATCCTGCCGCCACACCAGCGAGCTCAGCAGGTAATTCAAGCTCGCGATCGGCTTGCGCCACGGAATCTCGCGCGTTGTCTTCAGCCACTTCGCGTGCTGGTTCACCATCGAGTCAATGATGTGGATGAAAGCCTCGTAGCAGGAGAAGAACCCGTGCCTGCCGGTGAGTAGGTAGCCTTCCAGCCATCCCTCGCACATGTGCTCGCTCAGCACTTCAACCACGCGGCCGGTTGGCGAAAGGTTCTCATCCACCGGCAACGTCTCGGCCATCCAGTCCTTGCCGGTTCCAGTAATTACGTCGCCAATGCGGTTTGAAGCCGTCTCGTCGGGGCCGAAGACGCGGAAGTTCTTCTGGTCGAGATTCGCCTGCATCACCGCGTGCAGCAGGCGACCCAGTATGCGCGTCGACTCCACGTCTTCCTGGCCGCGCACGCCGATCTTCACTTCGAAATCGCGGAAGTTCGGCATCTTCAGCGGCTTCAGCAGAAGGCCGCCATTGGCGTGCACGTTCATTCCCATGCGCAGCCGGCCCTTGGGCGCAATCTCCCGCAGATCCTCGCGCAGCGCGCCCTTCTCGTCAAACAGCTCCTCCGGCTTGTAGCTGCGCATCCACTCTTCAAGCTGGTGCACGTGTTCGGGCTTCTCGCGCAGCTCGCTCAGCGGCACCTGGTGTGCTCGCCAGGTGCCTTCCACTGGCTTGCCGTCAACAATCTTCGGCCCGGTCCAGCCCTTGGGCGTGCGCATGATCAACATCGGCCACGCCGGTCGCTCGGTCACGCCGCCTTCGCGCGCCGCCTTCTGAATCTCGGCAATGCGGTCGAAGATCTTGTCGAAGACTGCCGCGGCCTGCTGGTGCAGCACCATCGGGTCGTGGCCTTCGAGCGTATACGGCTCGTATCCGTATCCGCGCATCAGGTCCTCGAGCTCGGCATGCGGAATACGCGCCAGTATAGTTGGGTTCGCGATCTTGTATCCGTTCAAATGCAGAATCGGCAGCACCGCGCCGTCGGTGGCCGGGTTCAGAAACTTGTTCGAGTGCCAGCTTGTCGCCAGCGGACCGGTCTCGGCCTCGCCGTCGCCCACCACGCAGGCCACAATCAGGTTGGGATTGTCAAAGGCCGCGCCATAGGCATGCACCAGCGAGTAGCCCAGCTCGCCGCCCTCGTGAATCGACCCCGGCGTCTCAGGCGCAACGTGGCTGGGAATTCCATACGGCCAGCTGAACTGCCGGAAGAGCCGCTTGACGCCATCCTTGTCCTGCCCGATGTGCGGATAAACCTCGGAGTAAGAGCCTTCAAGATACGTGTTCGCCACCAGTCCCGGCCCGCCGTGCCCCGGCCCGATGATGTACAACATGTTCAGGCCACGTTCTTTGATCAGCCGATTCCAGTGCACATAGAGAAAATTCAGGCCCGGCGTAGTGCCCCAGTGGCCCAGCAGCCGCGGCTTCACGTCGTCGAGTGTCAGCGGCCGTTCCAGAAAGGGGTTGTCTTTAAGGTAGATCTGTCCCACTGAAAGATAATTGGCCGCACGCCAATAGGCGTCCATCTTGGCCAACATTTCAGCGGAGAGTGGTCCGTGAGCTGAAGATTCGCTCGTCGCGGCATCGATCATGGCGCACCTCATTCGAGTGTTTTACATCCGGAGAGATACTGTACTCCAGTCCCGTGAATAGACTCTCAATAAAGGCTAACAGCGGCTTGAATGCAAAAGAGTGACTCAAGTCACATGAACAGAAGCAAACCCTTGCTATTTACTTGAATCGGGAGTCCAATGGCGTACTACCCGGATCGCACTCGCCGGCGGCGCATCGGCGCCTGGGCTGGCAGAGCCTACCGGGCCGCTGGGAGGGCCAAGCCATGAACGGTATGGATTACTTGATGTGGACGGCGCAGTGGATTCTGGCAGCGGTTTTTTTCGTTACTGGAATGTCGAAGATACTCGCCTTTGGCCATGTCAAGACCCTTCTTGGCAAGAAGCTGAAGGGCGGGCCGATTGGCATCTCGGCCGGCCAGGGGGCCTCGATCGCACTACTCGAGGTCGCCGGCGCCATTGGCGTTCTAACGCCGCCCTCGATTGTGCCCAATTACATGACCGTGATTCTAGCCGCGGCAGGATTGGCGCTCCTCATGGTCTGCGCCACCATCTACCACTTCCGTCGCAAGGAGCCTGCCGCTCCGGATATCGCGCTCTTTCTTCTTGCGATTTTCGTCATTGTCGGCCGCTGGGGGCACTGACTCCGGCTCGCGCAAACTGTTCCATCCAAATAAGATCGGCGCTGCCGCAGCGCCCGGCGCCGCCTTTGAGCGGATTCGGGAAGAATTGGGTTCGAGGAGGGCGGCTTAGAACTTTCTTATAGTTTGATCACTTGTTGTTGACTTCTTCATTACGTTTCCCTTATATTCCAACCCATCGAAAGATAGTCTCTTTCGGCCGAAAGATAGGTTAACTTCTGCGGGTATCTGATCTTTCGCGAGAGAGACGCGCAAAGCCGTTCGATGTGAAGGGTGGTAAAGCTCATGAACGGATTCTTCGATCACAACACCATGCTTTGGGCGGCCCAGATTGCTTTGGCCTGCGCCCTCTTTTACGCTGCATTCAGCAAGATTCTCCCTCGCCGCGGCAAAGCGCAGCCCGGCGCCCAGACGCTGCTGTTTGCTTGCGACGGGATGAACTGCACGCTGGCTAAGATCCTTGCCCTGCTTGAGTTTGCGGGCGCGCTTTGCCTGATTGTGCCGTTCGACGTCTGGCCGGCTTACCTGCTTCCTCGCGTGGCAGCCTCAGTGCTGGCAGCATTGATTCTTGTTACCGGCATCCACCACGTCCGGCACAAGCAGCACACCGCGCCGATTGTCGCGCTGTTCTTCTTGGCCCTGTTCGTCTTGGTCGGGCGCTGGCCCTAGATCTCTCCATGGATCGCGGGAATTTCCGCGGCACGGCGTCCGGTGTGCGCTGAAATTGGCCTTGCGCGAGCGTCTTTGCCCGCACCTGTCGAATGTGTTTAATTCGGTTTCGCGCCTGCTCCACCGGCCGGAGAAGCCGCAGCGGCAGCCGCAGGCCGTAGCTGCGCCACCGCCGCTATCGGAATCTCCAACGCCCCCACGTTGTCGGTATTCCGGTCGCGCATCCCGATGCGGAAGTAGTATTCGCCTTTCACCGGCACGCTGATCTGCTGCCGGTAGATGAAATCGCCTTTCATCGAATCGGCAAATCTCTCATCGGGGATGCTGGTGACAATGCCGTTGGCCTGCTGATTCACCAGCGCTCCGTTTGCGTCGTACACCAGCGTCACGAACTCCAGTCCGCAGTGGTGTACGCCGTCTTTCCCCGCCGCAAAGTTCACCTGGCTGGGATTGACTGCAAATGTGATCGAGTAGCGGCGGAACGGTCCCTGCACGTTCTTCCCCAACTGGTTGCTCTGCATGGCCACAGTTTCGCTATCGGTGGTGGTCGGTCGCACGTCGGCCACAAAGACAATCTGCGTCGGGTCGGGTGAACCGTGCATCATGGCTGCGCGCATGGCGCTATACGGCGGCGCGGCCGGCTGTCCATTCTGCGCCTGAGCGCTTTGCGGCGGTAAGCCTTGCACCGGTTTGTTCGGGTCGTCGGCGTAGTAGCCGCGGCGGTAGCCGAGCGTCACTCCCGGTCGGTCGACCTTGACCTGTATCCGGCGGAAACCGCCATCCCATTTCTCATTGGTCGGCGAATAGGCAATCGTGTAGTAGTTTGAACCCGCTTCAATCGCCGTTTGCACGGCTTCTGTCAGCCCGTTCGTATTCACAAATGCCCTGCCGCCCGTTTCTTCTGCCATCTCCTTCATCGTGTCGTGCTCGCCAGCTGTTTTTTGCGTCCACTTTGCGTCGGCGTTGCCAAACGCGCGCGGATTCTTCGCGAAGCTTGACCCGCTCGACGAGGCGTTGAACATGGGAGCCACCATCAGGCCGCGCGCATCGACGGGGTAGACCGCAACCTGGCTGCGCGACAGCAGATCGACGGTCTGGCGGAATTCGTCATCGGCCGAATCCACAATCGAAAACGGGTTCTGGAGATCCCCATCGGGCAGGATGTTGATGGGGAAGGAGCCGGAAAACCAGATCAGGTTTTTGCGCCCGGGCAAATTGCTCATGTAGCGGGCGAGGTCGTTCAGTGCATCGAGCGTGTACCGCTGTCGCAGCCGGAGCTGAAATGACTGTTGCTCGGCCTCAAACTGTTGCAGATTCGCCATCACCGTCGCTGCATCAGGCTGAGTGCTGGCCGCGTCCATCGCCAAATCGTCATCCCCTGGATTATCTCCATCGACCGCATTATTCATCAGCGGCGAGGAACTGAGCCCGTTCTTCTTGCCCTCCACCATGCCGCGCAGCAGCTCGGGATCGGATGTGAATCCCTGCAGCATCTTCAGATCGGTGGTGAGAGCAAAGATGGCGATGCGCGTGCCCGAGGGCGCTTCCTTCAGGTACTTCAAAACCTGGTCCCGCACGTAGCCCTGGGCCGTAAGAGGCGTATTCAGCTTGTCGAAGAGAAGAATGTTCAAAGCTCCCCGCGGCGGTGCGGCAGAAAAATTGGTAAACGCGCCGGGAGCGAGCTTGGGCCCGACCGGAAACGCGGCGGGCCGGCCGGCCGCATGCTCCTCAAATGCCTTCAGCGTCTGCGGCTGACCGTCTTCAAAAATTGTCAAGTCAGCCGGGGTGAGCTGATGCACAGGGTTGTGCTTGTCGTCGGTCACCGTAACGTCAACCAGGACCAGCGTGGCCTGCGCCTGCACAACCGGCTGGCCGGCAGCCTGAACCGGCGCTGCCTGCGCTCGAGCTGTTGCCGCAGCCAATGGAAAGCACACAAGAATCGTGGCAGGAAGAAATCTATCGACGCGCATCAGGGAACCCCCGCCCTTTAAGACGCAATTCTACCCGGTAGAGAGTGCCTGGAGCGTTAATCATGCCGGGCCGCTCACGCCGCTCCGCGCTGACTTGCTGAACCGCTGACTCGCTGTTTTTCTAACTCCGCTGGCCCCGCTAAAAGTATTTCTTCAACTTCAATATCTGCTTTTCAAACCCGTACCACATCGCCGTCGCAGCAGCCGTTGAAGCCGCCAGCCTGAACCCGACAATTGCCAGGTTCCCCACCATTCCGCGCTTGTCCATCAGCAGGTCGAACCAGCCAAAGAAGATGAACACCGAGATGTGGATCATGTACAAGCCATAGCTGATCTTCCCGTAAAACTGCAGCGGTCCCTTGCGCAGCGCCGCGTTCATCGGGTTGCGCGCACCTGTAGAGGCGATTGCCGCCAGCACCGCTCCTGCAAAGCACACTGCCAAAGCCGAATCCAGGAACGATGTTCCCCCGGCAATCGTCGCGGCCAGCGCCAGCCCCGCCGCGAATCCGCCCAGCCCCAACGCGAGCCAGGTCCGCCGGCTCAGCTTCACGGTGTGCAGACCGATGGCCAGAAGGCTGCCCCACGCAATGCCGTCCAGGTGGATGAGCGTGTTGGTCGGCGTCATCCAGTGCAGGTTGGCGTGGCGCAGCAACGGCGAGGCAACGAGCGTGCCGGCCAGCGCGACGGCGAGCATCCACGGCCGGCGCAGGACACGCACCAGCGGCGCCCACAGAAAGTAGTACTGCTCCTCGATGGCCAGCGCCCACGTGGGCCCGATGGCCGGCGGCAGCGCGAGATGAAACAGGTTCTGCACGCAAAAAATGTAAGCCAGCCAAGGCGCGGTCTTGATCGCCTCCCACACGCCGGGACCGATGAACCAAGGTGCGTTCAAATAGACCACGATGAGCAGCAGGAGATAGACGGGCCAGATGCGCAGCGCCCGGCGCGCATGAAAGTTGTGAAAGTAGCGCGGCTTATCGCGCGTGGTGAGCAGGATCGAGGTGATGAGGAAACCGCTGAGAACGAAGAAGAGAATGACGCCCGCCCAGCCCCAGAGCGATGCGCCGTAGATCCATGTGCCCTGGAGCCGCGGATTGCAGTGATAGAGGACGACCGCGAGAATCGCCAGGCCGCGCAGCCCGTCGAGCTCAGGGATATACGTAGGCAGCCAGGTTGGTCGCTGCATTCGCAAAGCGCTCAAATAATGACCTCAGTCGCGGTCCTTGGCGAACCCTTCCACAATCCATCCGGCCAACCAGAGAAGCACGCCGGGTAAAGCCGCAATGATGATTTCTCCGATTCCAAAACCGCCCGCCACAATTGCGCCAATTCCAAGGTCGCCCACAATTGCGCCATTTCCTGGATGAAACAATGAGGCCGTCTGAATGCACAGAGCCAGCGCACACCAACCAGCGGGAATGAGAGCTAACCACACACCCGCATACCGCATCCGTCTTGCACCTTCTCGAACGTTCATCGCTCCCCCTTGCCGAGCGAATCGCTCTCGGTCCTCTACTCCCTATTCTGGGGCCCAGGACTTTACCCCGCCGCCAGTTGCCGCGCCCGTTCGGTCGCCCGCATCACCGCCTTGATCAGCGTCACGCGCAGGCCGCCTTCTTCAAGTTCCAGAATGCCGTCGATGGTGCATCCGGCCGGCGTGGTCACGGCATCCTTCAACAGCGCCGGGTGATAGCCCGTCTCCAGCACCATCTTGGCCGCGCCGTAGGCCGTCTGCGCCGCAAGCTGCGTGGCGATATCGCGCGGCAAACCCACCTTCACGCCCGCCTCGGCCAGCGCCTCAATAATGATGTAGAGATACGCGGGTCCCGAACCCGAAAGCCCGGTCACCGCGTCCATGTGCTTCTCGTCCACCACCACCGTGCGCCCCACGGTCTGGAAGATCCGTTGCGCCAGTTCCATCTGCGCATCGGTCACGTAGCGCCCGCGGCACAGCGCGGCCACACCAGCGCCCAGCGCCGAAGGCGTATTAGGCATGGCGCGAATCACGCCGATTTCCAGGCCCGAAGTCTCCTCAATCGACTTTGTCTTGACCGACGCCGCGAACGAAACGATCGTCTTCTCCGGCGTCAGCGCAGGCTTGATCTCCTCCACCAGGCCCGCCACCTGGAATGGTTTGACGCCAATCAGAACCAGGTCGGCCTGCCGCACCGCCTCAACGTTGTTGGTGCTCACATCCACGCCCCACTGCGTGCTGAGCGCTATTGCGCGCTCGGCGTGCGTCACCGTCGCGTGAATCTTCTCTGCGGCAAACAGGTTTTCTTTCAAGAATGCCTGCAGCAGAATGCCGCCCATCTTGCCAGCGCCCAATACGGCCACGCGTACATTGGGCAGTTGCGCGGGCGTCTGGCTCGCCTCAACGGCTATCTCCATGTTTTCCTCTTGGTTGAACGGGTGATTTTGCTCTACTCAACAGGATACGCGCATCACCCCGGCAAACCCCGCCCTACTTCTGGAGCCCCGCCTCAAACTGCAGGTACGACGAAACTGTGCTCTCGAGGTTCGCTACCCCATCTGCCTGCGGCCAGCTCGAACTCCACAGCAAGTAGCCGCCGGGAAGAGTCAGCGATTTTTGCGCGTTGCCGATCGCGGCCACTGCCGTGGTAACCCAGGCGCGGTACTCCAGTTGGTACACGCTCATCTGCGCCATCCCCGCTTCAGGATTGCGCAGGTCGGCGATATGCTCACCAAGATGGGCTGTCGCGCGCGACAAGTCGTCCCCCTTCAGCCGGTCCTGATTGAATTCCGCGTTGCAAATAACGCCGTCGGGCGATTTATCGTCGCTTTTGGCCCCGCTCTTCCGGCCCGCCTCATTCTTGACAGCGCCCACCACCACGCCATTTTTGTCGCCTTCCTTGCCAAAAGATTCGTGGGCCCGGTGCAGCTGATCTTTGGGCTGCAAGCCCGTGAACTCCTCCGGAATCTGCGTCAAATTGCCGTTGTTCGCGGGAGCCTTCGAATAATCGATCTCATGCGGAACGACGTCGGCCACCGTCCCCAGCACCAGCCTCGCGTTATACGCGTTCATGTTGCCGAATCCGCTGATGCCCACAATCTTGCCGCTGGCGTCGCGCTTGATCTCCGCTTTCGTCCCATCAATACGCCCGGTGAGCGTGGCCGCCACCTCGTACCTCATGCATCCCAGGCACATTGCGCTGCTCTTTACCGGCGTCGCGAGCAGCTGATCGAACTGCTTGAAGTCCTTGTTCCATTCCAGCTTCACCGGCGTCCGCTGCACCTCTTCTACCGTGCCGGCAAAGTTCTTGGCCGGCTGCAGCTCCACCATCGCCAGCGGACCCGACTTCGCGTTCGTCCCCTCCGGATACGAAAGCCAGATCGCATTTACCGGCAGGCCGCAGTTCGTGTCCACCACCACAAACTCGTCCAGGCCGGCCTTCACGGTCCCCTTGATCTTTACGATCTTTCCATTAAAGCCCTGCGGATCTTTCAGAATGTCGCACACCGTAGCGTCAACCGCCTGCGCATGAAGGCTCAAAGCCGCCGCGAACAAAAACACTGCAGCAAGAATGCGTTTCATCGTTGCTCCCTCTCTTTGTTCCCACACTTCGATTCGGGAGCCGATCCTTCCAGCCATAATAATGCGCAATCCGGCGAGCCCCTCTCTCGGAACCGTCAAGGTTACCACGCAGAGGCCTGCCTCAGCGTGGCAAGTCGTCACCCGGCGCCGGCCACAGACCGGTCGTGACTGTTCTCCCGCCCCTGCGCCAGAAAAAGGCGCAAAGACGGGGAGCGGAATGTAAATGCGTTGCCTATCTTGAACGCTGCAGGAGGGTGGGGCACCCCAACGTTGGATGTTCCTGCTGAGAATGAACAAGGGGCGCCACCCGCCGCAGTGTTGCTTTAGTGCATTTGGAGCTGGTAGCAGACTTCGCCGCGATAACGCAGCACGAGCGTGTTCTGAATGAAATCCGCCATTCCGAAATAATCCAGGTAGCCGGTAGCATTGGCGAACTTGCCCGTCCCGCCCGTGATCTCGGATCTGTAGTTTCCCCAGGGCACGGCTACGATAGCCGGATTCCCGGTTGGATACGTTGGGGTCAGCACCGCCACGCTAAAGGTGATGGTGTCGCCGGCCGAGGTGACCCAGTAATGCTGGACATTGTACGTACCGTTCCTGTTCTGTCCCAGGATGGTGGCCGCCACGGAGCCCGACAAGTCGCCGGAAACCGGGCCGAGGTTGGTTTCGCCGGCAATGGCTCCGATATTGGTCATCAAGACCCCGCCAACCGGCACGCAGTGGGAGATCGCGTCCTGAGCGAAGGCGTCGGGCACCAGGCGAAAGAGAGTGTTGGGAGCCAATGCGAGGAGTGAAAAGATCACCCCAGTGATTGCGCGTACTGTGAATCTCTTGAGTGTCATGTGTGTCTCCTTGAATCAGGGCCGGGAAGTAGAATGTGCGATCGGTGCAATGGCCCCGCCATGTTGCCGGCACGCCGCACATTGACCCTGGCCTGCGCGATTGGATCGAACCTTCGCGCACCCCGACCTTCGCCCAGACCGCTGCCGGCGGCAATGCACAGGGGGTAATTCGGGGTAAATCGTAGGTAAACTGGCCGAGATGAGATGAAAGAGCGGCTAATCAGGCGAAGGACAGCCGAAACTCTCAGCCGCTTCCTGGCCCATTTCCGCCTTGACCCCTGTTTTGGAAGAAGGTAAGGTCAAACTCAAATCGCTGGTGGTCCCCGCCATGCAAGAACCAGCCACGGCATTCCCGCGTCTCCGCTTCGGAGAGTTCGAGGTTGACCTTCGAATCGCGGAACTGCGTCGACACGGCGAAAAGATCAAGCTGCAACAACGGCCCTTTCAGATTCTGGCAGCGCTGCTTGAGCGGCCCGGCGAAGTGGTTACCCGGGAGAGCATTCAGCTGAAGCTCTGGCCAACCGACACCTTCGTCGACTTTGAACACAGCATCAACACCGCCGTAAACAAGCTGCGCGAAGCTTTGGGCGATGACGCCGAGACACCCCGCTTCATCGAAACGCTGCCGCGCTATGGGTATCGGTTTATTGCCCCGGTAGAAAGGATCGAAGCGCAGTCCAGCCGGTCGCGTGCGGGGTTGCGCCTTGTGCTCCCGCACCAGGAGATGTCGCCCGAAAAGCCGCCGCAGAAACGCTGGATTGTGGGCGTGATCGGCGGGGCGCTGGCTGTGCTTGTGGCCGCTCCTGCAGTGATTCTGTATTTTCATCCATTTCCATGGCATCGCGCCGCCGTGGCGTCCAGCAGTGCGTGGGTGCAGATTACGCAATTCGCCGATGGCGCCACACAGCCTGTGTTTTCGCCCGATGGACGCATGATCGCCTTCATTCGCGGGCCGGAGACCTTCGTCACGCCGGGACAGATTTATGTGAAGGTTTTGCCCGATGGGAATCCAGTCCGGCTCACCCACGACGATGAGCTGAAGATGGCTCCCGCGTTTTCGCCGGATGGATCGCGCATTGCCTATACGGTTACGGAGAAGAAATTCGAATGGAATACCTGGGTTGTGCCGGTCCTGGGCGGCGGAGAGCCGCAGGAAATTCTGCCGAATGCTGCGGCGCTCACCTGGACCGACAAACAGCACATCCTGTTCTCCAGGATAAAAGGCAGCTCGACCTACATGAGCCTTGCCACCGCCCAGGAGAACCGGACGGGAGAGCGCGACGTCTATCTGCCGGAAGGCTGGGGAATGGCGCATCGTTCCTGGCTTTCGCCGGATGGAAAATTGGTGCTGATTTCAGAGATGAACCTAAAGGGATGGGCGCCATGCCGGGTTTTGCCATTCGATGGGAGCACCAGCGGTGAAACGGCGGGTCCAAAGGGCGCGCGCTGCACATATGCGGGCTGGAGCCCGGACGGCAAGACGATGTACTTCAGCGCAGATGCCGGGGACGGATTCCATATCTGGCGGCAACGATTTCCAAAGGGCGCGCCGGAGCAATTGACCTTCGGCCTCACGGAAGAAGAGGGCATTGCGGTCTCTCCCGACGGTCAATCGCTTGTGACCTCTGCAGGTTTTAAGGAAAGCACTGTCTGGGTGCACGACGCGCGGGGCGACCGCCAGGTCTCCGGCGAAGGGTCTGCCATGGTTCCTGGTTGGTTGTGGAGCCGTACGGTTTTTTCGCCGGACGGGAAAAAGCTGTTTTACCTGACGCATCGGCAGGGTAATCCTGTGTCCCGTGCAGATGAACTTTGGATGGCAGATCTGGACTCCGGCCGAAGCGAGGCGGTTCTGCCAGGAGTTTCAGTGAACGACTTCGACATTGCCCCGGATGGCAAACGAGTGGCGTTTACAGTATTGGATGGGAAAGGAAACCCGCATTTATCGGTCGCCCCGCTCGACCATCACTCGCCTCCGAAGCAGGTCACGTCCTTCATCGCTGACCGGCCAAGTTTTTCGCTTGCAGGAGACCTCTACTTTCGCATGCGGGAAGACGGCCGGAACATGGTCTACGATGTTGGGCCCGATGAAGCAGCGCCGAGAAAGATGAGTCCCGAGCCGGTCGGGGACTGGGGCTTCGACAGCATTTCGCCCCGCGGCGACATGTGGGTCGCGAGCAGTTCTTTCGTCCACGTCGCGCCTGGAGCGCCCCCGACCCGCAACTGCGGCATATGTAGCGGCCAGTGGGGCCCGGGCGGAAAGTTCTTGTATATACGATTCCGCGACATCGGCTATATTGCAGGCGGGAAAACAATCGCGATCGCTTTGCCCGCCGGAAAGGAACTCCCCGATATTCCACCCACTGGTTTCAATTCCCCCGAGGATGTGAAAGGAGTGAATGTGGCTGCGGAGATCGACATGAAGGACAAGACGACCTTTGCTCCAGGGCCCGATCCGTCAATCTACGCATATGTGAAAGTGATTGTGCAAAGGAATCTTTTCAGAATTCCACTGAGGTGACAGAGGATTTGCGTTCATCTAGTTGGGCTGCGATTTGCGCAGCGAACGCATTTCTACTTCGCCCCGCCCTGCGCCGCAATCCACGCATTCACCCGCGTCTCCAGCACATCCAGCGGCAGCGCGCCCGCGTCCACCACCTCATCGTTAAACGCCTTGATATCGTATTTCGCGCCCAGCGCTTTCTCAGCCCGCGCCCTCAGCTCCAGAATCTTCATCTGCCCGATCTTGTATGCCAGCGCCTGCCCCGGCCACGCAATGTAGCGGTCGACTTCGGTCTGCACTGTCGTTTCGTCGATATTCGAGTGGTCGTGGAAGTAGTCCACCATCTGCTGCCGCGTCCAGTGTTCCGAGTGCACGCCCGTATCCACCACCAGCCTGATCGCCCGCCACATATCCGCCTCGAGCCTTCCATAATCCGAATACGGATCCTCGTAGAACCCCGCGTCCTTGCCCAGATGCTCCGCGTACAGCGCCCACCCCTCGGTGTACGCCGTGTAAGCATCGAACTTGCGGAACTCCGGCAGCCCGGTCAGCTCCTGCGCAATCGAAATCTGCAAATGATGCCCGGGAACCCCCTCGTGATACGCGATTGCCTCCACGGCATACAGGTTGCGGTCGGTCGCGTTGTGCGGGTTCACCCAGAGCTGGCCGGGAATGCTCCCGTCGGGCGTGCCGTGTACGTAGTACGCGGGGGGCGCTGAGGCAGCCATGTAATCCGGCGTCGGCGTCACCACTAGCGGAGCCTTGGGCAGCGTGCCGAACAGCTCCGGCAGTTTGGCCTGCATCGGCTTCACATACCCGCTGTACGCCGCCATCAGCGCATCGCCACTCGCGGCTTTCAGCATGGGATTCGCCTTCAAACTCGCGCGGAAACTGGCCAGGTCCTTGAACCCCAGCTTCTGCGCGATCGCCAGCATCTCCCCTTCGTCGCGCTTCACCTCGTCGAGCCCAATCTGGTGAATTTGGTCCGGCGTCAGGTCTGACGTGGTCTCGCGCTTGATCAGATATCTGTAGTACCGCGCACCGTCGGGTAGCGCCGAGATGCCCGGTTCCGTGCTCCCCGCCGGAATGTAAGTCACCTCGAGGAACCGCGCGAACCGCATGTACGCCGGCAGCACTTCCTTCGTCACCGCGTCCAGCAGTTCGCTCTTCAGCCGATCCTGATCCGCGGCCGCGATCGACGCCGGCATCTTCTTGAGCGGCGCGGCAAACGGAGTGTCCCCCGCCTGCTCGCCCGCAATCTGCTTCACCTGGTCCAGCACCTTCTCCAGCAGAAATTTCGGTGGAACGCGCCCGTCCTCCATGCCCAGCGACATGTTCGTCGTCACCTGGCTGAAGGCGTCGGGCAGCGCATGCAGCCGCGCAATCCAGTCCTCGTAGTCCTTCACCGTGTTGAAGTTCAGCTGGCCGGCCAGTTCTGCGTAGTCAATCTGGATACCGGCCATCTGGTTCACCGGCATCTCCCACTCCTTGAACTCGGCTCCCTGCGCGTCCTGGGTGAACTTACGGATGAGCAGCTCCTGGCTCAGCTTCTCCTGCGCGCTCAGCCCCGCGGGATAGATCTCGGCCAGCTTCAGCAGCCAGTCCTGCTCGCGCGCCAGCCACGCGTTCTCGGCGCCAACGCTCAAGTCCGTTACTTTGTCGTTGTAACGCGTGTCGCCAATCGTCGAGGCAAACTCGGGATAGCGCTGCAGGTTCGCCTCCCAGTACTCGTGGAAGATGTTCTTGAGCGCGCGCTCGCGGTCCTCTAGCGTGGTGGGAATCGCGTCCGGCGTCGCCACCAGTTTCTGTGCCCGCGCCGCCATCGGCTCCGCCGTTCCCAGCGCCAAAACAACAAATGCCAATCCGAATCCAGATCTCAAGTTCGAACCTTCAAGCGAAAGTATCGCCAACCTCTTGAGTGTAGACGGCTGAGGGTGCTGCGGGTCAGCAAGCCGGCCTTCAGCCTCCTTGTCCCTCACACTTCCCTTGAGCGTCCATCCGCCGATTCGGTACAATCCATTCACCCCTGCAACCTGTGCCCATCGCTCCCGGGGTTCCGCAATTCCCTGCGAGAACGGCTTTGCCTCGCAAGCCGAATCTGAAATTGAAAGCGTCTGATCCACGGAGGTCCGAATGTCCAGGTTTCTCGTTACCATGCTCCCCGCAAATGATCTTGGCCTGCCCACGCGCATGGTTCCCATTGCCCGCGCCCTTGCCGATCGCGGTCACGAGGTTGCCGTCTTCAATCCCGCGCCGGCTCCAGGCATCCTGATCGCTGAGGCAGGCTTGACCAACCTGCCCATGCCTGCGCGCCCCATGCCGGCCCCAGCATTCGATCTGGCGATGGTGAGCCAGGCGTGGGACGTTGAGCACTTCTTCGCCGGCGTCTATACGAGCGAGGATTACGTGCGCGAGGCCCTCCCGGTGTATCTCGACCTGGTGCGCGACTACGCGCCCGATATGGTCATCGATTCGTTCGATCCTCTGGCCTGTCTCGCCGCGCGCATCCTCAAAGTACCGCTGGCAACCGTGCTCCAGGGCAACTTTCACCCTGCGAGCCGCGGCTTTCTCTGGTGGGAGGAAACGCGGCCCGCGGATTTGCCAAGCGCCACGCGCTTTGTGAACAACGTCGCCGCCGAATATGGACTTCCGTCCCTCGAACGCTGCATCGATGTGATGGCGGGTGATCTCTCGCTCATCGTGGGCACGCCCGAGAGCGATCCCGTAGCGGCGGATGCCGACGTGACCTACATCGGCCCGATGGTGTTTCAACGCCGCGATGCGGCGCTGCCCGTGTGGGTAAACGAACTCGACCACGGGCAGCCGCTCGTCTGGGTCTATTCGGGCAATCCGCGCTACGCCCCGGTTGCCACGCCCATTGATTCCATTGTCGTGATTCGCGCGGCCATCGCGGCCCTGGCTGACGCGCCCGTTCAGGTTGTGCTCACCACGTGCTACCAGGAGCTGCCCGCGGAATTTGGTGCACTGCCAAGGAACTTCCGCCACGCCGCGTATGTGCCCGGCTTGTTGATGGCCGAGCGCTGCGACCTGGTTGTATTTCACGGCGGCCACAGTTCGGTGATGACCTGTTTGAAGGCGGGAACGCCCGCGGTTGTTATCCCCACCATAAGCGAGCGCGAGAGCAATGCGCGCCGGCTTGCGGCGCTCGGAGCGGGAGAAGTTGTGATGCCCATTGCCGCAGCCGACGGCGAGAAACACATTGATGTGGCCGAATTTGGCGCAAAGGTGAGCCGCGTGCTCCGCGAGCCCAGCTACCGCAAATCGGCCCAACGCGTCGCCGGGCAGATGCGCCAATACGGTGGCGCACAGGCCGCCGCCGTACGAATCGAGGAGTTTGTGGCGGCAGGGCGGTGAGGCGGGGGGCCCCACCCTTGCACTGTCATCCCGAGCCCGGACGCAACCCGTTCGCGGCGTGTCCGAAAGTCGAGAGATCCGCAGTTGTCTTCCGGGTCATCCCACGATGTTTATTTTTGTGTGGCGACCCCGAAGCAATGCGTGAAGCCGTCGTCGTCGGTAAGGAAGAACTCGGTCTGCCCGTAGTCTCGATCTTCTAGTTCTGAAACGCCGTACCCGAGGCTCTTCAAATGATCCCTGGTTTCGTGAATATCCTTGGGCGCCCAGTAGAGGCTGATGCAGTTGTAGTCCTCCGGTTTGACCGGATTGCCCGCTCGCTGGTTCAACCAGAACCACATGTTGCCTTTGTTCAGCATGCAGCCGATCAGCCTGCCGTCCTTGTGCATTTCTCGGCTCATCGAGAATCCGAGGCCATCGACCCACAGGTGGAGACTTTTCTCAAGGTCTGCGCTCGGAATGACCGGGATGCAGAATTCAACAGGCATAAAAGCCTCCCTTCGTCGCACTATGACATTTTAGGCACAGGGTTATTCTCGGAGGCGTTGACAGCCTAATCCCGCGCTCGCCGCCCGAAGAGATTTCGCCAGGTGTGCGGGTGCGGGTGCGTTCGAGGCCGATCCGGCGCTTCCGTCGTTGGCGGATGCTCGATGTGCTGGCGGCGCTCGGCCCACTCTCCCGACGAGAAGAAGCGCGGGCCCACCTCAATGAGCCGCGGAATCATCCTGAAGACCGCGACCCGGTTCCAGGGCTGGCCGTTTCTCATGCGGAAGCCTTTTTCGTTCAGGCTGGCGACGATCTCCGCATACGAATAGTCCTCCACCAGCAGGTCCATGATCAGCATCAGCACCTGGTGCTCCACCGGATCGGGCTCCAGGCGCCTGCAGTCGTCGCTCACGCGCAATCCGTACGGAACGTCCTCGTCAAAACCGGATAGGGGCTCGCGTTCGGTTGGGGCTTCTGCGTCGGGCAACTCCCGCCTCCACTCGATTGCTGCCATCTGCCAGCCGGCCGCCGTGCGCTGCCGGATCACGTCGGGACTGAACGGCTCTGAAACAATGTCGCGCATCCGCTCAAAATAGGCCATTGCTCGCCTCCATATAAAGCCTGATGATTGCCCTCTAGAAATTTGGGATGTTGCGGAGTAGGCGATACCAACACGGCTGGCATCAGGCTACTCCCGTTCGAACACCAGCACGTCCGGCTCGTTTCGACCCGGCACATGGATGGTCATCGTCAATGTTTTCTCATCAGAAGAAAGCCTTATCTCCCGCGTGTCCGCGATCTTTCCGCCGACTTTGTCCGTCATCTCCAGGGTGTGCGCATCCATCTGCTGGATCGCGCAGGAAGAGCCCGGGCTCGTGTGTGGCCCTGAAATCGGATAGTCCTTGCCGTCGAGCTTCGCGCTTTTCGTCTGCTGCATCAAGGGAAAGATGAAAGAAAGGCCGTCGCCCTGGTACGCCTTTACCTCCAGAGCAAACGGCGAGTTCATCGTCTCCTTGATGCTCTTCCAGTCCGCCGCAAAGCCAGATCCTCCACCGTTGCGCTGGTACACGTAATCCATGCTGAGCATCGAACCGTCGGACCCGAACTCGCGGTAATAGTCAGTGAGCGTACTGCCGTCCTTCGAGAGCTTCCAGGTTCCTCTCAGGAGCAGCCGGCCGTCTTTCTTGCGCTCGACGATCCAGGTGTCGGGCGCGTCTGCCTTCACTGCCAGCGTGGTTGCTCCGTAACCCGGTTGATCGGTCCCATCGGCCACAATCGTTTCGTCGCCCCCGCCAAAATTGAACGAGTACGTATTGCCGCCCTTGCTCTCAACCTTCATCTCGTCGGGCATTCTGCTCATCGACGGGTTCAGCTTCCACTCCCCGATGAAGGGATTCCCCGCCGCCCATGCCATGCCCGCGGCCATGCTCGCGAACACCAGCAACTTCAAAGCATGTTTCACCATGGGGTTTTCCTTGCATCCCTTCCGGAACACGGTGCCGTGATCAAAATAGAGCATTCCATGCCTCCTCTTTGAGGACCCGTTTGTGCCTCGATGAGAGCAATTCAGCTTCCACAGATTCGCCGCGCTCCAACTGTCCCAAGTCCAAGCAAATCAGGGCGATAGCCAGGCAATCTCGCGGAGGGCAGGTCTCCGGCCTTGTCCATAAATGCAAACTCCTGTCCAATTCCGGACGCAACCAGCGGGTCAGTGAGTCAGCGGGTCGGCGAACCAGCAAGTCAGCGAGTCAGCAAGTTATCAGGTCAGCGCCAGCCATTCGCACCCCACCCACACCTCGCGACTCATTCAACGGCCCAGCGGCCAAATTCACACGATTTGTGTTGTGCCTTCTCCTGTAACTCCTGTATGGTCATCGCATTCCCCTCCGAATGCCGAGACGATTCCCGGACCTCAGACCACAATCCATTAACCTGAGCTCGACCGGTCGGAGAACCAAAGAAAGAGGAGGTTCCATGAGAATCACACGTTTGTTTCTGGGTGTTGCCATCACCCTTGTATTCACCTTCAACCTGACTGCGCAGCAACCATCCACCGGATTCCATTCCGTTGCCTGTTTCAAACTCAAAGCCGACAGCGCCGCAGATTTTCAAAAGTTCGAAACCGAGTTACTGCACAAAGTAGCGCAAGCCCGCATCGATGACGGCGAACTCACTGCCTTGTATGTTCTGCGGGCTGCGGTTCCCCAGGGCGAATCTGCCGAGTGCGACTACCTGGTCATTTCCTTCTTCCCCAAGCTGCCACATCTCTTCGGCAAAGATCAGCTTCAGGCGGCGATCAACAAGGCGGGTCTGGCCATCACTCCTGAGGACTACGTCAATCGCCGCAATGCCGTGTCCAAGGTCATCTCGACAGCCATTTTACAGACTCAAGACTCCGTTTGGGCGCCCAAGAAAGGCGACTACTTTCAGGTCAGCTACATGAAGGTGGCGCCCGGCAACGTCGACGATTGGATCGCCTACGAAAAGAAGGTCTGGAAACCCCTTGCCGAAGCACTGGTCAAGGATGGCAAGCAGGACGGCTGGTCGGTAAACCTCCAGGCAATGCCTTTTGGAACCGACACGCCTTATCAGGGTGTAACCGTCGACGTATATCCAAGCATGGAAGCAGCATTTTCAGACGACCCGCAGTTCGTTGACCGGTTCAAGCGGGTTCACCCCGACATGGAGTTCGGCACCACCATCGAGCATTTTGAACATCTGAGAACGCAATCGATGGTTCGCATGTTTTCGCTCGAGGACATCGTCACGGCGCAGTAAGGGCGCTCCCACCCGCTGGTCCGCGCGGTCCTTTACTGCGCGGGCCGGGTTTGATTTTTGGGGAGAGTGGGTGCTTCGGCACAACTGACGTCATGACCTGTTGCAAAGTCCTGGGGTCGAATTCTGTGCTCTCCCGGGTCCCCAAAGTCGAGAGATCTCCACCCCAACGAGTACAAATCACTCGTTGGGGGCCCCGGGATCTGGAGCACCCATGTTCGCGCGGAGGAGATTGGCAGTTTCGGCAAAGCGAGCTAGGGCCTTGGCTCGGGCCGAAAGAAACGTTGATTGTGTTCGTACTTTGCAAGTTCAGAGGGGCGCATCCAAAGCGACTCATGTGCGCGGTGAAACTGGTCGAGCGTGGGGATCGGGTCGCCAATAGATTTTTGAAGATGCCTCTCGGGATCGCCAAACACGGTTAACATGACCAGCCTCACTTCCTTATGAGCTGCCGCGGACATTCTGAATGATCACATCCACCAATACCTGCAGCTCACTGCCACATTCGTAAGCCACTTCCGGGCCTGCCATTTGAGTAGCAGCAAATTCGTTGCCAAAACCTGCCAGAACGTAAGCACTTGAGAATCAGTGCAAGTGCCGAAGCCGACGGCTGCCATGTCAAAAGTGACGAATGACTCGGCAGAATATGTCGTCTCCGATTGCGCAAACGAAGTTCGTGAACTGTTGCAACGAGGCAGCCACGGGCGCGGCGCTCGGCGAGGGAGCTGGTCAGCGAGTCGACGAGTCAACCAGTAGCCCCGCACGTGCTCCCCGGCGAAAGATCGGGATTCGTCGTGCTTTCGGCGCTTGACGGGATGCCCGATCGAGTCTTTACACTTTCTTTGCGCCTCAACTGAGTCTGCAGCGTACAGTGCACCCTGCGGCACGGGGACTTATAAGTGATTCGTGCGCTTGTCGATTTTGCTCTTCGAAGCCGCTGGCTGGTCCTGGGCGGCGTCGTGGTATTGACGGCCTGGGGCGTCGTCTCGTTCCGGGCCCTGCCGGTTGAAGCATACCCCGACGTCGCCAACAATTACGTCCAGATCATCACCCAGTGGCCGGGGCGCTCAGCCGAGGAGATTGAGCGCCAGGTCACCGTGCCGGTCGAAATCCAGATGGCGGGCATTCCCCGTCTGGAGCATCTGCGCTCAACCACGCTGGCAGGCCTGTCGAGCATCATGTTGATCTTCGAAGACGGGACCACGAGCGACGTGAATCGCGAACACGTAATGGAGCGGCTCGGCCAGGTCAATCTTCCCGCCAACCTGGTTCCGCAGATGGGCACTGACTGGAGCCCCGTCGGCCAGATCTTCTGGTACACGGTAGAGAGCACCAACCCGGCCTACGACGTGATGGAATGCAAGGCGATCGAGGATTGGTCGCTGGAAAAGTCATTCAAAAGTGTTCAGGGAGTTGTGGATGTTTCCAGCTTCGGCGGGCCCACCAAGGAGTACCAGATCGCGCTCGATCCCGACAAGCTGGTTGACTATGGATTGAGTATCGGCCAGGTGGAGCAGCAGATCGCCGGCAACAATACCAACGGCGGGGGCAGCTTCATTGAGAAGGGCGCGCAGCAAATCAACGTGCAGTCACTGGGTCTTTACACCGGCGTGCACGATATTGAAGACACGGTAGTAAAAACGCAGAATGGCGCATCGGTGCGCATCCGCGAAATCGCCAGCGTCAATCAGGGAGCAAGAATCCGCCTCGGCCAGATCGGAAGGGCCATGCACGAATCGAACGGCGTCATTGTGGACAATCCCGACACCGTTGAAGGAATCGTGCTGCTGCAGAAGGGCGACGACGCCGACCCGGCCCTGAAAGGCATTCACGAGGAGGTGGACAAGCTCAATCACGGTATCTTGCCCAGGGGTGTGAAAGTGGTCCCGTTTCTCGACCGCTCCGACCTGGTCCGATTCACCGTGGATACGGTCGAGCGCAACCTCACCGAGGGCATCATTCTGGTCGCCATCATCCTGTTCCTCTTCCTTGGCAACGTTCGCGGCGCCATCATCGTCTCGCTCACCATCCCTTTTGGGCTTTTGTTTGCCGCCATTTGCCTCGATCTCAGCCACATTCCCGCAAACCTGCTTTCACTGGGCGCGCTGGACTTCGGCATGCTGGTCGACGGATCGGTGGTCATGATCGAGAACATCATCCGCCATCTTGCGCGCAAGGATGATCGGCGCTCGCCGGCAATCAAAATCCAGAATGCGGCGCATGAGGTGCAACGACCGGTGTTCTTCGCGCGCGCCATCGTGATTACCTCCTATCTGCCCATTTTCACTTTGCAGGCGGTTGAAGGCCGGCTCTTCAAGCCCATGGCCTGGACCGTCTCGTTTGCCCTTTTCGGCGCGCTCCTTTTCTCCATCGTCATTGCGCCGGTCATGGCCAGCTTTCTCTTTAGCAAGGGAGCCAGGGACTGGCCCAATCCGCTGATGCAATGGCTCAAGGCCCGCTATCGCGTGGCCGTCCGATCGGCGATCGAGCATCGCTACCGGACGATCGCCATTTCGGCGGGCCTGTTTGCGGTCGGCATCTATCTCACAGTGGGCGGACCGATCGGCTCGGAGTTTCTGCCGCACCTGGACGAGGGCTCGATTTGGGTACGCGGAACGCTGGCGCCCAGCGAAGGCCCTACAGCGTCGATTGACTTCACCAACCGCGCGCGCATTGTGATGGCGTCTTTCCCTGAGGTAATCCAGGTGGTGAGCCAGACCGGAAGGCCCGATGACGGCACCGACACCACCGGCTTCTTCAACACCGAGTACTTCGTCGATCTGAAACCGAAGGAAAAGTGGCGCCCAGTCTTTCACCAGGACAAGGAAAAACTGATCGCTGCCATGGACCGCGAGCTTTCAAAATTCCCTGGCGTCATCTGGAATTATTCGCAGCCCATCTCTGACAACATGGAAGAAGCTGTCTCCGGTGTAAAAGGCGAGTTGGCCGTGAAGCTTTATGGCAACGACCTGCGCACGCTGGAGGAGTATGCCGGACGCGTACAGACGCAAATGGCCGGCGTGGCCGGAGTCGAGGATCTGGGCATCTTCCGCGTCATTGGACAGCCCAGCCTGAACCTGCAGGTCGACCGCAAGGCCGCTGCGCGATGGGGTATCGGCGCCAACGATATTCAGGACGCGATCCAGACAGCGGTCGGCTCCAGCGCGCTCACGCAGGTGCAGCAGGGCGAGGCGCGCTTCGACGTTACCTTGCGCTACCAGCAGCAGTACCGCGATACCCAGGAGGCAATCGAAAACGTGCGCCTGCTGGCGCCATCGGGCGAGCGCGTCTCTCTGGGTCAACTTACGCGCGTTTCCACCGACGATGGGGCCGAGGAAATCTATCGCGAAGGCGGCCAGCGTTATATCGCGATCAAGTATTCCGTGCGAGGGCGCGATCTGGGTTCCACTGTCGAAGAGGCCATCGCAAAAGTACAGCGGAACGTCCAGTTGCCCGCCGGCTACCATCTTGAGTGGGCCGGCGAGTACGCCAGCCAGAAACGCGCCAACCAGCGGATGGCGATCATCGTTCCCATCACGATGATCGTGATCTTCATCATCCTTTACACCATGTTTCGTTTGTTCAAGTGGGCCATTCTTATTCTCCTCAGCGTGGGGATGGCCTCGGTAGGCGGGCCGCTGGCGCTGTTTATCACGCGCACCAACTTCTCTGTCTCATCCGCGGTGGGCTTTCTGGCGCTCTTCGGCGTATCGGTGCAGGTTGGCGTCATCATGATCGAGTTCATCAATCAGCTCAGGGCGCAAGGCAACACAATCAAGGAGGCGGCTGTGGAGGGTGCGGTCCTTCGCCTGCGCCCCATCGTGATGACCATGCTGGTGGCGACGCTGGGCCTGCTCCCCGCCGCCCTCTCTCATGCCATCGGCTCCGACTCGCAACGTCCGTTTGCCATCGTCATTGTCGGCGGCTTGCTGGCCAACCTGATGATCAGCATCTTCCTGCTGCCTACTCTTTACGTCTGGGCAGCGCGCGAGGACGATCTTCTGCCCGCAGTTGAAGCCGAGCAAGAGGTCTGACCCGGCTGCCCGCAATCGCGAGTGCTCTAATCAGAAGCAGACACCGTGAGTCAGATGAGATTCGATGCCGTCATTCTGGGGGCAGGCGCCGCAGGCCTGATGGCCGCGATCGAGGCGGGCCGGCGCGGCCGCCGCGTCGTGGTGCTGGAGCGCGCCGAGCGGCCGGGCAAGAAGATCCTCATCTCCGGCGGCGGGAGATGCAACTTCACCAACCTGCACACCCGGTCCGACAACTTTCTCTCCGCCAATCCCCACTTTGCCAAGAGCGCGCTGGCGCGGTACACTCCAGCGGACTTTATCGCGCTGGTGGAGCGGCACGGCATTGCCTGGCACGAGAAGACGCTGGGCCAGCTTTTCTGCGATGGCAGCGCGCAGCAGATTGTTGACCTGCTGATGACCGAGTGTGCCCAGGCCGGCGTGCGCGTGATGACGGGGATCGCGGTCAGCGAGGTGCGCCGCGAGGCTTCGCCGGGAGAGTTCATCGTGTTTGCGGGCGGCAACAGCTTCACCGCGCCTGCGCTGGTGGTGGCGACGGGCGGATTGTCGATTCCGAAGATGGGAGCGACGGGGTTTGGATACGAGATTGCGCGGCAGTTCGGTGTGCCGATTGAGCCCTGCCGTCCGGCGCTGGTTCCGCTCACTCTGGCCGGCGCTGAGCGCGAGCGGTTCGCTGAAATGGCCGGAGTGTCTGCGCCGGTGGTGGTGAGCGCGGGCAGGCGCAGCTTCAGTGAGAAGATGCTGTTTACGCATCGCGGGCTGAGCGGGCCGGCGATTCTGCAGATCTCGTCGTACTGGAAGCAACCAGAAGCAATCCGCATCGACTGGGCGCCGGGAAAGAACCTGCTTGAGTCGTTGCGGCCGGCGCATGCGCGACGCGATGCGGCCGCGATGAAGGCGGCACTCCGCGCCGCACTCCCGGCTCGCCTCGCCGACCGGCTGCTCGACGTCGCCTCGCCGCAGAACTGGACGAATCACGCCCTCGATGAGCTGGAGCGGCGGCTGCATGGCTGGACGTTTGCGCCGGGCGGTACAGAGGGTTACGAGAAGGCTGAGGCGACCGCGGGAGGCGTGAGCACCAGTGCTCTCTCAGCGCAGACCATGGAGTGCCGCAGCGTGCCCGGGCTCTACTTTATCGGCGAGGTGGTTGACGTGACCGGACACCTGGGCGGATTCAACTTCCAGTGGGCGTGGGCTTCGGGCGCAGCCGCCGGGCGGGGAATTTAGGGAACAGGGAACAGGGAGTAGGGAGCAGGTTTCGGGCCGATGCGAGGGCGGCGACCGCGCCGGAGACGCTTGCGGCAACGATTTGAGTCTGCTTGACTTTATCTGCTTGCTCTTATCTGCATGATCAATTCTGACCAGCTTGATCGTTTCAAATGGCCGACAATTCCCTCGGAGTTCTATCGGCTTAGACCGGTTCCAGAATTAATTTGCACTCTTGAAAGCGGTGAAACGCGGCATTCTCTTGAGGAAAATGCCACTCAGCAGCCGCGGTTCCGGGGTACAGCGATTCTGGAACCGCTGTAGGGAACCAGCGTCAACCTCCGACGGAGCATCCGCGTCCCAAAGGAGCGACCATGTCCGATCCGAATGTTTCTACAACTCCCGGCGTGAATTCGTCGGGCCTCTCTTATAACGCCGCCGCCGGAATTGCCTACCTTACCATCATTCCGGCAATCGTCTTCCTGATCATTGAACCCTTCAAAAGGAACGCCTATGTCCGCTTCCACGCCTGGCAGTCGATCTTCTTTTTCATTGCGTGGGCGGTCATCGACATTCTCGTCGGACTCGTGCAGCATATCGTGCCCTCTGCCGTCTTCCTTACATTGACGGTATTGCAATTGGTGGGTCTGGCCCTCTTCATCATATGGCTGATTGTGTTCATCGCCGCCTTCGGCGGAAAGCAGATCAAGCTGCCCGTTATTGGCGAGCTGGCTGCGCGCCAGGCCGAGCGGTAACCGAGCGAAGAGAGCGAATCAACGAAAGTGCCGGCAGCAAAAGTCTCAAGGCAAGCAAAACATCGTCGATAGAGAAGCAGCGCTCCTGTCGATCCACAGGGGATTGGTGAGGTGCCGACGATCCTCCCGAAACTACGCCTACCCCTCGCGACGACTCCCGCCATGCCTGCTGCCTGAGAATACGTACTGTGAGTCGGACTGCTCAGTTTTCTCTTTGTCTGTTGGATGAGAATAGGAATTCAGGCCAGTCGAGGAGATGATCCTCACGTAACAGTGTCCCCTCATGGCCGAGGAGTCACATGTCCTCTTCCATTCCCGAGCCGACAGATGTTCGGACGCCTGCAGAGAACTGCGCACGAATTAAGGAACTTGGCTACGTCGTGGGCAATCACGTGAATCTGTATGGCGAACACTTTAAGTTGGTTTCAGATCCATTTGAGGACGGTGAGTGCGTTGCCGTCCGTGCGGTCAGCGGAAGTAATCCGACCGTGCGGACATTCGACCTTCCCATGACTCTTCTATCCGGTTGGGAGGAGCTCATTCCAGCACCTGTGGATTCCACCGCCTCTGAGCTTCCCGCAAAAACGCTGCTACCTGGGTCTGCGAGAAAGAGCCGGAGTTAATCCCGACCGTAATCGCCGCTGTCGACGCGCCGCCCAGTCCTCTAGACAAAATCCCTCTTGCGCGATTGAACCCAGAATGCAATCCCAATCATCAGCACAATCGCAGCGAACTCCACTAGCAGAAGAAGAGTTGCCGTCGAGCTCCACTGAATGGTGGGGCCGCTCATGGCGTGGCCGATTCCGGGCAGGCGGACAATCGAGAATCCAACCGCATTTAGCCCCAGCGCACCGACCTGAGTCACGCCTATCGTCCAGCCCTGGGATTCCGTAGTGACCGATACGGCCGCGATCAGGCACGTGCTGACTAGCACCTCTACCGCCATGATGACGACGAAGGGAATCATCCCATGCGGAAACCACGGCGTGATGAGGATAGTGGCGACGATGCCGAGCAACAGGGCCAGCCACAACGCCCCGAAGATGAGCAGGCTGCCGACAATTTTTGAGGTCGTGTACTCCAGATACGAGACGGGGAGACTCATCACAAACGGCAGCGTCTGCTGCTTCCGCTCGTTGAACGGAGACGACATGACAACGGCGCCCATGCCGATGAGAATCGTGACCAGCACAATGGTGCCGAGAATCACCGCGAGCATGGTGGCTTTGGCTGCGGCAATTGCAGCCAGAGTTGCAAAGCCGAGGACGAGCGCAGCCACGAACAATCCGAAGTTGAGATACCAGTCTTTGAGAATGAGACGCGTGACGACGTAGGTATTCATGCGATTGCCCTATCCCTTCTGTTCTGCACGTTGACGACGAAAATCTCTTCCAGCGTCATCGGGTCCACAGCCTGAACCGATGCGCCCGCCTCCTGACATGCGGCCACCATGGCCGGCTCGAACTGACAAATGGTGAGGACGGGAAGCCGGCTGCTGCCCCCCACCTCCACAACCCCCGGCAGATGGGGAAGAGCTGTGTTCGGGGGAAGCATGAGACGCAACCGCCGCCACCTGTCGAGGAAGATCTCCTTGTTGGCCGAATCGATAATGCGTCCCCGGTCGATAAACGTAATCTGGTCCGAGATCTGTTCCACATCCAGCGTGTTCTGCGAAGAGAAGAAGATCGTTCTGTCCTCGTCGGCTAGCACGGCCGTAAGCTCCGCGAGAACCTCGCGGCGAGCCACCGGATCCAGGCCCGTGGTCGGCTCATCGAGCACCAGAAGCCGCGGACGCCGCGCCAGGGCGAGCAGCAAGGCCGATTTCACTCGCTGCCCGTGGGAGAGCCCTTTTATCTTTTGTTGCGGCTTGAGATCGAAGCGCTGCAACAAACTTTCGGCGTAGGGCTGGTCCCATTGCGGGTAGATGGAGCGAATGAATTCCATGTGCCAGGCAACCGTCGCCGGCCCGTAAAGCCGCATATCCTCCGACACAAAGCCGATGTCGCGCTTGGCCGCGGCCTGATCGGCAGGCATCGCATGACCCAGCACCTCGACGGCGCCGCTGTCCTGATGAATCAGTCCCATCAGGATGCGGATGGTGGTGGACTTGCCCGCTCCGTTGGCGCCCACGAAGCCCATGATGCTGCCGGTGGGAAGTTCGAGATTCACGTTCTGCAGGGTGAAGTGCGGGTACTTCTTGGTCACACCCGTGAATCGCACGGCGAGATCGTTCATAAGGTCTCCTTTGCCAAAACTTCATCGCCTGGCTGGGCCTCGTTTTGCTGAGCCCCGTTTTTCTGAGTCTCGTCCAGCCGGGACGCGGTGTCGTGCAGCCGAAGCGCCATCTGCTCTCCGCTGAGGCCAAGCAAGGTTCCGATGCGGACTACCTGCTCCAGGTGTTCTTCAAACTCTTGGTCGTAGAGCCGCGGGCCGAGCCCGGGATCGGGCGCGACGATCGAGCCTTTTCCTTGCTGGGTCACGATCACGCCCTCGCGCTCTAGCTCAAGATACGCACGCTTGACGGTAATCACACTCACGCGTAGCGCCACACTCATCATGCGGATCGAAGGAATCTCTTCCCCCGGCGCCCACTCTCCCACAGCCACCTTCTGCTTGATCTGCTCCATGATCTGGAGGTACATCGGCCGGCCATCGGATTGCGAGATGACGATGGAACTGTTCATGTCTATATACTGAGTATACACAGTACGTCGATGCTGTCAAGCCCTTCAAGGAAGATTTCGCGGTGGGGCGCCTACTTTGTCTTGAAGTCAACCGTGTACTCCACCAGCGGGTAGCCGTCAGCGGTGGAGAACGCAATTGGGAGAAGAACGATAGTGTAGGTTTCATTCGGCTTAAGCGCGACGGGCAACACGAGGCGCAGTCCTCCATCTTCAAATTGCGGCTTGCCTGCGAGCGGAAAGTGCGCCTGTCCGGCGGGTCCGTAGGTAAGGGAGTAGCCCGCTTTCGGATCGAGCGGTTTGTCGAGGACGATGGTAATCGCCGTCAGGGATGAGTCGACATCCTGCGCGTGATTGGCGAAGGGCTCAACCTTGACCACGTGCGCGGATTTCGAATCGAATTCGGCCTGGAAGGCGGGCATCCTGTCAGAGAGATCGGCGAAGAACTGCTCGATCTGCGGCATGTATGCCGACAGGTTCGGATACTGGGCGCGGTTGGCCTCGTACTCCCTGAGCTTTTCAACCAGTTGGCCCATCCAAGGGAATCCGTTGCGCTGCTCGGAGCGAATGCGGCGCTGGTTTCTTGCCGTTTCCTCGTCCGCCTCCTGGAAGTAGACGATGACGGCGGCGCGCACCAGCGACTCGTTGACCATGGTCTCAGCGTTCCCGTACGCCAGGCGCTGCATCTGCTCCTTCACGTTTTCAAACACCTGTTCCGCTCCCTTGAATTCGCTCCAATGCTCGGCAACGGCCGGATTGACGAAGGAGTGATTGAACTCGTGAATGATGGTGGCGAGGTAGCCCTTATCGGGCGGATAAGTCGGATCGCCGGAGTCGTCGTGAGTCCAGCAGCCGATGATGGAAAAGAGTTCCATGCTTCCGTCGGGACGCGGAAGACGGGGCCCGTAGTTGCCGCCTCCGTTGTTCATGCCCAGGATGAGGTGGTAGTCAAGCGTGGCTGCGGAGCCGTAAAAGCGCGGGTACCAATCGAATTTCACCGAGCTTAGTGTCGCCGCAAAGCGCGACTCGGCCAGGTGGTAGAACTCCTGGTGAGCCGCGTAGAAATCGGCGAATTTGCTGTCGCGATAGAAGTTGTGGAGCACGCGAAGAAATTTCTCGGGGTTTGCCCCGGCCCAGCGCTCGTCGGGCATGTGCGTTTTGAAGGGCACCAGCGGCTTGAGCTGGGGAGGATCAGAGAGCGAGATGGCCATGGACATGACCGCATCGTAGCCCACGCCTTGCTTGGCGCGAATTTCGCCGGCCATCCTGACGGCGGGGTGATCTTTGAAAGCGGCAAAGTACTTGTCGATATCGGCCGAGTATTTGGGCAGAGTGTTCATGTTGTACTCGGGATTGTCTGCCAGGCGGAAGACGATGCTGAGCAGTTCGACGCGCTCATCCACATGCGGAGCGACGGCTGGCTGAATTGGCGCCGGCTGGGCATTCAGAGGAACTGAGGCGTTAAGCGCGAACGCGACGATTGCAAAAAACAGAAGGTCGAGAAGCAACGAGCGGCGCCTGGAATTCATAGCGTACCTTTCTAAACTGCATATTCATTCATCCAGAACCGGGAGCTGAAAGGTTTGAGCTTCATGATAAGACGCTGCTGCGCTGGATCGGTGAAGGGATTTCGACCAAAAGGGAGTAGGTGAGCTAGATCACAGCCGGAAGAATGCTCCGTTCAGTAGTGTTTGGGTGTCTGCGCGGCGCCGCAAGTACCTGGTGTGGCCCGGTGTGCGCGGCTTGGGGGGTTCATTGCGGCGGGAACGGATTGCGTTAGCGGGCGCGGCAGTCGCATTTCTGGTTGCGGCGGTCTGCCTTGCGGCCTCTTACGCGTCGCCCGGTTCCGCGGATAACCAGGAACCCCTCGCGAAGATCACGGTCGACTATCCGCAGAACGGTTCCATCTTTCCTCCTGAGATTGTGGCGCCGGTCTTCCGCTGGCGCGACGCGGACGCCGAGGCAAAGAGCTGGCGAGTGGATGTCAGCTTCAGCGGGCACGGCGGGCATATCAACGAGAAGACTGATGGGCCGCGGCTCCAGATCGGCGAGATCGATCAGCGCGTGGTTACTGAGAATAATCGCCCGCCCACGCTCACGCCGGAAGAGGCCGAGGGGCACACTTGGACGCCCGACGAAAAGACCTGGGCGAAGATCAAGATGAGCTCCGCAGGCGGGACGGCGACCGTGACCATCACCGGGTTCGCCGACGAGAAGCTGAAGCACCCGCTGTCGCGCGGCGAGGTCACGATCGAGACCTCGCTCGACCCGGTCGGCGCGCCCATCTTCTATCGCGACGTTCCGCTCATTCCCAGCGAAGGCAAGAAGGGAATCATCAGCCCGATACCCAAGCACATGCTGGGGGTGGTGGCGTGGCGGCTGCGCGACATCTCGCAGCCCCAGAGCCATCTGCTGATGACGGGGAGCTCGACGTGCGTCAACTGCCACTCGTTCTCGCGCGACGGCAAGACCATGGGTCTCGACGTGGACGGGCCCGACAACGACCGCGGCCTGTACAGCCTGATGTCGATCAAGCCGCAGACCACGATGAACGATGCCAGCATCGTGAAGTGGAGCACGTTTCAGGGGCCGCTGGGCGGCAATCTGCGCATCGGCTTCATGTCGCAGGTTTCTCCTGACGGCCAGTACGTGCTGACCACGATCAACGATCCAAAGTCGCAGATGTCGGCCAATCATCGCAGCGACATCGCGGACCGCTACTACGTCATGAACTTTCTTGACTACCGCTTTCTGCAGGTCTTTTATCCCACGCGGGGCATTCTTGCGTGGTATAGCCGCGAGAAGGGGCGGTTGCAGCCGCTGCCCGGCGCAGATGACGACCGGTACGTGCAGGCCGGCGGCACATGGAGTCCGGATGGGAAGTACATCGTGTTCCTTCGCGCCGAGGCGCGATCGGCGTATCCGGAGGGCCACGAGAAGGCTACCTACGCCAACGATCCCAGGGAGACGCAGATTCAGTACGATCTTTACCGGATTCCCTTCAACGATGGAAAGGGCGGCACGCCGGAGCGGATTGAGGGCGCGTCGCAAAACGGAATGAGCAACAGCTTTCCCAAGGTCTCTCCCGACGGCAAGTGGATTGTGTTCGTGGAAGCGCACAACGGATTGCTGATGCGGCCCGACAGCAGGCTGTACATTGTGCCGTTTGAGGGCGGCAAGGCGCGGGCGCTGAACGCGAACTTGGCGACCATGAACTCCTGGCACAGCTTCTCGCCCAACGGGCGATGGCTGGTGTTTTCGTCGAAGGCGCGATCGCCCTATACGCAGATGTACCTGACGCATATCGACGAGCAAGGCAACGACACCCCGGCGATTCTCATCGACAACTCGACGGCGGCCAACCGGGCCGTGAATCTGCCGGAGTTTGTGAACATTCCCCAGAATTACTGGGACAAGCTCGAGGCGCCGCTGGCCGCTTTCTTCCACGAGTTCGACACCGCGGCCGATCTGCGGCGCGCGGGCAAGCTGGATGAGGCGATTGAGCACTATAAGAAGGCGCTCGAACTTTCGCCGGGCGACGCCAAGACGTTCTTCGAGCTGGGCGAAGCGCTGGAGCAAAAGGGAAACGTAACAGAGGCGGTCGAGCAATATAAAGCGGCTCTGAATGCCGATCCGACCAGTTCGAGGAACGAAGCCGTATATGCCGACCTAGGCTACGCGCTGGCGCGGGTTGGAAAGCTGGACGAATCGATTGAGAGCTTCACGAAGGCGCTGGCCGCAACTCCAGGCGACCCGCAGGCGCACGCCGGTTTGGGAGCTGCAATGCTCGAGCAGGGGCGGCTGGATGAGAGCATCGAGCATTGCCGGATGGCTCTCGAGGCCGATCCGGATTCAGCGCCCGCGCATAACACTCTGGGCGCTGCGCTGGCCAGGAACGGCGACCTTCAGGATGCGGCGGAACATCTGGAAAAAGCGGTCGAGCTCACCCCGGATTGCTTCGAGTGCCAGTTCAACCTGGGCCGCGTGATGGCTGCCCAGAGCCGCTTCAACGAGGCCCAGCCGCACTTTCAAAAAGCCACTGAGATCAGCGGCGGCAAAGACGCGCAGAGCCAGTGGTTTCTGGCGTTGATGTTCTCTGAGACCGGCCAGCCGGCCCAGGCTGTGAGCGCGGCCGAGCGCGCCCTCGCCGACGCCCAGCAGGCCGGCGATGCCGGGATGCAACAGGCCATCCGCCAAAAGATCGCGGAGTGGCAGAGGCTCGCGCGGGGCGGGGATTCGAGATAGCAAGTCAGCGAGTCAGCAAGTCGGTAAGTTAGCGTGTCCCAGCCTTCTTTGATCTGCCACAAACCTTGGGTGCCCCGGGTCTCGATTTTGAAACCCGGGAAACCTCGAACCTGACCCAGCCCACCGCCGGACCGCTGACTTGCCGACTCGCTCTAATCGCGCCGCGCGGCGCGTTCCATATTCGGCAAAATCTGTTCAAGCTTGCGGAACTCGGGCTCGTTGTGCAGCGGGGCAAGCCGCGGATCGGCGAGCGTCTGGAAGAACCATGGGCAGCGCGCCTCGTTCGCGGCAGCCAGTTCGGCCAGCGCGCGATCGTGTTCGCCCAGCGCCACATAGACTGCCGGCGAGAGCGAGTTCAGCACGTAGCGTTCGCGGCCCATCCACTCCATCTGCTCCAGAATCGACCGAGCTTCTTCGTTGCGTCCGGCAACGGCCAGCGCGTAGGCGTGAACCGCTGTCGCGGGATCGAAATATGGCCGCCGCTGCGCCAGGTCTCCAGCCAGTTCCGCGGCAAGGTCCGCCTCACCATTGAAGGCAAGAATAATTCCCGCGTAAAGCTCAACGCCTTCATGCAAGGGGAACTGCTCGAGCGCAGCCTTGACCTCGCGTACGCTCGCGGCCGCATCGCCCACCAGGTGGTGTGTCCACGCCAGCCGCGCGTGCAGCCATGCCGAGAAGGGATCGGTGCCGAGGGCGTCGCGCATCAGCCGGGCGGCCTCGTCGAAGCGCCTGCGGCTGAGCGCCAGAATGACGCGCGCGCGAGTGACCCACGGATCGTGAGGCAGATGTGCGGAGCGTTTAAACGCGTCGAGAGCTGCGCGCAGATCTCGATCGTAGTGGAAGCTGACCCAGCCCACGGCGGGCAGAATCGCTTCTCCACCGGCGCCTTCGTCGATTCCCGGCCTGGCTGCGCGGCGTACCAGCCCAACGGCAACCAACGGCGAGAGATAGCCGTGGAAGGCCTCGGTAATAGCAAGGTGCGCAAGGTCGACGCGCGCGGCTGTCAGCGAAGGGTCCAGCTCGCTGGCGCGCGTCAAATGCTGCACAGCGTCCTGCATCCGGTGCCGCTCCAGCGACTGCCACTCGAATCGCGCGCGCTGGTACAGTTCGTAAGCTTCGCGATGATGCGTCTCCTGCTTCTCGCCGCCAACCGGTTCTGCCGCGGCCGAGATTTGAACCGCGCCGCCCTCAAGCCGCAACGCAACCAGCCGCGCCAGTTCCGCCTCCAGCCCGGCAAAGTCGACCCGTTCCACCAGCACATCTTCGGTCCACATGGGGCGTCCATCTTCAACCCGGATCATCTCGGCGCGCATGCGGTGGTGCGCGGGCAGCGCGCGCAGCGTGCCGGTCAGAACCAGGTCGGCGCGCATCGCCCGGCCGATCTCGATGGCGGTGAGTCCTCGCCGCGCCAGCGTGGCTACTGACTCCTCGGCCGCCAGGGCACACACCTCGGGCAGGCGGCGCCTAAGGCGGTCAGCCGCTCCCTCGGCCACCACTGTTCCCAGATACTCCGCGACCCCATTTTCGGCAACCAGGGGAAGGATGGCCACGTGCAGCAACGCCGCAGCCGACGCACCGGTAAGCTCACATGCCTCGCCCGTGAAGCGAAATCCCCTTCTCTCGACTGGCTGAATGTGTTCTTCAGGTCCGAGGCGCCGGCGCAGCGACGCGATCGTTTCGGCGACGCCGTCGGCAACGTTTCCAGTTTCGACGGGCGCGCCTTGGTGCCCTATCGCCCGGCTCAGCTCAGCGTGGGTGACCAGCCGGTCCCGATGCTCAAGCAGCAGCCACAGCGCGGCCAGCTCGTCCCCGGTAACCGGCACGCGATTTTCGCCGTCCAGCAGGGTTCCATCGGGCTCCAGCCGGAATCTGCCAAACGTATAAGCTGGCCGCCTTCCACCCGCCGGAGCCGATCCAGGGTTTTCCATCAAAACCAACGCTTTTCCGCGTTTCTCCACGCTCGCTCCGCCGGGATTCCGGCGTGAAAAAGACATCGACTCACCCGGCCTGGGCAAGCGGGAGTGCGCAATGTTGGAGCGTTCGAGGAGGAAAATCCAGTAGACAGATCCGCAACAGCCAACTCAACGCGGCTCACCGGCAGGGGCCCCAATGCACAGTTTCACCAATGCCGGTCCAGCACGCGATGACTCACCGCGGTGGACTAAAACCGAATCATAGCAAAAACAAACTCCGAAAACGCTCTCACTCTTCTGGGGAAAAACAACTGCAAAAATCGCACACACTCCGGCGCTTCTTTGAGCGCCGGTTCTTTTGAGAATTGAATCCATTATGCACATTTAATTTGGATCGAACAGAGGCATTTCTTAGACCGTTCCCAGCGTAAAGTAACCATTTCGTATTACTGGTTAGTTAACTGGTTTATGGTGTCGTTGCGCACCGGTAACTCTATGCGTTTTATAGCCCTTGTTTTCCACAGAAGGCGTTTCGCGGCCATGTCTTTAGACGAAAAAGACTTTGTAGCGCATCGCGGGCTTTAGCCTGTGAAGCCCGGAGGGAGCAGAGGCCTTCAGGCCTCTGAATCTCTCGAGGAACACCTCAGGGCTTCAGCCCCGGAGGGAACGCCACCACGCGCGAACAGAGGGTGCCCCAGGTCCGGATTTTCGGACCTGGGATAGCACGCAATGACGAACCCCTCAGTACTTCGACTTGATTGCATACGTGAGGCCCATGGTGAACTGAAATGAGTTCCGCTTGGTGGGCGGATTCGACGCCGTCGCGCCTGACGGCGCATCGTTCAAATATGAATCGAGCGTACCCAGCGAAAAGCTGAAGTTCTTGAAGGCAGGGAAGACCACGGTATTGGTCTCATTGGCAGAGTAGGCGCTCATCTGGTTGTATGCGGGAATGTACGCGAGCCCCTGCGCGTAGGTGATCTTTTTCACGTGCAGCAGATAGGTCGCCGAAAAGGTCGAGCCGACCAGATCCTGGTCCGCGTTGCCCGTGCCGGGAATGAAATGCTGCTTCTCATATTGCGCTGTGCCCTTCAGGTCCACTTCCTGATTCGGCTTATTCACCACCGTCCATCCAAAGCCGCCGCCATAGATTTGCTGCAACTGCAAATCCTGCGCGTAGTTGTGATCGAACGCCGTCTGCGCCAGCGCATAAACCCGGGGAGAGAAATACTCGTCGCGCTCGGCTCCAACGTGCAGGATGGACGACTTGGTGACAACCGACGCCACTGCTACGGTTCCCGTGGCCGGCGGAGTTGCGGGATACGAATACGCCGGCTGGGTGATCCTTCCGTAGGATTCGTTGAAGACGAAGAGCGTCTTGTTGCGCAGGTTGAGCCACGGGACCACCGGGACCGCGCGCACCAGGTTGAGCGCGCCCGCAAAAGTGTACTGATTGGTGGTTGCCGAGACCACTGTCGCCCCGGCCGTAGCGGCGCCGTTCCACCCGGCAAAAAATCCCGGCTCAGAAAGCACCTGCTTGCGCAATACGGCTTCATCCATCACAAACTGCACCTTCGCAACCGGAATCGAGGCAGGCGCGCTTTCTGAATTCACGGTCAGCGTTCCGGCGCTCACGTCGACGGTTCCGGTCGGCACCCTGGCAAATGCCTGCTTTCCTTTGCCGCCGCCGAAGTTCTGCTCAAGCACGCCGACTTTCTCGCTGGCGTGCAGTTCCTTTATCTTGTCCCACCCCAGCGTAACGTCGCCCAGCGACTCGGTGTGAAAGGTTACTTTGCCGCCAATCTCGTTCACAAACTTGCCGTGCAAAGTGTCGCCATCGCTCAGCACCAGCAAATCGGGCGGCGCGGCCGGCTTGTTCCCGGGCTCAGCGTTTGCGGCGCACGCCAGGCATGTGCCCAGCGCCAATGCGAGAAGGGCGCACGCGGCGCGGTGAAAAAGATCGGGAATGCGAAATGCGCATCTTGTCATGGATGTTCGACCTCTCATAGGGGGAGTAAAGCGATGAAGTCAGAGACTCATCGCCGGTAATCTAGTTTTTCCGGTGCCCAGTTGTCCGATGCGTGGGCTGCCGGCCTGCGTTCCTGGCATTCGTCCGCTTGGCCTTGAGACTTGGGGAATAGGATTATCGGCTGTCCGCTCGCCGGTACGAGCGCTGCTAATGAATGTAAACTGTCGTACCCGTGCCACGAAAATGGGGTGGGACTCAGCGAGTGCGAGCGCCAGTAATCGCTTTGGTCATGCCAGCGCTGCATTAATGTTTACTGCGAGCGTTACACTCCGCCGGCGAGGGATTGCCGTACACTTGTTAGCAACGTTCTATCACTCAAAGGAAGTGATCGATGCCCAAGACTGTTTCGTACGCCCAATGGTCTCTGGAACCCTATTGCATCGGACTGAGACTGCGGTCGCTGCGCACGCAAAAGCGGCTTACGCTCTCGCGGCTAGCCGCCGAAACCGGACTGTCGACAGCGCTGCTTTCAAAGCTCGAAACCGACAGGATGATTCCCACGTTGCCCACGCTGGCCACCATTTGCCGCGTCTACGGTGTGGGCCTCGGCTACTTCTTTAGCGAGCCCACGCGCCACTGCCTCGCTATCACACGCAAGGCGCATCTGCAGGGAACGGCGCGCGGACCGGAATCGGTGAAGATTACGCCGCTGAACGCGGCCACTTCAGGATTCAGCGTCAGCGCGCAGATGATCGAGTTCCCTCCCGGAGGATCTTCGATGGCGATCGATGCCACGCACGAAAGCAACGGATTGGTGTATGTGCTAGAAGGTAAGCTGCGGCTTGAGGCCGGAGGGATGCACGAAATTCTCGAGGCCGGCGACTGCGCCTGCATGGAAAGCGAGATGCCGCTCGCCTGGAGTTCGGCCGACAAGAATCGCTGCCGGGTGCTGGCGGTGCTGCCCGCGGCGCCGAAAGGGAAGCCGCCAGTAACGAAGAGCTAAGAACTAATGGCCGAAAGCTGAAAGCTGAAAGCTAATCGTACCCTTTGAGCCAGTACGTGATTTAAACCACGCCTTGAGCCCATCGGCCGGTGTTCGCCAGTGGACGGCTGGCGGACAGTTATGTTCGATACTGAACACGGCGCGTGAGCCGCCGGTCTGCTCATGCCGGGCAACCTCCCCGGAATCAGGCGTTTCGTCCGGACCCTTCCAGGCCGGTTTGGCCGTGGGAATGCATCTTCAGTAGCGTCCCGCACCCGGAATCGTCCTTTTCGGAGACGCCATGCACAGTTTTCTTGAGGATCTGCGCTTCGCCGCCCGCCAGCTTCGCAAGTCGCCCGGTTTCACCATTACCGCGGTTCTGAGCCTGGCCATCGGCATCGGTATCAACACTTCGATGTTCAGCAGCATGGACGCGGTGGTACTGCGGCCCCTGGCCGTACCCCAGCTCGACCGGGTGATAACCATCGCCGAGCAGAAAAAGGGTGGGGACCTGCACTGGGTGGCGCTGGCCAACTACGAGGACTGGCAGCGCCAGAGCCGCTCGTTTGAGTCGCTGGCGGTTCGCACAAACGCCACAATGACAATGACCGGCGCCGGCGACGCCGCCGAAGTGGATGCCGCTCTCATTTCGCCGAACTTCTTCACGGTTCTGCGGGCCCAGCCGCTCTTTGGCCGCGTCTTCTCCCAGGCTGACTCCGAGCCAGGCCACGACGGAGCTGCGGTGCTCAGTTACGGGTTCTGGAAGCGCAACTTCGCCTCCGATCCGGGCGTTACCAACCGCAGCATCGAGCTGGATCGGCACAAGTGCCAGATTATCGGCGTGATGCCCAAGACCATGCAGTATCCGTCTGAGGCCGATGTTTATCTGCCCTTCGCCCCCACGCCGGAGCAACTGGCCAATCGCTCTTCGCGCGACTACTTGGTCGAAGGCAGGCTGCGCGACGGCGTGACCGCCAAGCAGGCGCAGAGCGAGATGCGCATTGTTGCGGCCGGGCTCGAGAAACAATACCCCGGCACAAACCTGGACTGGACTGTTCGAGTGGAGCCGCTGATCGATGACATTAATGGCGAATACACTCCGCTCTACTATCGCCTCATCATGGGCGCAACCCTGTTTGTTCTGCTGGTGGTGTGCGCCAATGTGGCCAACCTGCAACTAGCTCGCGGCGTGGCGCGGAGGCCTGAGATCGCCATGCGCACCGCCCTTGGCGCCAGCCGCTGGCGTGTCTTGCGGCAACTGCTGACTGAGAATCTGCTGATCGCGCTGATCGGCGCCGCCGGCGGCCTGGCCGTGGGCTGGCTGCATCTGCACTTCACGCTCATTACCATGCCCGCGCGCATCGCAAAGTACATTCCCGGATGGGCGAATACCACGCTCAACGGCCGCGCGCTGGCGTTCTCGTTCCTGCTGGCAATTCTGGCCGGCGTCGTGGCCACCATCGCGCCTGCGCTTGAGGCCATTCGCGTCAATCCCGCCGAGCAGTTGAAAGCCGGAGCGCGCTCTTCAGTCGGCTCAGGCCGCGCCCGTTTGCGCACTATCTTTGCCGTCGCCCAGATCGCGCTTGCCATGGCCCTCGTTATCGGCGCGGCGCTCATCTCAAAGGGTATGGATGCATTGCTCCATTCCATCGACATCTACTCGCCCCAGCACGCCCTCATCTTTAACGTGAATCTTCCCGAGTCACGCTACGACGAGCCGGAGAAGCGTGCGGCGTTCTTCCGCGACAGCCTCGACCGCCTGCGCGGCTTGCCGGGTGTTACACATGCCGATGTTGCGTCCGCGCTGCCATTGAGCGACAGCGGCTGGCTGCAGGATTTCCAAATTGAGAACCGTCCCCTCATGCCGGGCAAATTCCAGAGCGCGCTGCACCTCGATGTGAGTGACGGCTACTTCGACACGCTCCACATTCCTATCGTCTCCGGCCGCGGATTCAGTCGCAGCGATGCTCTGGGCACGGTGCCTGTCGCGGTGGTGAGCGAGCGTTTTGTGGCGCAGTATTTCCCCGGCCAGAACCCGATCGGCAAGCGCGTGCGCATGGGCGGCAGCGCCAGCAAAGACCCGTGGCTCACCATCGTGGGCGTGGCCCGCGAAACCAGCTACCAGGTGTGGGACACGGTGCCGCACGCCGCTGTCTACATGAATGTGGCGCAGGTTCCGGACAACTATGTCACGTTTGCGATCTACACCGGGGGCGATCCGCTGGCTTTCGCGCAGTCAGCGCACAAAGTGATTGCCGCGCTCGATCCCCTGTTGCCGCTCAAGAATGTTGAAAGCTGGGCGCAGTTCCAGCGCGAGGGGCTTGTCGGGCTTATTTATGCGTCCGTCGACATGGCCTCGGACGCGCTCATCGCGCTGCTGCTTGCGGCCATCGGCATCTTTGCAGTGATGGCCAACCTGGTGGGCGAGCGCACCCGCGAGATCGGCGTGCGCCTGGCCATGGGCGCCAGCCGCGAGAATGTGCTGGGCATGATTCTGCGCCGCGCCTCCTGGCTCACGGGCATCGGGCTTGCCGTGGGACTGGCCATGGCCTTCACCCTGGCCCACCTGGTGGCGAACCTGCTGCGCGGCGTGAGCTCGAGCGATCCGGTGGTCTTCTCTGGCGTGACGCTGGCCATCGCGTTGGTTGCCATGGCGGCGAGCTGGATGCCGGCCCGGCGTGCCGCGAGGCTCGAGCCGATGGTTGCGCTGCGGGATGAGTAGCGGGCTGGCCGTGCGTCTGAATGCACGCCAACATTGGCTGACCGCCGCCATAGCATTTTCGGAAAAACTGTAGACCGAAAGCACGGGGATAAGTCGGCGCGACCCCAAGGAGCGCCGACCTTGCGCAAAGTTCCCAAGGGCTACACCATTTCCGAAAATGCCGTAATCGGCCGTTGAAGGCTGGAATCTTTTGCCGGCGCCGAATCGGGCTCAAGCACAAAGGAGCTGGGACAGGCAAAACTGTCCCAGCTCCTTCATGCATGCATTCAGTTGTGAGGCCCGTCGGAGTTCACGAACATCTCCTCAGGCGCGTTTTCTCCGCAGCATGCCCGCAAGGCTCATAAGCCCTGTTCCAAGCAGGAGCAGGCTGCCCGGCTCGGGGGTCACGGTACTCGTGCCAAAGGTCGTCTGCAAAGCGCCTACCTCGGCGCCTGTGCCGTAGAGGCTGCCGAGAAAGCTATAGTCGCGGGTAGTCGTGGCCCCTGTGTAATCTGCCCAGTTGTAGCCGTTTCCACACCCGTTGCAAACATTGTCCTGGTTGCTAACAACGATCTCGAGCAGCAGGTCGCCGTCGAGCGGATTGTAGGTGAAGGGCGCAAATCCTGAGAGGGTCAGCGTGCTCCCGAAGTTCTCTCCGCCCGCGGGAACAAAGGCGGTACCGAGAAAGTCCGCTGCGCCGCTGTAGTTGCCGGGCAGGTAAGAGCCCAAGCCCAACCCAACCGCGGAGTAACCCCAGTAGAAGGAGTAATCACCGCCCAGGACGATGGGGGAACCCTGATATGGCCAAAACCCCCACGAAATCGTATTGATGGTGGTCGTGCCAGGGAATGCGCTGGACACAAAGGCCTGTTGGTAGTCGATGGAGACACCGGAACTGGTGCCGGAGTCATTGCACATGAACGGGTAGCAGTTCCCGCTATCCGCGTTGCCGACGGTGATTGACCCCGCGTGAAGCAGGGTGGCAGACGAAAGCAAAAGCAGGAGCGATGCTTTCAGCAGGGTTTTCATCGTATATCCTCCAATTTCAATTGCGACTGGTTGTGAAGAGCCAACGGGTCCCACAGTTGAATCGTTCGCCGCGGTCCGACCTGGGATTCTCGTGGCAGCGCAGGTAAGCTTTGCCAGCGAGGGGAAGCAGCTCTGCAGACTTCAACCGTTCGCTTTGTATTATGCAATTCTGTCTCCAATTTAAGTACAATAGAATCAGTCTGTTTTGGATGGCGATGTGCAGAGAATTGCAGTGGAGTGGCTGGGACTTTCCCTTTTTGCAGGCTCGCTGGCCTTTGCCAGCCCTCATCCGGATGGACCCAACCTTCGCGCCCACTCTCCACCGCCAAGTGCCCTTGGCCTCGATTCTGACACCTGGGATTGCACGGACCTGTACGCTTGTTCTTGCGTCAGGGCGCTCGATTGCTCTCGCCGGGGCAATGCCGTTGCTTTGAAAGGGCACTCGTCCACCCGTCCTGAAACGCGGTCTCTCGTAGCGATGCTCGGAATTTAGCCCAGGACAAGTTCGCTGGGGACCCTCTGGGTATGAATGCGGTCCAGGGTGGGCAATACGCAGAGGGCCGCAGCCCCGCCGGGGCGCGAATCGGCGGTCGTAGACTCTTGGCCCCCGCGTACGCGTCGGGCAGATATGAGTTCGATCATTGGGCTTTTCAGCAACCTGCTTCCTATCGCGCCGGTCAATCATCCGTTCGATAACGGCCAGCTTCTGGTTGCGTAGAGATACCGGGTGGACTTCGCGGGCGCCATCCACAGGTACCTGCCCCCACATTTCGTTGACTCTGCACCCGTTTTCGAGTATTCTGAAATCCTTGCGCGGTGTTGCGCCTGGGGTTCGTGTGATCGGTTCCTTTTGAGCGTTAAGCCCTGAAGGGACAATGCAGTAAGACCGGACCCGGCTGGCAATTTCCCTGGCGGGGATTGCCGGCAGACAGGCAACCGGCTGCCGTTTTTTTCTGTATTCCGGCGCCACCCGGCTCAGGATGAGCCAACTCCCCGCAATCCTCACCCGAACAGGTTTGTTTGGCAGTGGGTAGAGTTTGAGGCCCGCGCGTTTTGCGTGGGCGATAGCGGTTTGTGCGGGTTCTTGAATTTCCCAGGTCTCAAAATCGAGCCCCGGGGCGCCCGTGCCAGAGATTTTTCCCGGGTGGCAGGCAATTGACCGGACCGGGCTTAGAGGCAGGAGAAAGATGTCGACCTTTGTTCCCAGCGGCAAGGATGTCAGCCGCAAATGGTATGTGGTGGATGCCAGCGGCCAGACCCTGGGCCGGCTGGCCACCAAAGCCGCCAGTGTGCTGAGCGGCAAGCTGAATCCCCAGTACGTTCCCTACATCGATGTGGGCGACTTCGTGATCGTGATCAACGCTGAGAAGGTTCGCCTCACCGGCCTCAAGAGCGAGAGCAAGCTGTATCGCCGTTACACCGGCTTTCCCGGCGGCCTGCGCGAAGAGTCGTTTACGCGCCTGCTGAACCGCAAGCCGGAGAAGATTCTTGAAGAAGCGATCAAGGGCATGTTGCCCAAGACCAAGATGGGCCGCCAGATGGGCTCCAAGCTCAAGGTCTATCGCGGAGACAAACACCCCCACGCGGCGCAGCAGCCGGTGGAATTGAAGATTGCGTAAGAGCAGCTTCTAGCTGTCAGCTATCAGCTTTCAGCTTGATCCTGCGGGAACAAAGTTCTTAGGCAGAGTGAAGAGTTCGATTCGGAGTTGAACCGGCTGAAGGCTGAAAGCTGACAGCTGAGAGCTAAGAGGGAAAATGGCAGATCTGGTTCAGTATTACGGGACGGGGCGGCGCAAGAGCGCGATCGCTCGTGTCTTCCTGCGTCCCGGCACGGGCGAGTGGAAGGTCAACGGCAAGAAGTTCGACGAGCACTTCGTCACCGAGCAGCAGCGTGTCTCCGCGAAGCGGACGCTGGTGGTGGCCGAGCTCTCCGGAAGCTTCGACGTGGTGACCACGGTGAGCGGCGGCGGCGTTGCCGCGCAGGCCGATGCCGTGAAGATGGGCATTGCCCGCGCGCTGATTGAGTTCAACCCCGAGTTGCGCAAAACCCTGAAGTCCGAAGGCCTCCTGACCCGCGATGCGCGGGTGAAGGAGCGCAAGAAGTACGGCCAGAAGGGCGCGCGCAAGAGGTTCCAGTTCAGCAAGCGCTAGGCGCTTGCGAAGCTGTCAGCTATCAGCTCTCAGCTTTCAGCTTTTTGTGTCGCTGCAATATGAATCGAATATCAAAGGAAGTTCGATTGGGCACGGAAAGGCTGAGAGCTGATGGCTGAAAGCTAATAGCTGGTTTTTCAAATTCCCGCATAAGCGGGTTCAATCCGGGCGCCGGCATCGACCACCCGGATGCAATCCACGAAGGAGGACCATTGGCGACCATCACAATGAAGGAGCTGCTCGAAGCGGGTGTTCACTTCGGGCATCAGACCAAGCGCTGGAATCCCAAGATGAAGGAGTACATCTTTGGCGAGCGCAACGGGATTTACATCATCGACCTGCAGAAGACGCTCAAGCTTTTCAAGGACGCGTCGAAATTTGTTACCGACCTGTGCGCCAGCGGCAAGACGATTCTGTTTGTAGGCACCAAGCGCCAGGCCCAGGACGCTGTAGCCGAAGAGGCGACACGCGCGGGCATGCCCTACGTGAACCAGCGCTGGCTGGGCGGGCTGCTCACCAACTGGGTGACGGTGCAGAAGTCGGTAAAGCGCCTTCAGGAACTGGATGACATGGCCACCGATGGCCGCTACGATTTGCTCACCAAGAAGGAAGTCATCAAGCTGGAACGCGAGCGCAAGCACCTCCAGGCCAATCTGGCCGGCATCAAAAGCATGAAGCGGCTGCCCGACGCGCTCTTCATCGTCGACTCGAACAACGAGGCGATCGCCGTGAAGGAAGCGCGCAAGCTGGGCATCCCCGTGGTCGCGGTGGTCGATACCAACTGCGATCCCACGGTGGTGGATTATGTGATACCGGGCAACGACGACGCGCTGCGCGCCATACGCCTGTTTACCTCCAAGATCGCCGACTCGGCGGCCGAGGGCGTGAACCTGGTGGGCGACAAGGCATTCGTCGAGGAGATCCCCGAGCCGGCCGCCGAAGAGACTGTGGCCGCTGCTGCTGAGGACATTGACCTCGACGCGGTTCTCGGCGCAGGCATTCGCAAGGCTCCCGCGGGCGTTTTGCTCGACGAGGACGAACCAGCCGAGCGCGCACTCTAATTTTCAGGGTGCGTCGCAGGGCGCGCTCGAGTTCAGCGTGGCTGTCCAGCAGATTGGCGCCACGCTTTTCTTTTGCCGGTAATACTTGGGCGCTAACGTTGTAATGAGTGATTTTTTAAAAAGGCTGCGACCCAGCCGGGAAACGAGAGATGACGACAGTGAGTGAGAAGATTGACGCCAAATTGGTGAAAGAGCTCCGCGAAAAGAGTGGCGCGCCCATGGGCGACTGCCTGAAGGCTTTGCAGGAGTCCAAAGGCAACATCGAGGATGCATTTGTGGTTCTGCGCAAGAGGGGCATGGCGTCGGCGCAGAAAAAGGCCTCCCGCACCACCAACGAGGGAACCGTGGGCACCTACATCCACGCCGGCGGCAAGATCGGCGTGCTGGTCGAACTCAACTGCGAGAGCGACTTTGTGGCCCGCACTGTGGACTTCCAGGAGCTGCTCAAGGACATCGCGATGCACATCGCGGCCAGCGACCCGCGCTACGTGAAGCCCGAGGACGTGACCGCCGAGGATCTGGAGAGGGAGAAGGAGATCTATCGCGCCCAGGCTGCGGCCACCGGCAAGCCGGCCCCTGTCATCGAGAGGATCGTCGACGGCAAGATGGCCAAGTTCTACGAAGAGGTCTGCCTGCTCGAGCAGCCCTTCATTAAGGACCAGGCCGTGAGCATCAAGGAGCTGATCGCGCAGAAGGTGGGCAAGCTCGGCGAGAACATCACCGTTCGGCGCTTTGCCCGCTTCAAGGTCGGTGCCGCCGACTGGACCGTGGCGCAGACCAAGGCGGTTGAAGCAGCCGGGTAACTGGTTTTACCAATTAGATTGGGTGCCCCACCTTCCTGGGCGGAGTTCGCTGCGGCGGTCGGAGTCGAGAGCCTGCCCTGAGCGAAGATTGCGAAGCAATCGAAGTCGAACGGGGACCTGCTTCTCGATTTGGCTGCGAAAAGGGTGAGAGACGAAATATTAAAAGGCCCGGAGCATGAACTTCGGGCCCTTCATGTTATTACCCTCGGCATAACCTCCGATTATCGTGTCCCAGGCGCGTCCTCGTTTCTTGCGTCGAAGGGGCGGACGCCTAAAACTCAAGCCCGGGCGAGCGGGCGCAAGGCGCAGTCCCGTGGCGCAAGCCTGAAAAATGAGATTACGCATAGCCGGGTTTTACAGATTCCCGCGCGCACTCCACAATATATTCATGGCCAAAAAACTCCCGGCACTGCTCCTGGCAGTTGCTTGTGTGGGCGCGGCCGCCCACTCCCAATCCTCTTCCCCGCTGCCCGACGCGCCCGCTCCAGCGCCAGATGTACCCACCCTCCACAATGTGCCGCGCAATCTCCTCCATGACCAGGCCGGCATTTGGACCTTTCCCATGCACATGACCGACGATGGTGCACTGGAGGGCATTGTCCTTGTCGTCGCGGCGGCCGGACTGGGCGCCGAAGACCGCCACATCATGCAGAATCATTTCCACGATAGCGGCACCATCAATCATGCCAACACCGCTTCGCAGGGACTCACCGGCCTCTTTGCCGCAGCCCCGGTCGTTTTCTATGGCCTTGGCCATCTCCGCCATGACGATGAAGCGCAGCAGACCGGAGTGATGGCCGGCGAGGCCATTGTCGACAGCCTGGCTGTCAATCAGGCCATCAGGATCTGTGCCCGGCGGGAACGCCCGGCACTGGACGACTCCAAGGGCAAGTTTTTCAAGACCGGCGTTGGCTTCGACTCGTCCTTTGCCTCTAACCACAGCGTTGTGGCCTGGTCGTCCGCCGCCGTCATCGCCTCCAGTTACAAAGGCTTCCTGACTCAAATCACGGCCTACGGGTTGGCCTCTGGGGTCAGCGTGACCCGTGTCGTCAGCCGTAATCATTTTCCATCCGACGTGTTGGTCGGCTCCACTGTGGGATGGCTCATCGGCCGCTACGTCTACCATCGCCACAACGAAGAGATGTAAACGAAAATCCGCCGATCGTGGCTGCCCTGATGCTCTGCTCCGGACTTCTGAGCGGCATTAGTGGGACACGAATCTTGCGCCTTGCCCACATTCGGCACGATCATGCTGTAGCATCTGCGATCGGAACTTCACCCCATGCTCTGTGGACCGTGTCGCTGTTTCGCCGCTCCTGGCCGCAGGGAGGGATTGCTTCTCTGGCCATGGTAATGGCCGGTGTGATCGCATCCATTGCGGTAACGCCGCCGAGCTGGTATCTACACTGATTGAGCCCTGATCGGCCCTAAAAAGAAAACTGAGGCAAAACAGAAATGGCGGCAGCGAAGCAAGACGAGTCGACCATTCAGATCTTTCGTCCTATCCCGGTCGCGAACCTCAAACTTCTGGTCTTCGATCTGGATGGTACCCTGGCGGATACCGCGGTGGATTTGGCGAACAGCATGAATGCCACGCTGCGTCATTTCGGCATGGAGCCACTGCCTGACCAGACGGTCGCCAGCTTCGTGGGCAATGGCGTGCTCATGCTGTTGCGCCGATCGCTGGCTCGCTCCGGCGGGATTCCTATCGAGGGAATCAGCGACGATATGCTGGCGCCCTACTACTCCTTCATCTTGGATGAGTATATCGCTCACGAACTGGACAACACATTTCTATATCCCGGCGCTGCGGAGTCGCTGAGCGCGCTGCACGAGCAGGCGGCCAAGGGGCGCTGGTCGATGGCCGTCTTGACCAACAAACCGGAGCGGCCGGCAAGGGAGATTCTCGCCGGCCTGGGCGTTGCGCAGTTCTTTGTGAAGATCTATGGTGGCGACAGTCTGCCGGTGAGGAAGCCCGATCCAACAGCGCTGTTCCTGCTGATGCAGCAGACCGGCGCGTGCCCCGAAGAGACGGTGGAGATTGGCGACAGCAAGACCGATGTGCAGACGGCGCGCAATGCAGGCGCCTGGAGCCTGGGATGCGCCTTTGGCTATGGGCCTCAAAACTTGATGGAAACACCGCCTGACATTCTGGTGACTTCAGCGAAAGACTGGGCGACAGTCCTGATGCAGTGACGGAGCGTTGGTTTCAGCGAAGCAGCCGTGATCCCGGACCACCGCCCTCTGGCCGCGAATTACGGAACACGTACCATGTACCTCGATTCACGAACCGCCACTCCGGAACCGCCGAAGCGGAGAATCGCGCGGCCTCTTTCAAATAAAGAGCGCTCCCCAAAGAGAGCGCTCTTTTGTATTGGAGCCTGCTGTTGTGGCCGTTAGTTACGGCAGGTAGTAGCGGAGCGACGTCCAGACCATGTTGTCGATGCCCTTGGCCCCGATGCCGCTGGCGCCTGACCAGCCTTCACGCACTGCGTATCCGTACTGGAAGCCCTGGCGGAAACGGCCGCGGTCGCCCTTGTAGATGTCGTACCACCATCCACCGGTAACTTCCTGCACATCGCGGTTCTGCGCGCCGCAGGAGCCGCCGGGCAGGAAGCCCGTCGAGCTGCCGGTGTTGTAGCCGGGCGCGGTGATGGTGTTGCAGCTTGAGTTGCTCAACAGGCGCGAGCCGTAACCCACAGCGGCCTGCGAAGGCGCAGACCACGTGCCGCCCCAGGATCCGCCGGCCGCCAACAACGCTGCCGAGGGTTTCTTGGTGCACTGCGATGCGGAGGTGAAGCCCGTCGGGCAGAAGACTGCCGAAGGCGAGCCGAGTGTTGTGGTCGCCGATGTTGAGTAGTCCTCGCGTCCCGCGTAGTCGCCGCCGTAGTTGAGGTAGAGGATAAGCCTCGGTGAGGGATTGACTTCGAGGGTCATCAGACCGGAGAGGTTGTGGATCGGTGAGATACCACCCGTGGCATTCGCGGTCACGTCAGAGAGCGTCGAGTCGCCGTAACGGCCCACGCCCGGTCCATACAATCCCTTGGCGCCAAACACCAATTTGTTATCCGGCACGATGGGCACGCGCAGGCTGCCGCCGAAGCCGCCAAGATAATTCTTGCTTTTGATTGCACCCGCGGTGGATGCCTTTGGATCGATTGCGGCGCCCAATTCGATATCTGTCTGGCCGCCGTACTTCAGAATATCGGTGGTGACGCCTGGATAAATCGTCTCGTGGACGAAGCGTCCGATGCCGAAGACTTCATAATGGCCCCAGCCGGGATCGAATGCTGCCTTCACGATGAGGTCAGGCGCCCCGTTGAACGAGATGTTGGCGATGTTGCTGGCTGCCGTGATGGTGTTGTAAACCGGCAGGTAGGTGGTGGTGCCGGGCTCGTTGGTGTAATTCTGCACGTAGGTGGTGGCAGAGACGCCGCTAACTGCAGCGTTGTAGTTGCCGCCGTTGGTGCCGGCCGCACCCAGCACGGCGTATGGCGTGTTGCCGGCGATCGATGCCGTGTAGAGGGTCTGCGGGTTTTCAGCCGCCACGCCGAAGGCCGCGTGCTTGGTCGTATAGGTCATGCGGAAGCCGTATTGTCGTGTCCAGACGAAGCCCGCGACGTAGTTCGGGTCTATGGTCTGCGGCGTCAGGATGTCGCCGGAGAGATTCGAGATGCCAACCTTGTCTTCAGTCGCCAGTGACCACAACTGGCCGCCGGTGAAGGCCCAGCCGCTGTTGGTGATCGCCGATCCCCAAATTACGCGCTGGCGAAGAACATAGCTGTTCGACTGGTTGTTGTTGGAGGTGATGCCGGTGCCCAGCCAGTCAGCTTCCCAGTAGCCTCTCAGGGTGCCCCAGTCGGTTTTGCCTTCCACCATCATGCTCACGCGCGACTGGCGGGCGCTGCCGTAGAACTCGTTGAGCGAGTAATTGTCCGATCCCTCGTACGGAATCGAAGTGAAGGCCGTCGGAATGTCGCCGCCGGTGGCCCTGGAGCGCCAAATTGATTCAGCCGCCGTGTAGCCGCCCGGCGTGATCCCCACTCCCTTGTAGTGAAGAGAAGAGGGGCTGTCGATGGCCTTCTTCAAGCTGACTGCCGTATCTGAGATCGTCGACGCCAGCGAGGCCTGGTTTGTGGTGATGTCCTTAACTGAGCTCTGCAAGGTGCTCACCGCTGAGCTGTTCTCGCTGAGCGTCGCCTGCTGGGCATCGGCTGCCTGCTGCGCCTTGGCCGCCGCAGCCTGCGCGTCAGCCGCCTGCTGCTGAGCCTGCTTCAGCTCGGCATCCTTAGTTGCCAGATCGGTCTTGAGCTGATTGATCTGGCCCTGCAGTTCGTTGCGCAAAGCGTTGATCTGATCCTCCACCGAAGGCGGAGGAGGGGTTTTTTCCTTTTTGGTAGCGTGATGCTTCTTTGCCGCCCCATCACCATCGCCATCGGCGGCGTAGGCAGAGCAAACGACGAGACTCGCAGCGCAGATTACCGCTGCAGCCGTGCATAGTTTGAAGTTCATCGGGCCTCTCTTCTTTAGTTATTGCGGTTGGTTCGTTCTTGAAACACACTCATACGACTGAATGCATCAGCGTTCCGCATCCAAGCTGCTTGGGTTATCGCAATTCTCGAACTTCCCCATCGAAATGCGGAATAAAAGTCGAACGCCAAAAAGCAGCTACGCAGGGGCGTAGCTCTCCTTGCCGCTTCTAGATTTAAGGCTCGCAGACTTTTATGAATATTTGACGAATTCACATATTTTTAATATTTCTGATTTATCAACGATTTCCAGTCGAGGCGCCTTGTGACACGGCCTTTACACACGCATTTGTTACAAATGGAGCCGCGCCTGCAAGCCGGTGGTAAATCGATAAGCTGATTTCGTCTGTTTCATCGGGCGCCGCCCGCGCTCAGCAGGTTGGCCATCAGCCGGTAACTGCCCGGCACCAGCTCCGTCAGCTGCCGGTGTAACGCGAAGGCAACATAGATATAGGTGCCCTTGCCTGGATGCGCCACCAGCAGACCCCCGCGCTGGGGGTCCTGGCCGGCATCGGCCGTCTCGGTGAGAGCGGTGTAGCCCTGGTCCCAATGATCGAGGAACCCGTGGCCGCGCTCCTCAACCCAGCCGTCGAAATCGGCTGCGGTGATCTTGTTGGGCCCGTTCAGCAGCGGGTTTTCGGCGTCCAGCAGTTTCACCGGCGCCTGCTCGTCCACAACGCGCTCCGGCATCCGGCCCATCTCAACCGGCAGCGGGGCAGGGAAGGTGCTGCTCTGGTACTGGACGATCAGCGTTCCGCCGCTCTTCACAAACTCGTCGAGCCTGGCTTGCGCGGCAGTGAGGGTCTTGCGGTTTGAGTAGGCGCGGATTCCGACGACAATCACATTCCAGGTCGAGAGATCGCCCGACGAGAGCTCGGCATCGGTGAGCAGATGCGGTTCAACACCAAGCTCCCTGATCGCTTCGGGAACCATGTCGCCTGTGCCCATTACATATCCGACGCGCAGCCCCGCGGCGAGCTTTACATCCACCTTGCGCGTAGCCAGAGTGGCCGTCCTGTACTGGTTGTAGGGCCGCAAGCCCTGGTATCCGATCGTCTTCCAGCCGGTCATATAAGTCTTGCCGCCCGACTGCGCAATCGCTTGAATCGAATACGCTCCCGCGCCGACGATCGGGGCTGTGACTTCGAACTTGAGCGGTTCAGAGGCGCCCACGCTCTTCAAATGAAACCCGATCTGCGCCGGTTCGGCCTTCCAGCCTTCGGGCAGTTTCAACTCAACCGTGCCGTCGGCCGCGGCCTCGGCGTGCACTGTGGCCACGACCGGCAGTGGCGAACCGTCCAGCGGAAGAATGCGCGCCTCGGGCTCGATGCTTACGCCGATTGCCGGTGTCACCACCAGCGGCTCGTAAATTCCGCCCGGACCAGCAAACCGCTCCAGCGTCTGCACCACGCCGCCGAGGCGGATGGGCACGCCGCCGAAGCTGAATTCCGCCCACGCCTCGAGCGGCCAGGGCTCGAATGAGTCGAGCCGCCGCGCGGGATCGGCGATATCGTAATAAGGCTGCTCGATCGTGGGCCGCGTGAAATAAGGCGCGGTGGGCTGCGCATCGTCGGATACGGTCACCGTGAAGGTTCGATCGTCGGTTGGCGCGGCGCCGGCCGCTTCATCTATGGCCCCGCCCGAGTTGCTTCCCGCCCAGCGGCTGCCATCGCGGCTCTCCAGCCACACCCGCAGCAGCCGCGTCTCACCCACCGACTGTGCGGTATGCACGCGCACCTGGAAGTGCTCGCCCGGCGTCACATTACGCGGCGTTTCATCGGCGCTGGAGCCGCGGCCGGGACCGGGACCTGCGCTGCCCGAGTGCGCGGTAAATGCGATCAGATCGAGCCCCAGCAGCTCTTTGAACGCGGTCTGGAATTCTTCGATCTTATTGCCGAGCTCGAATTCGAGGCTTGCCTTGCCCTGATCGTCAAGATTGCTCTGCTTCACGCGCGCGTAAAGATCGAGCGTCTGGCGGTAAACGGGCACAAGTTTCTTCGCGCCCTCAACGCCACTGAGGTCGCGGCAACAGCGCGCGTAGGCGCTTAGCTCCGATTCGATTTGGTTCAGGCCTTCGCTTAGCCAGGCTGGCGGAGTGCCGTGAACGAGCCGCGCCGGCGCGGAGAGGCCGGTGTTGATCAGCACTCTGGGATTGTTGAACAGGCTGCCGGAGAACAGTCTTCCGTTGTAGTTCGCGGGAGCGGCCGCATCCGGCACAACCGCCCACAGGTGATATTCCGATGTCGCCGGCCCGCTCAGCTCAGGATTCGCGCCGCCATACTGCGACTTCTGCTCGCCCCAGCCCTCGCGAGCAATCTGCAGATACGTGCGTCCCAGCACGGGGTCCCATGTGCCCACCGGCATGGTCGCGTCCATGCTCAGCGCGCCCTCGGTCCACTCGCCGGTCACATAGTTGTGGAACCTTGCCGGCGCCCACTTGCCCGTGGCGTAGTCGAAGATGCCCTTGTCAGTGATGGGCGCAAACGGCATGCGTGAGTAAACCGCGAGCGGCTGCCACGGCTCGATTCCGTTCTTCAACTGGTTGGGGAAGACCTTGGGATCGCCGGCCTCTTTGAACGCTTCCTGCGCAATCTCGCCCGAGACCTGGTGGTGGCCGTGGCCGTCGCTCACGCCGCCGACGAACGTGCTGACGATGATCTGCGGGCGCACGCGCCGCACGGCTAGCACCGCGTCATATAGGACGCGCTCGTGGCCCCACCTCGCAAACGACTCTTCCTGCGTCTTCGAGAAGCCGAAGTCGGCCTCGGTGCCCCACAGCTGCGATGCGCCGTAGTATTCGTCGGCCTTCAGCAGTTCATTAGTGCGGATCAGGCCCAGCGCATCGTACTCTTCGGCGCTCATCGCGTTCTGTCCGCCTTCGCCGCGCGTCAGCGTCATCAGCGTTACGCGCGCTCCCAGCCCGCGCGAGAGGTAAGTCATCAAGGAGCCGTCCTCATCGTCGGGGTGCGCCACGATCACCAGCACGCTGGCCGTGGTGCCCAGCCGCTTGATGGTCTGCTCCAGATCGGCGTAGCCGCGGTCTTCGGCAATCGGCAATGCCACCGGCGACGGCTCGGCGAGTGGCACCATTTCAAGCTCGCTTTGCGCCTTCAACTCGGGGTCCTGCGCGCAGAGCGGGGTCACGGCTGCGCCGCCAAGCAGCAGGCTCGCGGCAACCGCACAAACCAGAGGAGAACGGGATATCAGATAGGGGAACATGCTCACAAGCCAGTGTACAATCCGGTGAGCGCAAACAAGCCGAAGTCCGTGGTAGGGTGGTGCCCTGATTTTGGGTTGCTTTGAAAGGGCGCGGCTTTATTGAGGACTGCGTAAGTGAATTCCGGCAGGCGCGCCGTAGGCGCAGCGGTTGTTAGCCCCGCGCTTCAGCGTGGGGAAAGGGATTGCGCAATACCATTTCGGAGTCCCGCAGGGACGGCGCAACGACATTTCATTTGCAGTGGCCAATAGCCCCTGAGGGAAGGCTTCAGCGAAATGACGATAGAAGCGTCTCACTCCGTGAACAGCACTACCCTCGAGCGCCGCATCGGCCTTCGCTCCGCCGTGCTCTTCAACATGCTCGAGATGATCGGCGTGGGGCCGTTCATCACGCTGCCGCTGGTGATTGCCGCCACGGGCTACCGGCTCTCAGTCTGGGCGTGGGTGGTGGGCGCGGCCATCGCGGTGGCCGACGGCCTGGTGTGGGCCGAGCTTGGCGCAGCCTTCCCCCGCGCCGGCGGTTCGTACGCGTTTTTGCGCGAGATCTACGGCCCCGAGGGCGCGGGCAACTGGCTCAGCTTTCTTTTTGTCTGGCAGCTCTCGTTCACTGCGCCGCTTTCCATCGCTTCGGGCTGCATCGGCCTATCGGGCTTCCTTGCGGTTTTCTGGCCGGGGCTCGAATCGGCGCCCATCGCCGCGCTGCCCGCGCTCCATTATTCCAACTTCGCCGCCGCCGCAGCCTGCCTGCTGGTCACGGCTTTGCTCTACCGCAACCTCAGCTCTATCACGCGCCTCGCCTGGGTGCTGTTTGTCGGAGTCATCGCGGCGCTCACCGGCGTCATCGTCTCAGGATTCGTGCACGCCGCTGCAACCGGCGGATGGCACATGCCGGCCGCACCCACTGCCGCTGCGCTGGCGCCGGCATTCAGCCGCCTCGCCCAGGGAACGCTGCTGGCCACCTACTGTTACTGGGGTTACTACAACATTACCTTCCTGGGCAGCGAGGTGCGTCGGCCCGAGCGCACCATTCCGCGCGCCATTCTGCTCTCAGTGTTCTTCGTGGCCGCGTTTTATGTACTCATGGACCTGGCCGCGCTGCCATCATTGCGCGACGCCGCCTCCCACGCCGCCGAATCTGCCGCTCTGCGCGTGCAGCTTGTGGCCGATATTGCGAGTTCAGCCTTCGGCCGTTGGGCCGGCTACACCATTGCCGCGCTCATTGTGTGGACTGCCTTTGCCTCGGTCTTTTCGCTGCTGCTGGGTTACTCGCGCGTGCCCTACGCCGCCGCGCGCGACGGCAACTACTTTCGCTTTCTCGCGGCTGTGCACCCAAAGCACGGCATTCCGCACCGCTCGCTCGTGGCGCTGGGACTGGTGGCCTGCTGCTTCTGCTTCTTCTCGCTCGCGCAGGTCATTACCTGGCTGGTCATCACGCGGATTCTGCTTCAATTCATGCTGCAGCAGGTGGGCGTGATAGTTCTCCGCGTCCGCCAACCCGATCTGCCGCGGCCCTTTCGCATTCCGCTCTATCCGCTGCCGCCGCTGGCCGCGATGGCCGGCTTCATCTTTATCGTGGTCACCCGCGCAACCGCCTGGAGCACGATTGCAGGCGCCGCAATCATCGGCGTCAGCGGCACGATTATCTATCTCGTCCGCGCGCGAATGCTGCGCGAATGGCCGTTCGCAGCCTGATCGGCTCTTTGCTACTGATTGGCCTGCTGCGGCGGAGGCGGTTCAACCAGCGTCACCAGCACGTCATCCAAATCGCTCTGCACGCTAAGCGGAGTCTCCTTGTCCATGTACTTATGGACCTGTGGCGCGGCCTGCGCCTGAGCCCCCGGGTTCGCTGCGGCCGGGTCCGAGCCGTTCGAAACGCCGGCGCCTTGGCCCGCAGCACTCTGGGCCGGCGCACTCGCAACTGCATCCTGCGCATTCGTTACCTGCAAGATGTAGCTGCCGGCAGGCACGTAGGCGAAGCTGAAGCTGCCATCTTTCAGCATCGCGGTCTGGCGCGCTTCTACGCGGTCATCGGCGTAGAGCAGGTGCACAGTTGCCTGCGACGGCGCGTGCGCATCCGTACCGGCGGTGATGTTGCCGGCCACGGTGAAGAGTCCGTCGAGCGGCAGAACGATGTCGACGCCGGTGCGCGCTTCGCCCGCGCTCACCTTCACGGTTTCAGCCTTGTCGATGCGGAAGCCGCCGCCAAAGCAAAAATTCGGCGACGCATCTTCGTCTTTCACCGGCAGCAGCGCGCAAACCTTGTATTCGCCTTCATCCAGATCGGGGATGCTGTAACGGCCGCGGCCGTCGCTCTTCTCATCGAATGGCCAGTCGTTGCCGCCGTTCGAGCCGATCTTGATCCAGCGACCTTGCGCGGTCTTGCGCAACACCGCAAACCGAATTCCGATTGCAGGGCTGGAGTCGTCGTAACTCATCACGCCGTCAATCTCTGCGCCGCGATCGATCGAAACATTCACATCTGTGACGTGCTGCGCCGTAACGTTGAGCTTGACGAGATGATCCTTCCACTGCTCGATCTCGTCGGCGAGCTTCTCGCGCTCCGAGGCCTGCGAGCCGAGACGGTTGTCGTCGATGGCAAGCGTGGGATCGATATATCCATCGAGTGTGGCGAAGGCATAGTACTCGCCGGGCGGCACGGCCTCGAGCCTGAATCTGCCGTCGAGGCCGGTCGTCACGTTTTCGTCCAGATCAACCGAGTTCTTGTCAGCACCTGCCCCGGCGGTTTTGGGGTCGTAACCAGGCAGAAGCATAACCGAGGCAAAGCGGGCCGGCTTGCCCGTGTCGGTGCACAGCACGAGCCCGGTCACGGTGCCTTTGGTCGGATCGGGTTTGCGGGGAGCGTTGTCCTCAGGGCAGCCGCTCAGCATGAGGCACGCGAATCCAGCCACGCAGATCCAAAAGAGCCGTTTCACGACAATTCACCCGCGCGATTCAGACCTCAGGGAATTGTAGCGCCGTTTGCGCCACGGGGCGGTAGCTCCTGCGATGCAGCGGCGTGGGGCCAAGGCGCTTCAGCGCTTCAAGATGCTCGGCCGAGCAGTAGCCCTTGTGCCGGGCCAGCCCGTAGCCGGGATACACCGCGTCAAGCTCAATAATCATGCGATCGCGATAGACCTTGGCCAGCACGCTGGCCGCGGCAATCGACATGCTTGTCGCATCGCCCTTCACCACCGCCTGCTGTTGGCACGGCCAGTCGACGGTGTCGAGGCCGTCGATGAGCAGGTAATCCGGCGTGAGCGCAAGCTTCTCCACGGCCGTCCGCATGGCCAGCAGCGAGGCGCGGCGAATGTTGATGCGGTCGATGGTCCCCACATCCACCGCGGCCACGGCCCACGCAATCGCGCTCGAGCGAATCTCGCAGTCGAACTCGTTGCGCATCTTCTCGGTGAGCTTCTTTGAATCTGTCAGGCCCGGCAGGCGGCAGCCCTTGGGAAGAATCACGGCGGCGGCCACAACCGGCCCGAACATCGGCCCACGGCCGACCTCGTCAAGTCCGGCGATGCGCCGCGCTCCGGCGCTCCACGCTGCGTTTTCAAGCTGCCAACCACACACCGGGACTCGAAGCATACACCGAGTATAGGAGCGCTACTGTATCCGCATCGGTGCAAAACGCGTACGGTCCGCAGCCTCGTTTGAGTCAGCGGACCGCACACGCGGGTGCCCCACCCTCGCGACGTGTTTATTCTTGTCGCCAGGGTGGGATCGCTATGGAGCATAAGGAGAGATGTTCTAACTTTCGAGAGACGCCGCTTTTATCCCGCATTCTGCGTGGGGTGCAGTACGCGGTAGCTCGCGCCGCCGTTCGCCCACACCAGCAGCAGAATGTCCTTGCCCGCCGGAACCGCATGAATCGCGCTCACGCAGCTTTCCGGGCCGTCAACGGGCTTGCGGTTCACTTCAAGGATCACGTCTCCCGGCGCCAGTCCCGCATCGTCGGCCGCGCTGCCCGGGCGCACAGTCTCAATCGCTGCGCCCTTCACGCGATCAGGGATGTTGAACTGCTGGCGCACATCAGGCGTCAGCTCATTGAGCGCGATTCCCAGCTTGCCGCCCTGCGACCCGCTCGTGCCCGTGTTCGAAGCCTCTTCCACTTGCTTGGCGTGAAATTCGCCCACCGTAATGTGGATGGTCTGCTGCTTGCCTTCGCGCAGAATGCCCAGCTCAATCTGCGTTCCCGGCGTCATCTCGCTCACCGCAACCTGCAGCGCGCTGGCGTTGGCGATCGTCTTGCCATTGAGCGTGCGAATCACGTCGCCGCTCTTCAGACCCGCGTGATCGGCCGGTGAGTCGGGCGTCACTTCGCTGATGATTGCGCCCGATGCGTCGGGCAGGTTGAAGAAGCTGGCGTTGTCCGGCGTAACCGCGTTCATGCTGATGCCCAGGTAGCCGTGGTGCACCGCGCCAGATTTGATGATCTGGTCGGTCGAAGCTTTCACCAGCTGCGCGGGAATGGCGAAGCCCGCGCCGGCAAACGAGCCGCTGTTCGAAATGATGAACGTGTCGATGCCGATGAGCTCGCCATGCGCGTCTACCAGCGGGCCGCCGGAGTTGCCGGGGTTGATGGCCGCATCGGTCTGGATGTAGTCGCCCGGCTTGCGCGCATCGTTCGAGTACGGATTAGGCCGGTCGAGTCCGCTGATGATGCCCCGCGTGACCGTGAACGGGAAGTTGCCGAAGGGGTTGCCGAAGGCCAGCACCGTTTGGCCGGGCCGCAGCTTGGTCGAGTCGCCGAATGAGAGGCTGGGCAGGTTGTGCTCGTCGATCTTGATCACGGCCAGGTCGTTGAGGTGGTCGGTGCCGATGAGCTTGGCGGTGAAGACGCGGCGGTCGTCGAGCGTCACGCGAATCTGCGATGCATGGTCGACCACGTGTTCGTTGGTCACAATGTAGCCGTCGGGCGAGATGATGACGCCGCTACCGATTCCGTGCTCAATCTGCGGTTGCGGCTGCATTCCCCGCCCGTTGGGACCGAAGAAGAACTGTCGGAATCCCGGCGGCAAATCCTGCGGATTGATGCCCCCAAATCCCTGTCCGCCATTCTGGCCCCCATTCCAACCGTTGCCCTGGCCGCCGTCTGGCCCTTCGCTGTCGTCCTCGGCCATGTCGCCCGGCACGCGCGAAGTCACTGCCACGTTCACCACGGCCGGCGTCACGCGCGCCGCAACGGCCTCCACAGCGTTATCCAGGGCGACCAGCGGTTCCACGCTCGAGTTGTCGAGCGGGCCGGACGGCGCGGCGTGGGCGGTGTAGTGGGTCGTGACGAATACGAAGCTCAGCACCAGCGTCGCGACGATTCCGGCGGGGATCGCCAGCTTCTTCGTAATTGCTACTAATTGTTTAGTTGATGCGTTCATGAGTTTCTCTCCATTGGTTTGAGGTTCAAGGTTCTTAAAGTTGGATCACAAACCAGCCATTGCCCAGCGCCACTGCGTGGGGCTGGCTGATCAGAGAATCCGCAGCGGGCAGTCTTTTGCCGACCGGCCCGGCGGGGTAAATGCGGAAGACCAGCCGCGTGATTGTGATCTGCCCGACGTTGCCATCCGTGGGCCGCGCGTTCGTAGCCCCGAAATCCGAGACCACCCTGTCACCCGACACGTCGCCCGTAGCCTGCACCTGCTCAAACGCAGTCAGCACAATCAACTCCTGTGGCAAGGCCGTCTCAAACTTCGCAGTATCGGCAACCGCATCCGTTCCCGCAGCCATTGTCGGCGCGCTCACCGCCGTCTGCCCGTACCTCGCCTGTCCGTTTTTCGGCTCACCCGTGTGCCGACCGGCCTTCAACGCTGTCGCACGGTAGTCTGTGGGCATGCGTCCGGTCGTCCCGGGCACGATCGCCATCGCGTTCACGGCGCGGAAGTGCGAGTCTGCCAGCGCAACCAGCTTGTCGCCGCGCAACTCCTCTGCAACCATCTGCGCGGCATCGGCCTGTGTCGTCTCGGCTGTGACCTCCGGCTCGGCCGGCACAAACGCCACCACCTGCGGGCAGCGTGCCAGCGCGACGGCTCCGACTGCCAGCGCGCAGCCCACTGCGCCAACCAGTGCGCGGCCCGCTAACGGGCTCATCGCGCTCCGCCGCTCCAGGATGCTGTGCACGCGGCGCGCCAGCTCAGGCCGCCGTTCAAATGCTCCAAGAGACAATGCCTCGGCGCGGCGCTCCATATGCCGCTCGGCCAGGCCCGTCAGGCAGGCCGCGTAGGCCCGCGGAGCCTGCGTCCGCCGCACCACGCCCTCATCGCACGCCATCTCGCGCTCGCGACATAGATTCCGCTCAATGAATGCGAGCGCGGGGTTGAGCGGAAAAACTACCAGGCACAGCTTCTGCACCAGGTTCGTCCAGTCGTCGCGGCGGCGCAGGTGCTCAGCCTCGTGCAAAACAACCTGTTCGAGCTCCTGCCGCGTCAGCCGTTCCAGCAGCCATTCGGGAATCAGGATTCGCGGCGCAAAAAATCCAATCACACTGGGCCGGTCGAGCTCGCGCGTGGTGCAGATCTCGAACGTCCGCTGCCGCGCGCTGCTTCCAATTCCACTGTACTCGTCCAAAGAGTGTAAGGCACGGAGCGCCGCGCTCTTCCACAACCTGCGCAGCCGCGCCGTGTGAATCCCCAGGTCAATCGCGCGCGCCAGCGCTACCAGCACCCACAGCGCCGCAATCGCCAGGCTCCAGCGGTCGCTGATTTCGAGCCACGGGCGCGCTGGCCACGAATGCCCCAGCCACGAATGTGCAGTTGGCGAGGAAAGGGAAGCCGCTCCAATTCCAATGTTCGATCCGGCATTCGACCGAACCAGGTGCGAGAGCGCTGGCACAAACGGCAGCGCCATGAGTACGCTGTATCCCGCCGCCCACGCAGCAAAACGGTGCGCTGCCGCAACCCGAGGAGCCAGCCGCAGGCACAGCGCCAGCCCCGCCGCAACCACCGCGTCCTGCCACAGCGCCGTGACGGCCACCGGCGCGGCCACATGCGCAAACCCGCTGAACGCATCGGCAAACTCGGTCCGCAGTCCGGCGGCATCGAAATTCGAAAGAACCAAGGCAGCCATCGGCAAAGTCAGCATGAGCTATTCTTCGCCTCCAGTGAGTTTGATTCCAGCGCCACTTTCTTCGATTCCATCCGGACCAGCGCTCTCGATCGCCGCCTTCAGCCGCTCCAGCTCGGCGGGCGTAATCTCCTCGTCGCCCAGCAGGCTCAGCAGCAGCCGCTCCCTCGAGTCGCCGAAGAAACGGCTCAAAACATGCTTCACCTCTGACCGGCTCGCCTCATCCTCGGCAACGCAGGGCCGGTAAACAAAGGCGCGGCCCTCCTGCCGGTGGTCCACGTAGCCCTTCTGTTCCAGAATGCGGATGGTGGTCAGCACCGAGTTGTAGGCCAGCGGCTCGCTCTCGGGCAAACCCGCCACCAGGTCGGTCACTGCCGACTCGCCGCGCCGCCACAGAATCTTCATCAGTCTCAGCTCGGCTTCAGTCAACGTGCTGCTTTTGCGTGGAGGCATCTTTTTCTCGTTGCCCGTTTTGAAAGGGCACGACTTCAGTCGTGCCGATAAAGACCAAAAAAGAGTCGGGGGCTTTAGCCCCTGGGGGGAGATTTTTTCAAGCCTACCCACCACTTTTCCCTGGCGCGGCCCGATGAGGCCTTTGCCCGTACAACCCCATAGACGCACCAACTAAAGTATTAGTTAGCCGAAAATCGCAAATTTTTCAAGGGCCGGGTTGAATTCGGCACCTTGGGTCGGAAGTTATTGTGAGGGGGGCAATTTATTGCCGCATTGGGTTCAAATTTGCTCGAAAACCGGCACGTTTTTTTGTAAACCACTCCACGAATGCCCCGTGCCCCCATCCATTTCACGGCTTCATCGTGAAATGGGTGGGAGACTCCGAACTTCGCCCTACGGCGCGCCGTAGGCGCAAAAGATTTTAGCCCCGCGCCTCGGCGTGGGGGATTCTGGCCCACATTTCTCCGCCAGCCCCGTAGGGGCGTCCGACAATAGCCCAGGGCTGAACCCCGGGTAACTCTAATCGCCTGACCGCGCCTCGTAGGGGCGTCCGAATCCAGCCCGCAACGCGGGCATCAGACGGTAGCCCCACGACGTAAGCCTGGGGTTGAAATACGCCGTCTACCACCAGCCCGCAACGCGGGCGAAAGACCCTCGCCGCCTTTGCATCCAATTTCCCCCTTCCGGCGCATACTGTTCTCATGTCGGTAGCCAATAGTCAGTAGCTGTCAGCTACCGGCTACAGGCTGCAAGCTCGCGAAAAAACACCCCTGTGAAACCGTGAATCTGTGAGCCCGCCCGCCGTTCTGCTATTCTTTCTGCTTACTACTGGAGCACGAGAAAATGGCAAAAAGCGTCAATAAAGTCATCCTTCTGGGCAATGTGGGCAAGGACCCCGAAATTCGTTCCACCGGCAGCGGCGCCATGGTGGCAAACCTGACTCTCGCCACCAGTGACCGCTTTCAGGATGCTCAGGGCAACTGGCAGGACCGCACCGAGTGGCACAACCTGGTGGCCTTCAAGCGCACCGCCGAGATCATCCGCGACTACGTGAAGAAGGGCTCCAAGCTCTACATTGAGGGCAAGATCCAGACGCGGAGCTGGGACGACAAGGAAACCGGCGCCAAGCGCTATCGCACTGAGATCATCGTCAACGACCTTTCGCTGCTCTCGGCACGCGAGGAGGGCTCAGGCCCCTACAACCGTCCCAGCCAGGGTGGCGCGTCGTCATACGATCAGCGCCAACCCGCTGCCGCCGCCGACGACATTTCGCAGCAGGCCGAAATCTCCGACGACGATATACCGTTCTAGGGTCTGCTCATCCCAGTAGTGTGAACAGGCCCTAAATCTCGATCTTCACCGGCCAGGTCTTCCAGATATCGGCGCAGTAGTCGCGGATGGCGCGGTCTGATGAGAACTTGCCGATGCGCGCCACATTCAGAATCGACATGCGCGTCCAGCGGTCGTGGTCGCGGTAAGCCGTGTCCACCTGGTCCTGGCAATCTACGTACGCTTGATAATCGGCCAGCAGCATGTATTCGTCCTGCGCCAGCAGCGAGCTGACGAGGGGCTCGAAGAGCGCGCGGTCGCCATGCGAGAACTCGCCGTTGGAGAGAGAGTCGAGAATCTCGCGCAATTTCGAGTTGGACTCGTAGATGGCGCGCGGATTGTAGCCCTGAGCCTTGCGCTGCTCCACCTCCGGCGTGCTCAGGCCGAAGAGGAAGAAGTTGTCGGCGCCCACCTCTTCGCGAATCTCGATATTGGCGCCGTCGAGCGTGCCGACGGTGAGCGCGCCGTTCATGGCGAACTTCATGTTGCCGGTGCCCGAGGCTTCTTTGCCGGCGAGCGATATCTGCTCGGAGAGATCCGCCGCCGGGTAGACCCTGTGACCCAGCTTCACGTTGTAGTTGGGCAGAAAGACGATCTTCAGCCGGTCGCGCACCAGCGGGTCACCGTGAATGACGGCGGCCACCGAGTGGATGAGCTTGATGATGAGCTTTGCCATGCGGTAGCCTGGCGCCGCCTTGCCGCCAAAGATGAAAGTGCGCGGCTGCATGGCGATATCGGGGTGGTGCTGGATGCGCTTGTAAAGCGAGAGGATGTGCAGCACCTTCAGGTGCTGACGCTTGTACTCGTGCATGCGCTTCACCATCACGTCGAACATCGACCCGGGGTCGACCGAAATTCCCAGCGTGCGGTGAATGTAGTCGGCCAGCCGCTGCTTGTTGTACTGTTTGATGGCGCGCCACTCCTGGGTCAGCTCCGCGTCACCCATCATGGTTTCGAGCTTGCGCAGTTTCTCCAGGTCGTGAACCCAGCCGCTGCCCAGCCGCGACGAAAGCAGCACGGCCAGCCGGGGATTGCTCAGCACCATCCACCGGCGCGGGGTGACGCCGTTGGTCATGTTCTTGAGTTTTTCTGGTGTCAGATCTGAGAAGTCGCGCAGCACGTCGGTTTTGAGCAGCTCGGAGTGCAACTGCGCCACGCCGTTGATGGCGTGGCTGCCCAGCGCGGCCAGGTGTGCCATGCGCACGTAGCGCTCGCCGCTCTCGTCGATCAGCGAGAGTCGCCGCACCTTGTCCTCGTCGCCGGGAAATTTGGCGCGCACATATTCGAGGTGGCGGCGATTGATCTCTTCAATGATCTCGAGATGGCGCGGCAGCAGCGCGCCGAAGAGACTGACCGGCCATTTCTCAAGGGCCTCGGGCAGCAGCGTGTGGTTGGTGTAGGAGAGCGATCTGGTGGTCGCGTTCCATGCCGCATCCCATTCCAGGCGGTTCTCATCCACAAGCAGGCGCATTAGCTCGGCCACCGCAATGGCCGGATGCGTGTCGTTCATCTGGATCGCGAAGCTGCGGTAGAGGTCGGCCAGCGGCCGGTCCGACGCCTTTTGGATTTGCACGATGTGTTGCAGCGAGCAGGAGACGAAGAAGAACTGCTGTTCGAGCCGCAATTGCTTGCCTTGCAGCTCCTCGTCGTTGGGGTAAAGAATCTTCGAGATCGTCTCCGATGAAACCTTGTCGGCTACGGCGCCGAAGTAGTCGCCTGTATTGAAGCTCTCGAACTTGAATGAATCCACGGCCTGCGCCGACCAGAGGCGCATGGTGTTGGCCGTGTTGGTGCGGTAGCCAAGAATCGGCGTGTCGTTGGGGATGCCGCTGACCAATCTTCCCGGCACCCAGCGCACTCTCAAGTGGCCGTCTGGATCGGAGTACTTTTCGGTATGTCCGCCGAATTTGACCTCGAAAGCGTCTTCGGGCCGCTCCAGCGCCCACGGATTGCCCAGGCGCAGCCATTTATCCGTGGTCTCCACCTGCCAGCCGTCGCGAATCTCCTGATCGAAGATTCCGTATTCGTACCGGATGCCATAGCCGATGGCGGGAATGTCGAGCGTGGCCAGCGAATCCATGAAGCACGAGGCCAGGCGGCCCAATCCTCCATTACCCAGCCCCGGCTCGGCCTCCTGCTCGATCAGCGTCTCGAGGTCCAGACCCAGCTTGCGCATCGCTTCCTCGGTCTCTTCGTAGATGCCGAGGTTGATGAGGTTGTTGGCCAGGTGCGGCCCGGTCAGAAACTCGGCCGAGAGGTAGCAGACCACGCGCACATCCTGCGCTCTGTAGTTCAGCACCGTCCTGATCCACCGCTCCACCAGGCGGTCGCGCACCGTATGCGCCAGCGCCATGTAGAGGTCGTTCATGGTGGCCCGTTCGCGCGAGCGGCCCTGCACAAAAAACAGGTTGTCGAGAAATGAGTGTGCGAGGGCCTCAACGGCGTTGGCGGTGCGCTGATTTTTCGTCGATCCTTCGAAGTTCAACTCGGGCAGGATGGGAGCGGTCATGGGTTCACCTCGATTGGGGCGGGCGAAGACTCGGGTCTCCGGGCGTCACAGAAGCTCATCGGCAGGCGCCGATCGTTCATCAAAACGATACGTCCACAGTGTGGCACATGGGAATGAATAATGCGTCAAAGTCGGTTCAGAGCAGGTTGGCGGCCTTCGGGGCCGCCGCGGCTGCAATCCTCTTGCAACGCTCCAAAGCAGATTCACCTCGATGAAAAAGCCGAAGCTGTAAATGGCTCAATCCCGGTCTTGAGAGCATTGCCGCTAAAACTGCTGCCGTTGTAGAATTCGGAAAACTCAGAAATCGAGGATTTGCTTTGATGCGAAGAGCGTGTGCCTTTGCTCTGGGTGCGAGCATGACTTTTCTGCAGCTCTCATCAGCGGTTGCCATCGCGCAGGCGGGGGTCGGCTCTGAGAGTCAAACCGCGATCGACCCTGCCCGCCTGAATGAACATGCGCGCCACCAGTTCGATGCCGCCCTCAAGTCAAACGGTCTTGTCGGCCCTGACGTGAAGCCGTGGCACTTGAAAGTCGACCTTCAGATGTCACTTAATTTCGCGGGTGGGCCGCAGTCCTTCAACGGGTCAATGGAGGAGTGGTATGCGGGTCAGTACCGGTGGTTCCGCATCTACAAAAGCGAAAGGCCGAATTGGAACACATCGGAATGGAGTGTATCGAAGGTCGAACGGTATGCAAAAAAGGAACAGCATGAGGACTTTGCCGACTATTCTCTGATGACGCACATCGCGAGACCGTTGATTGATCCGCTCTTTCAAGCTGCCAATATCAAGCCTGCAGATGAGCTGGTCGCAAGGAATGTCGTCATGGAGAACCGTGCGTTCAACTGCATTTCCTTTTCAGATAAGTCCGCAGCCGAACATGGAAAGTGGCCTGAATGGCTGGTTCCAATGATGTGTTTTGATGACGAGGCCCATCTGCGCCTGATTCGCTCAGAGAAGACCTTGCTGCGTTTTGACAATATACAGACGTTTCAGGGGAGGGCGGTGGCCAGAGATGTGACGATCACGCAGGACGGTCGCCCATTGGCAGAGATAAAGGTAACGCTGCTTGAGACGGTGGAGAGTATTGACGAAGGGCTTCTCAAGCCGCCGCCGGATGCTGTTTTCAGGCCCTACGTGATCGAAAGGGGATACCCCAAGCCGGTCTCGGTTTACGAAGTCGGCGCGCACCTTCCACCGATGCCAAATGGCCAGCCTTTTACCGGAACATTGCTGGTGCCGGTATTCATTCAAAAAGACGGGACAGTAAAACTTCAGCGTGGCGTCTCAGATGATAGTCCCCTCGGGGATATCTTCAAAGCAGTGTACAAAGCAGTTGCAAAATGGAAATTCCAGCCGTACCTGGTCGACGGGCAGCCGGTTGAGGCGGATTATTACGTACCCTACATGACTGACGGGAAAACCTTTGTACCTTCGTACCAGCGAGCACCTGCTCCAGGCGACGATGTCGCGGGCGGTCACCCCGGAATCTAGTCGATCAAGCGCGGCCTTCGGCCATCCGGAAATCGAGCTTTATTGATTATGCAAGCCGGGCTGCTCTTATCACAGCCTCTGCAACTTCGTCGGGCGTAAGCGCGTCGGCCGCGATGGAAACGTGCGCCTCACGGTAGAGCGGCAGCCGGCGCGCGTAGCGGCTCTCGAGGTTGGTGCGGTCAGCCAGCACCGGCCGCTCATGCTCCGTGCCGCCGCAGCGGGCCAATGTGGTTTCAAGCGCCACTTCGAGATGCACCAGCAGCGTGCCCTCGCCGGAGAGCAGCAGCTCGCGCGTCTCGGCGCGCTCGACTGCGCCGCCGCCGAGCGCGAGAACGAGCTCATCGTCCGCGGCCAGCCGCCTGATCGTCGCGTGCTCCAGGTCGCGGAAGGCCCCTTCGCCATGCCGCGCGAAGATCTCGGCGATCTTCGATCCCGCTTCGGCCTCGATCACATTGTCGGCGTCGACGAACCGCCAGCCCAACCGCGCGGCCACGAGCGGCCCCACGGTGCTCTTGCCCGAGCCCATGAAGCCGGTAAGCACGATGCGCTTGATGGGCGCGGCGGCAGTTTTCCGATCGGTGCTGGCCGAGGTCATTCTCTTCAGTATAGGGAAGCGGCGGGAGAGCCTTCAGCGGCCACCGGCTACCGGCTTCTATTCCCTATTCCCTGTCTTCACGCGAACACCATCACCATCGCGCCCACCGTGATCAGCGCGCCGCCGGCGATTGCCGCGGCGTTAAGCTTCTCGCCCAGCAGCAGCCACGCAAAGATCATCACCAGCGGAACTGAGAGCTTGTCGAGCGGCGCCACGCGCGAGGCAGGCCCCAATTGCAGAGCGCGAAAATAGCAGAGCCACGAGAGTCCCGTGGCCAGGCCTGAAAGCGTGAGGTACAGGACCGTCCGCCGGTCGAGGGCGCGAATCTCGCCGTGCTTGCCCAGCGCCAGCGCGATGCCCCACGCAAAGACCACCACGACTGTTGTGCGCAGCGCGGTGGCCAGGTTCGAGTCCACGTGCGCCACACCCACCTTGGCCAGCAGCGCGGTAGCCGCGGCAAAGACGGCCGAAAGTAATGCCCATCCAATCCAGCTCATGGCAACATGCTAAGGCCTGAGCCGGTGGCGCGGCGTCTCTGACAACTGACAACTGCCGACTGACAACTGTTGATACACTCCACCCATGGAAGCCGGCCGGCCCAGCCGCACAGCCCTTCGCGTGGCCCAGCGCCGCGCCGTCCACCAGGCGCTTGACCAGCCGCCCGTTCTCAACGACCCCATCGCCATCCCGCTGCTCGGCCGCGACTTTGCCTGCGACGCCGAAAAAGAGTCCACGCGCTTCGCCCGCGCCTTTCGCGCTTTCATCGCGGCGCGCGGCCGCCTGGCTGAGGATCATCTCGCGGAGGCGGTCGCGCAGGGCCTCAGGCAGTACGTTGTCCTCGGCGCAGGCCTCGACACCTTCGCCTACCGCAATCCCTTTGCGCAGATCCGCGTCTTCGAGGTCGACTTTCCCGCCACGCAGGAATGGAAGCGCTCGCTGCTTGCCGCCGCATCCATCCCCATCCCCGCCAGCCTCACCTTCGTCCCGCTCGACTTTGAACATATGACTCTGGCCGATGGCCTGGCCCAGGCCGGCTTCGACGCCGCGCGGCCCGCCTTCCTCGGATGGCTCGGTGTAGTTCCTTATCTCAGCCTGCCGGCCTTCCAATCAACACTTGCAACCATCGGCCGGCTGCCCGCGGGTTCGGGCGTCTGCTTCGACTTCGCCCAGCCTCCCGAATCGCTCGCGCCCCAGTATCTGCCGTTCTTCCAGGCGCTGGCGGCGCGCGTGGCCGCGGCCGGAGAGCCCTTCCGGCTCTTCTTCACACCCGCCAAGCTCCGGCAGGAGTTCTGCGCCGCCGGTTTCACCCGCATCGAGATTCGCACCCCCGGCGAGTTGAACGCGAAGTACTTTGCGGGCCGGGCCGATGGATTATCGATGCCGGGCGCGGGAGTGGGCATGTTCGCAACGGCCTGGAAGTGACGCGAGTTAACATTGCTCTATGCGCCCGCTCTCTTCCGGCAGGATTTTCTATGCAGCAGCCGCATTTTTCTGGGTCGCTCTCGCCGGCTGCGGCTATCACACCCTGGGCGCGGCCACGCACCTGCCTCCCGACGTAAGAACGCTCTCCATTCCCGTCTTTGCCACGCACACCGAGGCCAACGGCACTGAGACGGTGATGACCGGCGCCGTCATCCGCGAGTTTGCCGCGCGCACGGGCTTCAAAGTCACGCCGGCCAATGACCCCGGCGCCGACGCCGTGCTGCACGGAACCATCCTCAAACAGGTGGTTACACCACTCACCTACAACTCGAACACGCAGCAGTCATCGAGCTTCGTCGTCACCGTCGTGGTGGCCGTCACGCTCAACGCCCGCGACGGCAGGGTGCTCTACAAAAACGACAACTACACCTACCGCGAGCAGTACCAGTCGTCCGTCGATCTGCCCACCTTTTTCCAGGAAGATCCCGCCGCCGTTCAGCGGCTCTCACGCAACTTCGCCAGGCAGTTGGTGGCCGATGTGCTGGAGGGGTTCTGAGAGCAGGGACCAGGGACTAAGGGACTAGGGACTAGCAGCCAGCAGCCAGTAGTCAGTAGCTGGAAGCTGACCCTTACCACTGATCCCTGACCCCTGTCTTTCACCCCGCCTTCACCAGCAAACACGTGATGTTGTCATGTCCGCCGGCCTTGTTGGCCGCGCCCACCAGGCGGGCGCACAGCTCGTCCAGGGGCAGCTCAAGCCGCAGCAGCGACTCGATGAGCGGGTCGGAGAGTTCGCGCGTCAGCCCGTCGGAACAAAGCAGATAAAGGTCGCCGGGCTCGGCCTCCAGGGCGAAGATGTCGGCCGTCACCTGGCCCTGCGTGCCCAGGGCTCGCGTGATCACATTGCGCAGGGGCGAGCGCTGCGCCTCGCTGCGGTTCATCCGGCCCATGCGCACCTGTTCCTCAACCAGCGAGTGGTCCTGGGTAATCTGATCGAGTTTTCCGTTTCGCAACCTGTAGCCGCGGCTGTCGCCCACGTTCAGGATCCAGACTTGCCGCTCCCCGGCAATCAGCGCCACCAGGGTGGTCCCCATGCCGGCCAGTTTGGGATTGCGTTGCGAGCGGGCATAAATGGCCAGGTTGGCGGCGCAGATGGCCTTCTCGGCCTGCTCCGGCGTGGGCGCGCCCACCACTTCGGCCGCCAGCAGCCGCATCGTCTCGTCCACGGCCAGCGAGCTGGCAATCTCTCCGGCCGCTGCCCCACCCATTCCGTCGCAAACCAGGAACACGCCGTGCTCAACCGAATATCCGAATGCATCCTCGTTCGATGGACGTTTGCGGCCGCGGTCACTTACCGCCGCAGCCGTGTACTGAACCAGAGCCGTGGACAAATGCGATCTCCCATCGCCCAGTTTACACAGGTTTGGCGCGCGCCGGGAGTGACGAAAGACGTATGCGGCCGGCGGTTCCCGATTGGGGCCCTTCCTACCTGTCCTCGACCGTAACCGGCACGGACGGCGGCTCGGGCAGCTCGAACACCTGGATGGCCCCGGCATTGACCACGGCGACCCTGCGGCCCGAGGGCGAGATGGCCACATTCCCGCCCGCATCGAGCACCGGGCTGGCCGGGGTCTCCAGCGCCATGTCGCCGGTGGCCGCGTCGTATACCGTTACCCACTGGCCTTTTATATCTTCAGCGTCGAGCGAGGAATAGGCATTGATTGCGTGGGTCACGCCCAGCGTCTCGCGCGCAATGCGCTGCCCGTTTGGCGCCATCGCCACCTCGGGCCAGACGGCAATCGGAGGGGTCACGTCGATCCACAGCACTTTGCCGTCGGTGTTCATGGCCACCAGCTTGTCGCCGCTTTTCTCGTCGCACGCGGTAATCAGAATTTCGCGCGCTGAGACAAAATCGTCCCTCTGCTCGCAACTCGATTCCACGCTGCCCAGCACTCGGCTGCCGCCGTCAAAGTAGCTCAGGTTGAGTTTCCGCTGCCAGCCGAGGCCTTCCATATCGTTGAGGTACCCCACGTCGTTAATGGGCAGATGCACCGCTTTCCGCACGCGGCTCAACAGGATCACCTTGCCCGTGTCGCGCCTCAGAATCCGCACCACGACCTCCGGAGCGGTTCCGTTGTCTTCAGCGTCCAGATCCGATCCGGGCGCGGCGCCAGGCTCCGAGCCGAATTGAGCAGTTGACGCGTCGGCGTTTCTCGTCTTTGCCGGCGCGGGCTCCCGCGAGTTGGTCACGATGTAATGCTGCGTAGGGTCAACCTCGATCCACTCGAGCCGCCCGGGAAACTTGAGATAGGGTTTCAGATTCAGGCTCAGATCGCCCTCCAGCAGCTGGTTGCGGTTGCGCAGCAGAAAATGCCCGTCCTTGAGCATCCACAGGTAGCGGGCGCGGTCGTGCACCGTCCACACCTTTTCGGCCTCCACGTTGCCCTGGGGCAGGTCAAGCACAACGGCGCGAATCTGCCGCTCGTCCTCTTCGCTGTTGTTTGTGTCACGATGCAGCAGACCTGGCACGCGAAAGGTGAACAGAAGCTTGTTTTCACCGATGAAATCCAGCGAAGCCATTGTGTTGCGCGCGGTCAGGTAAAGAGGGCCCGGAGGCGAAAAGCCCAGCGGCCCGACTTGGATAGAAAACGCGGGCGCAAGCGTGGGTTCCGCGGGGAAGTGGCTGGGGATGAGCCGCTCTTTGACTTCGGGGCGAGGGTGTTCTGAGAGGCCGGTCTGCCCGGCTGCCGGACGCGAAAATACCGGGGACAACACCGCGGCAGCGAAAAACAGGGCCGCCCTGGCATGAATGGCCCTCACTCGTTGCCGTTTGATCATCGCCTTGTATTCTCGCCGATCAGGGTGGGATAAGAGCAATGGGACCTGGGCACCATCCCATATGCGAACCTAGGAATGGAATGCAATTCAACAACAAAGATTCGCCCGGCATGCTGGCCAGCAACCATCGATTCAGGTTTCTGGGTTACGGCGCCTGCGCGCTGGCCGGCACACTCTGGGGCACCGGGTTCTACTTTGGCCGGCTGGCGCTGAACGAAATGAGCGTGGAGCACATGGTGCTCTACCGCTTCCTGTTCGCATCGCTGGGCATTTTGCCCGTAGCCCTGCGCAATCGCGTGCGCCTGACGGCAGCGGAGATACGGCTCCTGCTGCTCACCGCGGCCTTCGGCATTCCCATCCAGTTTCTGCTGCAGTTTCACGGGCTGGCGCTCACCACGGTGAGCCACGCGTCGCTGATGGTGGGCGCCATGCCGGTGCTGCTGGCGGCGGCTGCGGCAGTCTTCGCCGGCGAGTCCCTCGACTGGTTCGAGTGGCTCGCGCTCGGCGGCTCCACGGTTGGCGCAGCCCTGGTGGTCCTCGGCGGCAGCCGCGTCGCCACCGGGCACGAAACCCCCACCTTCGCCGGCGATCTGCTGGTGATTCTGTCGCTCTTTACGGCGCTCGCCTGGATCCTGTTGAGCAAAAAGCTGATGGAATCGCACAGCCCGCGCGTGGTGACTGCCTACACCATCCTCTCCGGGACGGCGATGCTCATCGTCATCGTCCTCGGACCCTGGGCAATCTCGCCCATCACGCACATTCGCGCCGAAGGGCTGCCGGTTGCCCACGTCAGCGGAACGGCCTGGATCGCCCTGGCCATCAGCGGGGTCCTCTGCACGGCTACAACCACGCTGCTATGGAACTGGGGCATTCATCATGTGCCCGCGTCGCGCGCCGGCGTTTTCCTCAATATCGAGCCGGCTCTCGGCTCGGTGCTGGGCGTGGAGCTGCTCGGCGAAAAGCTGGGACCTTATGCCTGGCTTGGCGGAGCGCTCATTCTGGTCGCGGCCATCGCGCTCACTTCGCGCGGCAACGAGCCCCAGCCGGAAGCGATTCTGGAGTAGACCATGGCCGATGCGTCAGCCACAACTGGGCCGGCAGTCGCAGCTTCGCAAAGCAAGTCCCGCGACCTCGCCGAGATCTTCATCGCCTACGCCCTCATCATGATGGTCATCTGGACGCCGCGCGCGGCCCAGCGCGTGCTCTGGTGGTTTGCTGCGGCGGGCGTGCTCGCCATCATCTGCCTCTCATTCGACGGATGGGCCGCTGTGGGCATGCGCAGGGCAAACTTCCTGCGTTCTTTCTGGATCGTGGGCGCGGCGCTTGCCGTCTCCGCGGCCGCGATGCTGGTTGCCGCGCGGCTCGGCACGCTTCGCCTGCCCGCAACCGTGCTCGCGTTTATCGGAACCTACATCGCCTACGCCATCTGGTCGGCGGTGCAGCAGTTCCTGTTGCAGGCAGTCTTTCTGGCCCGGTTTTTGCGCCTGATTCCGAACTCCCGGCTGGCCGCGTTCGCCGCAGCCGCGCTCTTCTCCGCCGCCCATCTGCCCAGCCCGATTCTGACCCCCATCACGCTGGTCTGGGGCGTGGCCTCCTGCCTGCTGTTTCTGCGTTATCGCAATCTGTATCCGCTGGCGCTGGCCCACGCCATTCTTGGCATCACCATAGCAACCACCGTTCCCGGCCCGGTCGATCACAACATGCGCGTCGGGCTCGGCTACCTGACCTACGACGCGAACCATCCGCATCATCGCCATTTGCCGCTGGTCGAGCCCCGGCCGAAGGAATAAGCCCGGCTCATTCATCGCAGCCACAGCGACCAGATGGCATCCACGGTTGCATGGGTCACAGCCGAAGCGCCGACGCGCCGGTCGCGCCGCCATGCCCGGCCATAAAACACGCCGGCCAGCGCCGCCAGCAGCACGTAGCGCCAGTTGAAGAAGGCAGTCCGCTTGTTGAAGTGGGCCAGGCCGAAGAGCGCGGCAGCGATCAGCAGCGCGGCGTTGCGACCAAGTCGCCGCTCCAGCAGATTCTGCAGCCAGCCGCGGAAAAACAACTCCTCAGGCACGGCGATGAAGAAAAACGTGAAGATCCACGCGCCGGCAATCGGCAAAAAGCCCGGCCACGCGGCGTGCAGGTGCAGAAACCCCAGGTTCAGCCCCAGCGCGAGTGCAACTGGCGTGTAAAACGCGGTCTCGCGCAGACCGGTAGTCGCGTCGCGCCTGCGCAGGCGCAGGTCGAAGCCCGTCCCGCCCAGCCTCCTCAGGAGCACAAAGCCGTAGATGCCCGCATCAAGCAGCAGCACCTTGTTGAAAATGGCCAGATGCGCCGGCCAGGCCGATTCAAACCAGCGCAGGTCCACGGCCAGCCCCAGTACGGCGAGAACAACGAAATCGCGCCAATTGCCGCGCTGTTCCGGATCAACGAGTGCAGCCCGCGACAGGAGCGCCGCGACCGCCACGGGCAGCGCGGCGTAAAGCGCGAACCATCCCCACCGAAAGACGTGGCCGTTTGAGGCAACCAGGGCATAGGGAACGCAGAGGAAAAGCGGAGCAGCGAAGCGTGCCCACCAGGGCAGGGTCCGGATGCGGGCAGCCGTGGCGCCGGGGAAGAATGCAGCGGCCGCATAGGGAATCAGCGCCAGCACTGCGGCGATCACGTTGGCTGGAACGACGAATTGCATCCACTCCATTGTGCGCCCTGCCCGCCGGCCAATGCAGCCTGATCCACGTCATCCCGCGCCGGATCCGCGGCATCTGATTCCAGCGGCCCGCAGCCGCTCGCACTTCAACTTAAGTGAGACCGAATCCGGAACCACCGGCGAGTATGATGGCTTGGGAAGCTCCGGTCCCAAGGCCGCGAGCTCGCAAGGCCAGGTATATGAAAACAGCAAGTTGCCGTCGCATCCAGATGTTGATCTGCGTCGTCGCTCTGCTCAGCTGTTGCCGCCAGCAGAGCACCCCGGTTACCGGCGGTCCGAATCCAGCCGGCGCGACAGCGCTGCATTCGTATAGTTCCACGTTTCAGCTGACAGAAAACCCGATCGGCGAAGGCGGAAACTGGGCTGGCGGAAGCGACGGAGGCGCAAGCCTGCAGGCGGGAGGAGATGCCCGGCATAAGGGACGCCTCTGGGGTGACGTGCAAACGGAACTGGGCTTTGCCTTTGGCGTCGACGAGCCGACGAAGTACGGCGATCCGACTGCCATCCTGACCGGCGTGTGGGGACCGTCGCAGACGGTCACGGCGACGGTCAAGATCAACAAGACTCTGACCGGCCACTGCTGCCACGAAGTCGAGTTGCGCCTGCGGACCACGATCTCGCACCTCAGCATTACCGGATACGAAGCCTATTGCAGCACCATGCCCAACGTGCCGTACTGCCACATCGCTCGCTGGAATGGCCCCAATGGCAGCTACTGGAACTTCGAGACGGGCAGCAGCACAGCCTATGTCGCCGACGGCGACGTGATGAAAGCCACCGCGAGGGGAACAAACCCCGTGGTGATTACCCTCTACAAGAACGGTGTGCAGATTCTTCAGGCCACCGACACGGGAGCCGCCGGCGGCGGATTTGGCGCATATGGCCCGTTCCCCAATGGAAACCCCGGTATCGGGTTTTACGACGACACCGACAGCCGCTGGCACGATTTCGGGTTCTCGTCATTTACTGCGGCCGACAATCCCTAGCTCTCGAATGACAACTGTGCCGGGGCCCACGCGGGCGCAGCTAGCCTGGGCTCGCTGGCCAGGTCGTAGACAAGCCGCTCAAGCACCAGCCGCTTGTCGGGCGGCGACGAACGCAGCTCCAGGTCGGCGCGCGCCACCAGCCGCAACGCGCGCGTGAGTTCGCGGCGGCTCTTGTAACGCCGCGCCTGCCGGATCAGGTCCTCGGCCGCAAACGGCGGAATCCTGAACCCCTGCCACAGCGCCTGCCATATCGCGCGCGTGTCGCGCACGTTTTTTTCTAGGATCACCAGCATCTGCCTGAAGGTGCGCGCCAGCATGTAGAGGTGCCCGATGGCCGCGTCTTCGCCCGCATCGGAACTGTTCAGCAGGCCGTGCAGCAGCGCCAGCGCGCGCACGCGGTCCCTGGCGCTGATGGCGTCGGTGAGTTCGTAGAGCGAGCGCTGCTTGGCGCTCAGTACCATGGTCTCCACGTCGCCCAGCGTGATGCGCCCGCGCCCGGTTGCATAGAGCAGCAGTTTTTCAAGTTCCGACGAGACCAACATCATGTCCGCGCCCAGCGCATCCACCAGCTCGCGCGCCGCATCGGGCTCCAGCTTCACGCTGCCGGCCTGCGCGGTTGCAACGGCCCAGCGCATCGCGTCTTCGTCGCTCACGCGCGCCAGCTCAACCATGCCGCAGTGCGCGCCCAGCGTCTCCTGCAGCCGTTCAAAGCGGTTTTTGTCGTCCATCTCCATGCGCCGCGTGTCGTTGGTGATGCGCAGAAAATCGGCAACAAACACCAGCAGCGCCTGCGGGTTGGGCGATTTGAAATAGCGGTCGAGTGCGGCGAACTCGTCCTTTTTTGCGCCGCGCGTGTAAAGCTGCCGCACGTTGCGCACAAAGATCACCTGGAACGGCGCCATCAGCGACGGCGTCTGCGCGCGGTCGAGCACCTCAAAGATGTTGGTGGACGCGAGATCGAGATCGGAGAGGCAGAAATCCCTGAGGTCGGCGGGAACAAAGGCCTTCAACAACGCGGCCCGGCAGCGGTCGAGCAGAAAAACCTCGTCGCCTGCCAGCACGTATCCCGCGCGAAGCGTCCCGGTGTTAGCCGCGGCCGCTTCAATCTCGGCCACAAGGCGCGAGACGGCGCTGAATCCCGCGCCCCAGCGCGAAGTGCTCATGCGGGCAAGCTCCCGCGGTGGCTGAAGATGATTTGCAGACTCATCCGGCTACAGAATAACTTGATAAGCGCACGCGGACCAGTGGAAAGCCGGGCCGGTATTCATTCAGCGAGCCACGTTCGCAACCTAGGGCCTGTCCTCAAATCTCCGGCAGTCAGCGACGGGAGCCAGTTTTTTCGAGTTCTAGAAGAGAGGAGCGACGCAGACTGGACGTCAGTTAGCGACGAACGACAACGAAATCGGAAAAACTGGCCCCGTCCCTCCGGGTTGCGGCGTAAATCCGGGGTCCCCAGCGACGGGCCTTGGTCGCTGGGGTGGAAATCGCGCCATACTTTGTTGTCGCCCTTGACCTTGGAGCCGCCAAAGCCTGCGGGCTCCGCCTCGGCTGGCGCGATTTTCGCTCGCAACGCTGACGCTGGAGATTTGAGGACAGGCCCTACGCCGGTTATTCGCTTGGCGTGACTGTTTCTGCGGCATCTGCGGTTTCTGCAGCTGGAGCGGGTGCCGCTTCTGTGAGCGGAGAAGTGCTCTCTGGTTTTGCTCTCTTGCTCGCTCGCCGGCTCGCTGGCCCGCTGCCACCACCCGCTGCGGCCTTCTTCTCGTTCTTCTTTGCCGGCTTCTTCTTCGCCGGTGTCGCCGCTCCGCCCAGCAGCGGCGCCCAGCGCAATTCGAGCAAGTGCGGTGCAAGTTTTGCCTTGGCGATCGCCAGGTCCGCCACGGCATTCACAATCCATTCAAAGTTTGCCGGCCCCACCGAGTGCAGGTCTGCATCGGGCGCGGGATTCATGAAGTCGATGGCGTAGGGAACTCCGTTCTCCACGGCGAACTCAACCGTGTTCAGGTCGTAGCCCAGCGCGCGGCAGAGCGTGAGGCAATCCCGCTCGATGCGCTTCAGCAGCAACCGGCCCGCCACGCCCTTCGCCGTCTGCTGCACGTAGCGTTCGGCGTGCGGCTTGCGCGGATCGTAGGGCATGATGTGCACCTTCTTCTGCCCCACCACGTAGCAGCGGAAGTACTCGGTGAAGGCGACGGCCTTCTGGTACATCATGCACAGGTCGCGCGACTGGTCGTAGGCCTTGAAGAACTCCTCGCGGGTGCGGATGTGGTGCACGTCGCGCCAGCCCCCGCCATTCACGGGCTTCATGAATCCATGCTCGCCCACGTAGGCAAACACCGCGTCCCAGTCCAGCGGATACTCGAGGTTGCGCATCGAGCGGTCGGTGGTGCCCTCGGGGTGCAGTTTGTGCGGCAGGATCACCGTGGGCGGCACGGCCACGCCCAGCTTAGCCGCCAGCGTGTAGTTGAAGAACTTGTCGTCGGCCGACCACCAGAAGGGATTGTTGACGATGACGGTGCCGTTGATAGCCGCATGCTTGAGGAGCGCGCGATAGAAAGGAATGTCGTGCGAGATGCGGTCCACAATCACCGAGTAGCGCGGCGGCTTGTCGAGCGCAACCGCGCCGGTGAGTACAAACTCCGCCTCGATGCCTTCGATGTTGCGCGCATTGATGCGCTCCACCAGCGCGCCGGGAAAGCTGTTCTCCATGCCGAACAGTACGCCGATTCGTTTCACGCTTCTGCCTCCTGCGGGTGATTGCGGTGTGCCTGCCGCAGCTTCGTAGGTTTTCGCGAGATTCGCTCGTCGAACCTCTGAACCTGGGAAACCACCGAACCACACAGGCACTGTAATAGAAACTCGGGATCGCGGCGCAGTCTGAACGCACCCGCACAGCCCCAGTTTACGTCATGGAGTGGTCGCGAGCGGCGTCGCGGATTCTGCCAGCGTGCCGTTCCATATTGCGGCCCCGCAGTGCCCTTCGACACATCGCCTCCCTCGCAAACGGGGGTATATTATTTGCCGTTCATCGATCGAGGCTGCTTTTTACCTGATCGGGGAGGTGGCCATGAACTACCGCGCACTGACTGTCTCAAGAGAATTCGGCAGCGGAGGCGGACGCATTGCCAACACCGTCGCCCGATGGCTGGGTTGGAAGCTGTTCGACCAGGAGATCATCGGCCGGATCGCCCGCGCGGCGCACGTCGACTCAAGGGTCGTGAAACATTATGACGAGCGCGTCGACTCCTGGCTGCGCCGCGTCAACCAGGAGGCCATCCGTGGCGTGGCTCTTGCCGCAGGCCGTCCGCTTGACGAGAAAGACATCTTCGACGCCCGCTCCATGAGCGATCTGACGCACAGGATTATTGAGGAGGCATACGCCGCCGGCAACTGCGTGATCGTGGGCCGCGGCGCGCAGTGCATCCTGCGGCACAAACGCGATGTGTTTCACGTGTTCGTTTACGCACCACTGCGCGAGCGCATCGAGCGGCTCAAGAAGCGTCTCGAGCCCGGCGCCGACGTGGAGCAGCGGCTGCGCATGGTCGACGGCGATCGTGCCAAATATCTTCAACAGCAGTTCGGTCGCCACTGGTGCGATCCGCATCTCTACGACCTGATGCTGCGCTCGACCGACGATGAAGACGCTGCCGCTCGCGTGATTCTCTATGCCATGACCGGCATGACGGTGGCGGACTCTGAGGATAGAGCCGGGGCGCTCAGTCACGCCGGTATGCAACAAAGCTGATCCGGTATGCAGCGCAAGCATACCGGGATGCGCGACAACCAAAAAGGAGAAGAAATGGACAGCAGACCCAAGGTGGTGGCCTTCAACGGGAGCGCGCGCAAAGGCGGCAACACATCCATCCTCCTCAAGACGGTGTTGGCTGAAGTCGAGAAGGAAGGCATCGAGACCGAGCTCGTTGAGATGGCTGGCACGCCCATTCACGGCTGCCGGGCTTGCCGCCAATGCTCGCCGAAGAAAAACCGCCGCTGCTCGCAGACCGACGACGTATTCAATACTTATCTGGAGAAGATGGAACAGGCTGACGGGATTCTGCTCGGATCGCCCACTTATGTTGCCGATGTTACGCCGGAGATAAAGGCGTTGATAGATCGCGCCTGCCGGGTGGCAAAGACTAACGGCGGATTCCTGCGCCGCAAAGTGGGCGCAGGCGTAGTGGCCGTGCGCCGCGCCGGGGCTATCAACGCTTTCGATGAGCTGAACCACTTCTTCCTCATCGGCGAGATGATCGTCCCCGGCTCGTCTTACTGGAACATCGCCATTGGCCGCGAGAAGGGCGAAGTGGAGAAGGACGTCGAAGGAATGGAGACGATGCGCACCCTCGGCCGCAACATGGCGTGGCTGATCAAGAAGGTTGCGGATTAGGGCCTATCTATGAGTCGAGTGCCCCAGGTCCCTCGCACTTGGGGACCTGGGACGGAATTCAGCTCCCCATTCACCCCGGCTCGGCGATCTTCCGCAACTGTCCCAGGTGGTTCAGGTCGTGGCCGGCCATCGTCTCTACTACCGTTCTGAAGGTCATGACGCCGCGCTCGGGGTGCGTCATGGTCCGTTCGGCCTCGTGCGGCAGCGTATGCTGAATCAGTTTCAGATTCCAGTTGCGCAGGGCTCTGAAGGCCTCGAGCGCCGCCGATGCAGGCAAATCACCATATCGCGCGGCCCATTTGTCCTGGTCGAAGGGCTGAATGGTGGGACCATCCTCGGCCAGCGTCTGCCGTAGCCTGAAAGCGAAGACAATCTCGCAATCGGCCAGGTGGCTCACGATCGCGGCCGCGCTCCATTTGCCCGGCGCCGGTGCTTCATTCACTTTTTCCGCGCCCATCTTGTCCAGAAAACCGGCGATGGCGCCGGAGGTATCGGCGAGAATCTCCTCCACCGGCCGCCCATCAAGAAAGCCTTTATAAGGATTCAATGCGCTCATCTCAGTCCCTCAGCCCCTCAGTCCCTTAGCCCCCTAGTCCCTGTCTTACAGATACTCCTGCACCATCCGCTGCCAGGTCGGCCAGTCGTGCGAGTTCCATGAGTCCCACACATAGAGCTTGTGCGGTATTCCCTTCTGGCTCATGATGCGGTCGAGATTCTGGTTCTGGCCCAGGCACTGGTCGTCCCATCCCGTCGCCAGCACGTAGGTGTTGCGCCGGTAGTGTTCGAAGTACCAGCCGTCGCTCAGGCCCGGCAGGTAGTGCGTGGGCAGGTTGAAGTAACAGTCCTGGTCGTAATAGCCGTCAAGGAAGTTCGTCAGGTCGAACGCGCCCGACATCGTAAGCAGGCCGGTGAACCAATCCGGGTGGCGCAGCGCGATATTCGTCGCGTGGTAGCCGCCAAAGCTGCAGCCGAGAGATACCAGGTGCCCGTCGCCGTTCTTCCGGCGCACCAGCGGCAGCACCTCGCTCATCACGTAGTCCTCGTATTGCACGTGGCGCGCGATGCGCCAGCGCGGAGGCACGCGCCGGTTGTACCAGCTCTCCATGTCGACCGCGTCGACGCAGTAGAGCTGCACGTTGCCGCCTTCGATGCGGCCCGCGAGGGCGTTCACCATGCCGCGGTCTTCAAACTCAAAGAAGCGCCCGCCCGAGGTGGGAAACACCACCACCGGCACGCCCGCGTGGCCAAAGACCAGCAACTCCATCTCGCGGCCCAGCCGCGGCGAGTACCACTTGTGATATTCCCGATTCATTCGTTCCCTGTCGTTCGATTTTCGACCCGCCGCGCTCCGCCGCTTCTCCGCATCATAGCAGCGCGCTGCTATGTCAACCATCAAACGCCGTGTCCCATCCTTCTGAGCGGAGCCGAAGGTCTGCGCTTTTATTTTGTCCGTGAAATGGATGGGAAACCACGAACCCCAATCCGCCGCGGAGCCGCGCAAAAAACTGCGCTGTCTGGCCATTCATGCCGGGTGCCCCATCCTAACGACGCTTTTTGTCGTTAGGGTGGGAGGCCAACTCCTTCCGCCTCCGAACGTCCGTCTCAGTCCTGATGCGGTTCCGGCCCATTTGCGCCGCGTCTTCCACACCCACGCCGCCAATATTTGGCAAAATAGACCATGGCCGCGAATCCCCAACCCGGCAATCACGAGGCTTCCGATCCGCAGCCCCAACCCCAGCCGTGGAATTCCCCTGCGGCGAGCCCTGTCGCGCCCGACCCTGCCGATCTGCACCCGCGCCTGCGCCTGCACCGCGGATTCGAGAGCCGGTACCTGCCCGACAAGCGCGACGTGATTGTGTACTTGCCGCCCGGCTACGACCGTGAGCCCGGCCGCGCTTATCCCGTGCTCTACATGCAGGATGGCCAGAACCTCTTCGATCCCCGCACTTCGTACATCCCCGGCCAGACCTGGCGGGTGCGCGAACAGGCAGATGCGGCCATCCGCGAAGGCGCTGTCGAACCGCTCATCGTTGTGGGCATCTACAACACCGGCGACCGGCGCTTGGCCGAATATACGCCCGAACGTGACTGGCAGATGGGCGGCGGCGAGGCCGCCAGCTACGGTCTGCTGTTGACCCGCGAGCTCATGCCGTGGATCGCGCGGCGCTATCGCGTGCGCACCGAGCGAGAAGCCACGGGCCTCGGCGGATCGTCTCTCGGCGGGCTGGTCACGCTTTATCTTGGGCTCCGGCATGCGGAACTCTTCGGCAGGCTGGCCGTGCTCTCGCCCAGCGTGTGGTGGAATCACAAGAGCATTCTCGGCTATCTGAACGAGCGCGCGCCCGAGATTTGGGAGCGGCCGCGGCTGTGGCTCGATGTGGGCGACCGCGAAGGTCGGCGAACCCTCGAGAACGCCGCGCACCTATACCGGCGGCTGATCGCCAACGGTTGGCGTCCCGGCGAAACGCTGCACTTTGAGCGCGTAGCCGCCGGCGCGCACGACGAGGCCAGCTGGTCCGCGCGCGTCAGGCCCATGCTGGAGTTCTTGTTCCCCACGGCTTGAACGAGGGCCAGTTCATTTTGAGGGCCCGCACTTCCTGGCTCGGGAATGACGTTGGCAAAAGAGCCTTCATTGGCACGGATGAAGCCACACCCTCTCAAAACCCCGGCGAATCAGCCAATTACCGCACCACCGGCATCGGGCGATATTCCGAATGCCTCTCTGTCGGAGACTATGAAAGCGTGGTGCTGATGCTGCTGAAGACGGCGCTGACTGCCGAAGCAACTGCCTGAATACCGGCTACGGCGACCAAGGCAACCATGGCAACAAGCAGAGCATATTCAACCAGATCCTGACCTTCCTCACGGTTCATCAGGCACTTGGCCTTAACAAGCAGCTTCAAAAACAGGGGACCCATCGACACTCTCCTCGCCGTGCTTACCTTGGTATTTTGTGAGATTACTTCAGAGTTCTATATACCGCATCTAAATGTTACTAAAGTTCATACACTTTGGTAATGTCTCGACTCTTTGTCCACGAAGGGAAGTCGGTCTGTTAGTGTCAGATCCTCTGCAGTTGATCTGGCTCCCTATTGAACCGCCAGAGCCCTTGCTTCAACCCCCGTTTTCGGCGATACTTAGGTGTTGCGTCTTGCGCGGCCATGCAGTCTTGTGGGCCTCGCGCACTGGCTGCGCCCGCTGGCGTCCGCCCTTGAAAAAAGACCCCAACATGCAAGTTTGAAAGGAACCATACTCCGTGGTCATGATTCGCCTGGCGCGCGTTGGCGCCAAAAAGCAGCCCTACTATCGCATCGTGGTTATTGAAAAGGACCGCGCCCGCAATGGCCGGTCGATTGAAGTGATCGGCACCTACAATCCCCGCACCAGCCCGGCCAGCATTGAGCTCAAGCACGAGCGCATCGCCTACTGGCGCAGTGTTGGGGCGCAGCTTTCGCCCACTGTCGCAAAGCTGGTGGCCAAAACGCCGGCCCCGGCCCCCGCTCCCACGCCTGAGCCGGCTCCCGCACCCGCTGCCGACACCGCCGCGGCCTGATTCTTCTCCTGATAATTCAACGTTTTCTGTTCCCATAGCCGTGCGGCTGAATCCTTTCGCGCGTACAATGTGTCACGGCGGCCAACCGCCGCAAATCCAACTTGCTCACGGAGTTCCATTCGGGCTTATACTAGGTGCTCACGAGCCGGTTGAGCAGTTTGGCAACGTAGAAGGTCAGGGGCAAGAGCATGACCCAGGTGGATATGGTTGAGGTTGAAGAGCTGGTCCGCGAAATTGCGCGGGCCCTTGTAGATGAGCCGGCAGCTGTTGAAGTTGAGTCGGTTAACCGGGATGAGAATACGGTTCTCAAGCTCCGCGTGGCGCCGCAGGATGTGGGAAAAGTGATCGGCAAGCAGGGCCGGACAGCGCGCTCGGTTCGAACCATCCTCGGGGCGGTCAGCATGAAGCTCCATCACCGCTACACGCTCGACATCCTCGAAGAGGACGAAGAGGAGTAGCATGGGCCGCGGCTCCCGTCCCCGGCCGGATTCGGGGCCGCGATGACTGTGCCCGCGTTGAATTTGTCTGACCAGCCCGGCCCTTGGGCCTGGCTCGCGCATATCCGCCGCTCCCAGGGCCGCAAAGGCGAGGTCTTCGCCGATATCCTCACTGATTTCCCTGAGAAGTTCGCCGAGCGCCGCCGTCTTTGGCTGGTGCGCGTAGACACGCCAGGGCCATCGGAGCCTGGAGCACCGGATCCCGTTCACCTCACCAACCACTGGCTTCACAAGGGCGGCATCGTTCTCCATTTCGAGGGCGTCGATTCCATCTCCGCCGCCGAAGCCCTCGCGGGCCTTTACGTTGCCGTCCCTCGTGCTGAACGGATACCGCTGGCCGAGGGCGAGGCTTACATCGGCGACCTGGTGGGTTGCGTGCTCGTCGATGTCGCGCACCCCGAGCCGCGGGTGGTCGGACCCATTGAAGACATCGACCGCTCCGCCGGGCCGGTTGCGCTGCTCGTCGTTCGCGGGCCGCACGGCGAAACCCTCATCCCCTTCGCCAAGGACTACCTGCACCGCATCGATCTCGAAGGCAGACGCGTGGAGATGGCGCTGCCCGAAGGGCTCCTCGATTTGAATGCCGGCCTGAATGCCCCTGAGAGCTGATCTCGGAGAGCTGATTTCGAGCGCCCGTGCCAGCACCCACGTCTATCCAGCAAAGTCACCACTGCGGCCGGCGATATATTCTTGAATGCGAGGCGGCGCCGGTCTTTTCACCGCAAGGCACGTCGAGAGGGATTAACCTCCGATCCCACGAGGAGCGAGCAGGCACAGATGAAAGCAATGCGTCCCGCGGCAATTGCCTCGACCCTCCTGGGTTTGCAGTTCGTATTGCTCTTTGCCGGCTGCGGCGACTTCTGGCAAGCACCCGGCGGCAATTCCACCGGCACCACCGCTAGTACCACTACGCTCTCGGCTGCGAATTCCAGCGTCTCCGCGGGTGGCACCGACACGCTTACAGCCACGGTCACGCCCACCGCGGCCACCGGCACCGTCACGTTTTTGAACAATGGCACGTCCATCGGCACTGGAACGCTCAACTCAGGCACGGCGAGTTACACGGCTACGTTTACTTCTACCGGCACTGAGACACTCACCGCTAAATACGGCGGCAACAGCACCTACGCGTCCAGCACTTCGAGCGCGGTTACCGTCACCGTGACGGCTGCTGCCGCTGCTGCGTCGCTGCCGGCCATGTCCGCCCCAACCAGGTCGGCGCGCGAGACCAATCTCGTCCTCGACCCCGCGATTGCCTGGACATTGACCGCAAACTCACATCTCCACAATGTCGCGGGAGTTGTTCTTAACAACGGAACGGTCGAGAACATCAATGGCGGCGGGCATTGCGTGTATTACTCAGGCACCGCCTACATTGCTGCGGGCGAGTCCAATGCGACGGGCGTGTATGAGCTGTCGGGCGGAGGGTTCCTCGCGCCGGAAGGCACGGCCGGGCTGGATTGCGAGTGAGTTTTCTCCGTGATCATCTCGCAGGTCGATTTGCGCAGCCTTTCACGGGGACTGTCTACGGAAACTCAATGTCTCGCTTGCAACTTCCTTAAAGATGTCGTGCCCGAATTTGCGGTTGATTGCTGGTTCGCTCACGCTGTCATAGGCGTTAGCGTAATCCACCAGGTCTTTCGAGACAGTGCAACCCGCGACGGCTCGATAATCCACGCCATATCTCTCATGCAAAAGTGAGATGTATTTGTCCATGCCTCGTAGGGGCAGACCGTATCCAAGTATCTTGTATCGGCCGTGAGCAAGATCGAAGTGCGCTTCTATCAGCCCGTGCGTTTTTGGGATTGGCCAGTAACCCATGGCGTTCCACAGTAAAAACAAGAACACGCTCGCGCAGACAACGGCGAATCCGCCCACGACTTTTAAGAAGCCTCTCACTCCTTCACTGTCCTCACTGTCCCCTGATCACTGACCCCTGACCCCTGACCCCTGACCCCTGGCCCCTGACCCCTGGCCCCTGACCCCTGACCCCTGGCCCCTGCCCCCTGCGTTACTCCTCCCCTAGCGGCTTCCAAACTCCGTTGTCCTTTACCGCCAACTGAATCGGCCGCGGTGGCCCCATTGGCGGAAGCGTCACCTCGATCCACAGCTCCTGCCCGTGTTTGAGCGGCATCGGGCTTGAAGCGTGCTCTGAGATGAAGAAGTCCGTGGCCGATTGCAGATGCATCTGGTCGCACGGCAAATCGTTTGTGGCCCAAACCCGCTGACCCTCATTGGGATTGTTATTGCCCTCCAGGCGCACCGCAACCAGGCGATTGTTTTCAACCTTTAGGGCGGCCTCGAAGTTCACCGGCGCTCCGCGCACCACATACGGCCCCGGTTTGACCGCGCCGTTGATGTCGCGAGGAAACTGCGCGTGGGTCGCCGAGGGCAGCGTGCTCCCGCACCCATCCACCACGAGCTGCGTGCTCAGGTACCGGCCGCGCATCGGCATCTCGGGATCGAAGGCGACCGCCCGCGCCCATACTCGCGGGCAGGTCTGGCGCTCATACAGGTATTTGCCCCCGATCGACAGCACCAGCGCCAGCTGAATCACCAGCACCGCAATCGCCGCCCCGCTCATCTCAACCCGCCCGATATTCATTGCGAATCTCCTTCCATCGTTGCCCCACCCGTCAAGTGGGTGCCCCAGGTCCGGGGTCCCCACGGACGGGTCTTCGTCTGTGGGGTGGAGGTCCCTCGCATTTGGGGACCTGGGAGGGAAGCGGGTTCCTTAAAACGAATCAGGGTGGGATGCAGTGCCAACCTCGCCAGCTCCGCTAACCCCACTGCCTTTCCCCATTCCCGCTATAATCCTTCTCCGCAGTTTTTCGAGCGCCCATCCGCCGGCCAGGAAGAGCACCCCCAGCCCGATCAACCCCAGCGAGCGTCCGAACTTGTCCAGAATGTCGCTGAAGTAGAACCACGCCACCGCAATCGCGAAGCCCACGATGCCGAAGTTCACAAGCAGGCGCGAACCCAGCCTCACTCCCCACCAGCACAGGAAGACCGCAAACCCCGCCACCAGCGCGTGCGCCGCGAGGTTGGGAATCGCGTAGTAATGAGTGTGCGTGTACCCGTTGCCGTAGTTGTCGCTGAGGCGCTTAAGGTGGTAGCACCAGGGCAGGGCAATGGTGAACGCGACGGCCGCCGCAATCGGAATCAGCCCTCTGTGCCCGTGGAACGCGGCTACCGCCAGCGGCACGGCGGCGATCGCCACCCATGCCCACACGCGCAGGCTGAAAGGCAAGAATGTCTGGTCCGACGACCACGAGTTCCAGCTCGCGAGCATCATGCCCGCGCCGATGATCGACGCCACCGCCGACACAGCAAACAAAATGCCCTGCACCACCTTGCGTCGCGACCCCACAAAAAACGTAAGGTAGAGCACCGCCCACACGAACAGCATGCGGCCCTCGTACGCGAATTGGCCGATGTGCCAGTACGCGCGCGATTCGAACTCGCACATCATCCACGCCGGCACCAGCAAAAGCGCCAGCGTCTGCTGCGCCTGGTCGCGGAGCAGCGCCCACCCGGCCAGCGCCGCCAGCGCCCACATCAACACCGCGGCCGGCCAGTGCTCATTGATGTTGAAGATCTGCCCGGTGAGCGCAATGGCCGCACCGGTCGCGATCGTCCCCACCGCGTGCAGCGCCGTCCCCAGTCCGTGATACTTGTCGCGCGTCAGCCCGCCTGCCACGTGAAACACCGCAACCATGGCCAGCACCAGCGCAAACCGCCCGCCGCGGCCCATCTCGTCCCAATGCGCTGAGACAAACAGCACCACGCCGCAGGCCAGCAGGATGGCGCCCAGGATGAGCGCCGTAATACCCTGCCAGCCCATGCGCGCGGCTGCGCTCTCGCCCTTTGCCGCCCGTTCGCCGGCAGCGCTCGCATTCTCGGGCAGCGCCAGTTCGTGATTCCTGATCCGCGCAGCCGTGGCGGCGTCAAGCAATCCCGCCGCCTCCCATCGTTTCAACAGCGATTCGATCTCGTGCATGATAGTTGACCTACATTATAGGAACGGTTCGGAGGCGTACGCTTGCATGCGGCGGGAGAAATATTTTTTGGTACTGATGAGCCGGGCACCGGGTGCCCCACCCTCGCGACGTTCTTGTTTTTGTCGCTAGTGTCCCGAGTCGTTAATTAATTCAACAAATACGCGGTCATCCTGAGCGGAGTTTGTCGCGTTCTTTGCGACAAACGGAGTCGAAGGACCTGCATTTTCACCGCTGGGTGCCCCATCCTAAACGCGTTCTTTGCGTTTAGGGTGGGAGGCCAGCTTCATAAATCGCCGACCCCTCACTCAAATCCCGATTCCCCCGCCATCGCCTCGCGCCGCGCCTTTACGTCGCGCATGGGCGGCTGGCCAAAGAAGCGGCTGTATTCGCGGCTGAACTGGCTCGCGCTCTCGTAGCCCACTTCAAAGGCCGCGCTGGCCGCGTCGAGGCCGTCAGAGATCATGCGCTCGCGCGCCGTGTGCAGCCGCAACTGCTTCTGGTATTGCAGCGGGCTCATCGCCGTCATTGAACGGAAGTGATGATGCAGCGTCGAGACGCCCATCTGCGCCATCGCGGCCAGCTCTTCAACGCGCAGCGGCTTGGCATAATTCATGCGCAGCCAGCTTACCGCTTTCGCCGTGCGGTGGCTCTGCTCGCCCAGCGTGGCAATGGCGCGCAGGTGTTTGCCCTGCGGGCTGCGCAGCAGCCGGTACACAATCTCGCGCTGGATCAGGCTGCTCAAAAAAGGAATGTCGCCGGGAGCATCCAGCAGATCGATCAGCCGCAGGCACGCGCTCAGCAAATCGGCCCGCGTTTCGCCCACTGCCATTCCACAAGCGCCGTAAGGCTCGGGGTGCGCGGCGAACTCCTCCTGGCTCAGTAGGCGGCGCACCTCCGCCATCTCCAGCCTGAGCGCCAGGCTCAGCAGCGGTTTTTCACGCGTGGCCGCAACCACCTGGCTCACCACCGGCAAATCAACCGTGGTCAGCAGAAACGTCTTTCCATCGCACAGATACGTTGTCTTTCCCAGGTTGATGCGCTTCTGCCCCTGCACAAACACAACCAGCTTGGGCTCGTAGGTGGCCGAATTGCATGGCGAGGGCTCGCTGCGCCGGTAAAGATTCAACCCCGGGACCGCCGTCACCAGCTCGCCCTCGACACCGGCCGTAAAGGCGCCGATTCTGCGCGCCAGCTCGGCCCGCATCTCCACCGCCCGCTGATCCTGCTTGAAGTCTTTTTTGCCCGCCCCATTCGCTTTCATCGCCTGTTCAACTCCCGGGTTTGTCTCCAATCCAAGGTACCGCTGTTTCCGGTACGCGTGTGCACAAAAATGCGGTCATCGACAGAATCAGGCAATAAATAGGAAGGATCGGGATACCGCCGCGCGGCCCCGATTCGGTAATCTCTTTTTGTCGTTACTCAGCGCAGCGCCTTTTCAGCCTGCGCCCCTCAGCAACCCAATCAACCGCCGGTCAGGCATCGAGGTCTTATGTACAACGCCAAAGCATATGCGGCTCAGAGCGCCACATCGCCCCTTGCTTCCCACTCCATTGTGCGCCGCGACCCCACCGACTCCGACGTTCAGATCGAGATTCTTTACTGCGGCGTATGCCACAGCGATCTTCACCAGGCCCGCAACGAGTGGAGCGGCGTGATGCCCACCGTTTACCCCTGCGTGCCCGGCCACGAGATTGTGGGCCGTGTAACCAGTGTCGGCTCGGCCGTGACCAGGTTTAAGCCCGGCGACCTCGCGGCCGTTGGCTGCATGGTCGACTCAGACCGCACCTGTCCCGAGTGCCGCGCCGGCCTCGAGCAGTTCTGCAACAATTTTGTCCTCACCTACAACTTCCCTGATAAGCACCTCGGCGGCGTCACCTACGGCGGATACTCCGACTCGATCGTCGTGGACGAGCACTTCGTACTGCGCGTTCCCACCAACCTGAATCTTGCCGGAGCCGCGCCGCTACTCTGCGCCGGCATTACCACCTACTCGCCCATGCGCCACTGGGGCGTTACCAAGGGCAAGAAGGTGGGTGTGGTTGGCCTCGGCGGCCTGGGCCACATGGGCGTCAAGTTTGCTCATGCGCTGGGCGCGCATACCGTGGTCTTTACCACCTCGCCTTCGAAGAAGGATGATGCCATTCGCCTTGGCGCCGACAAAGTGGTGATCTCAAAAGACTCGAACCAGATGGCCAAGCACGCGGGCAGCTTCGACTTCATCCTCGACGCCGTTGCCGCCGAGCACGACATCAACACTTACATCAATCTGCTTGCGCGCGATGGCAACATGACCATGGTCGGCGCGCCTTCGCAACCTCTTGCCGTAGGCGTTTTCGGACTGATCTTTCGCCGCCGCAGCTTCTCAGGCTCGTGCATCGGCGGCATCGCCGAAACCCAGGAGATGCTCGACTTCTGCAGCGATCACAACATCGTCTCCGACGTCGAAGTCATCCCCATTCAGAAAATCAACGAGGCTTACGAGCGCCTGCTCAAGTCGGATGTGAAGTACCGCTTCTCCATCGACATGGCTTCGCTCAGGGCCGAGTAAGTAAATTTTGGGTGCCCCATCCTGACGGCGCTTTTTGTCGCTAGGGTGGGATACCCCGCAAGCATCGTTCAGCAGCCCGCGCCGGAGGCGCAGCGGAAATTAGCCCCGCACTTCACCGGGGCCCCAAGAAGCGGCCTTTGTTTCTTGGGGTGGAAGCGTGGGGGAAGAAGTCAACAAATCTCACTCCGAGTCCCGTAGGGACGTCGGAACCAGAAAATCAGCAGGAGCACAAAATGAAAAAACGCATCTTAGGCAAAAGCAATCTTGAAGTTTCAGCCCTCGGCCTCGGCTGCATGGGCATGAGTTTTTCCTACGGCGCGCCCAAAGACAAGGGCGAGATGATCTCCCTCATCCGCGCCGCCGTCGATCGCGGCGTCACCTTCTTCGACACGGCCGAGGTCTACGGCCCCTACACCAACGAAGAACTCGTCGGCGAGGCGTTGCAGCCGGTTCGCGATAAAGTCGTCATCGCCACCAAGTTTGGCTTCAATATCGCTTCCGACAGCCGCCCTGGACGACAGGGCGTGAACAGCCAGCCCGAGCACATCAAGCAGGTCGTGGAAGGCTCGCTCAAGCGCCTCCGCACCGATGTTATCGATCTTTACTATCAGCACCGCGTCGACCCCGACGTGCCGATCGAAGACGTTGCCGGCGCAGTCAAGGATCTCATCGCGGCCGGCAAGGTCAAGCACTTCGGCATGTCTGAAGCTGCTCCCCAGACCATCCGCCGCGCGCACGCCGTGCAGCCGGTCACGGCTCTCCAAAACGAGTATTCGCTGTGGTGGCGCAAGCCCGAGGCTGAGATCATTCCCTTGCTTGAGGAACTCGGAATTGGCCTGGTGCCGTACAGTCCGCTGGGCAAAGGCTTCCTCACCGGCAAAATTGACGAAAGCACCACCTTCGCCAGCAACGACTTCCGCAGCACGCTGCCGCGCTTTACGCCTGAGGCGCTCAAGGCCAACCAGGCCGTGGTTAATCTGCTCAATCGTATCGCCACAGAGAAAGGCGCCACGCCGGCGCAAATCGCGCTCGCATGGTTGCTTGCCCAAAAGCCGTGGATCGCGCCCATCCCGGGAACAACCAAATTGCACCGGCTCGAAGAGAATATCGGCGCGGTGAACCTTGAACTTGCACCGGCTGAACTCGCCGAGATTGATACCGCTGCCTCGGCCATCCAAATTGAGGGAGGCCGCTACCCCGAGCACATCGAGAAGATGACCGGGCTTTGAGACGAATTTGCCGGGACGCGCGTCCTTTCAAACCCGCGTCCCGCGCATGGGTTGGAGAAAAGCAATGGCAACGTGGCCGAATAACGAACTGCGAAAAATCGCCGAGGCCGACGACCTGCACATTTCACCTCTGCGCGACGATGGCAAAACGTACGGCACGCCAACCTGGATCTGGAACGTTTCAGTCGCCGGCGACTTGTACGTGCGGGCGTATAACGGAAAGAGCTCGCGCTGGTACAAGGCAGCAATGAAGCAAAACGTGGGGAGGATTATCGCCGCGGGCATGACCCGCGAGGTGAGATTTGAGCCCGTCGATGGGCCAATCAACGACCGCATCGACGATGCCTACCGCGCGAAGTACAAGGGCAGCCCGTATCTTGCGCCCATGATCGCCGCGCGTGCCCGAGCCGCGACAGTCAGAATCTCGCCCATGGGCGAGGGCACCCCTTCCTAACGGCGTTTTTCGTTGTCAGGGTGGGAAACAGAATAATCTTCGCAACAAGGAGTCACTCCCATGGAAATCAAACGCGCAGGCTCACAACCTTCCGGCAAGGGTCCGGCAGACTGGTTCACCGGCACAGTCCGCATCGATCCGCTCTTTGCCGCTCCCGATCCGGCGCGCGTGCAGGGCGCGCACGTAACCTTTGAGCCCGGCGCGCGCACTGCGTGGCATACGCACCCGCTCGGCCAAACGCTCATCGTCACTTCCGGCTGCGGCCGCGTGCAGCGCTGGGGCGGGCAGATTGAGGAGATTCGCCCCGGCGACGTTGTCTGGTTCGCGCCCGAGGAAAAACACTGGCACGGGGCCGCGCCGGCTACGGCCATGACACACATCGCCATCCAGGAGAAACTCGACGGCAAGGCGGTCGATTGGATGGAGCACGTGACCGACGAGCAGTACGGCGGGTGAAACACTAAGCCGGGTGCCCCAGGCCCGGGCCCCCGCGGACAGGTCTTCGTCCGTGGGGTGGAGATCCCTCGCATTTGGGGACCTGGGGATGCACACGCCCCAACCCGCCGCTGTCATCCTCTGCGAAGTTCGGCCTGCAATCGATTCCGATTGCAGGCCGAATGAGTCGGAGGATCTGCGCTTGTTTCTCATCATCGCCTAGAATCTCTTATCTGCGAGAATTGATAAGAGTTTGAATCGAAATTAGCTTTTCCCCGGCTGTGGGAAAGAAGAATCCAAAGACAAAGTTTGACCTGTTCCCGCATTCACCCTGACTCACCATCCCTGCCGCCCTTTATCATCTCTGGATATGCGCTTCGACATCGTCACCATCTTCCCGGGCTTCTTTGCCGGTATCTTTGAGCACGGCATTGTGCGCCGCGCCCAGGCTGAGGGGCTGGTGACCGTCGAAACCCACGACCTGCGCAACTTCACCCACGACCGTCACCGCACTGTGGACGATCGCCCCTTTGGCGGCGGCGAAGGCATGGTGCTCAAGCCCGAGCCGCTGGCCGAGGCGCTTGGGGCGTTGGGCGTTACGCCCAATGCAGGAAGCAGGGATCAGGAATCAGGGGACAAGGACCCACGAGCGCCAGCCGCCCAACCTCACGTCATTCTCCTCTCCGCGCAAGGCCGGCCATTTACGCAGTCCATTGCGCGGCAGCTCGCCACGCTTGACCGCATTGTTCTCGTCTGTGGCCGCTACGAGGGCGTGGACGAGCGCATCAACCAGCTCTATTGCGACATGGAACTTTCCATCGGCGATTACATTTTGAGCGGCGGCGAATTGGCCGCGGCCGTAGTCGTCGATGCGGTCATGCGTCTCATCCCCGGCGTGCTGGGCAACCAGGCTTCAGGCGAGTTTGAGAGCTTCGGCGAAGCCGACGCGGAAATCGACGTCGACCGCGAGGGCGTGCCCCGCTCGCAGCACGGATCGGGCGGTCTGCTCGATTATCCGCACTACACGCGCCCCGCCGATTTCGCTGGCCTGCGCGTGCCCGAGGTGCTCGTCAACGGCGACCACCAGCAGATTCGCCGCTGGCGCCGCGAGCAGCAGTTGCGCAAGACCCTCGCCAATCGCCCCGACCTTATCGAACGCGCCTCACTCACCGCCGATGACCAGAAACTTCTCCAATCCATCCGCCAGAGGGAAACCTCATGACCGTTACCCCCTTGCACCTCGCGGCGCTCATCGAGCTTCTGCTCTGCTGGCTAGCGTGGGCGCTTGCCTTCGTTCGCCCATCCAGGCAGTCCAAGGGTCAGAAAAAAACTGAAACCGCTCCTGCCTCGCGCTGGGGCATCTTCACGGTCACCTTGGCCTACTTCTGCGCGTGGGTGCAAATCCGCCCCAATCAGTTCGAGAAATCCGCAGCCGCGCTGATTGCGTCCATGGTCGTCGCGCCCTTCGCAGTCGGCCTCGGCTGGTGGGCCACCCGGCACTTGGGCAAGCAATGGCGCTACGTTGCCGCGCTCACTCAAGGTCACGAGCTCATCACCACCGGCCCATACCGGCTCATCCGGCACCCCATCTACACTTCAATGTTCGGCATGTTGCTGGCCACGGTTTTGGCCTGGAGCTGGTGGCCGCTGGGCATCGCCGCGGTGGTCTTATTCGTCATCGGGACTGAGATTCGTATCCGCTCCGAAGATGCCCTGCTGGCCGCGCGCTTCGGCGAAAAGTACACCGCCTGGCGCGCCAAAACGCCCGCCTACATTCCGTTCATTCGCTGAGTGCGCCGCGCCTATTTAAACCGCTTCACAGCCTTGGGCTGATCGCTTCTTACCTGCCCCACCGTCACATCCGCCACGTAGAAGTTCTCCCCCCAGGTCGGGCAGCCGGCCAGCCGCCGCATCATGGCAAGCTGGCCCACGTGCGTCAGCGCATCGGCCACCGGGCCTTGGAAGAGCCGCTCGACCGGTCCGTGCAGGGGCGCATCCGAGGCCAGATACGCGTCAAAGGCCGCCAGAGCCCCGAAGAACCGCTTCTGCTCCTCGGCCCAGGCCAGCGGCGTGGAGTTGTGCCAGGTTTCGCGGCCCTCGGCCACTGAGAGAGCCCAGTCAAACAGGTCGCCCATGTGCGCCAGGATCGTCTCGGGCCGTTTGCCGGTTCCTTCAAACACAGCAAAACTCTCGGGTGAGTCCTCAAGGGCGCGTGTGGCGCGGTAGGCAAGGGTCGCAAGCGTGTGGCGGAGGAAGTCGCGTTTCTCGTCCATAGGCGAGAATATAACGCAACGCCGGCGATTCACGGCTAAAGGACCACAAAAAGAGTTGATGTTTTGAAAGGGCACGATTTCAGTCGTGCCGAGAAGCGATCCTTTAACGCACTGTCATCCCGAGCGCCGTCGGGCCTGCGATCGCTAGCGATTGCAGGCCTGGCGAGTCGAGGGATCTGAGGTTGTTTTTCACTAAACGTCCGAATCGCCGCACAGGCCCGCCGAAGGGTACCGCGCTGATGCTAGACTGAGGTCGCGCCAGGCTAGATCGCGCCGGGAGGCTTCCATGTTGCGTAGAATCGGCCTGTGGGCGCTCGGCGGGCTGTCGGTCGCGTTCTTCTGGTTCGTTCTTATCCTCATCATGCCGCGCGGCCAGGGCCCCAGCGCCGATTGGCTGATCGTCCAGATCAGCGTCCCCTTCCTCCCCTTCGCTCGCCACGTCCCCATCACCTGGTACGAGTCGCTGGTTCTGAACGCGGCCTGTTACGCCTGCATCGGCCTGATTTTTGAGACGATCCGCCTGGCAGTGCGGTCCAGTTTCGCGCGGCTCCGGCATTAGGTTTCCCGCCGCCTGCTGTAGTGTTTCTTCGATGGCTTCACACAAAAGCCCGTCATCCTGGCGGAGTTTGGCGCATTTCTTGCGCCAAACGGTGTCGAAAGCCTGCCCTGAGCAGAGATCGCGCAGCGATCGTAGTCGAACGGGGACCTGCATTTTGGAATCTTCGCATGGGTCAACGAATCTCTGACACGCTGCTCCAGGTTGCCGCGCCCGCACATTTGCCTCACTACTTCCCGCCACCCGAGGCAGACTAGCGAAGAATAACTGAAAAACAACTATGCGCGGTCCGTTCTCTGCGCGTACACTCTCGTCATCCCCGAAGTAACGGACAACTTGGAGGTCCAATCAATGAAGCACGCAGTACGTCTGACTGGAGCTTTGCTCCTCGCCTTTGTCGCTTCCACCATCACTGCCCGCGCCCAGGTTCCCTACGACCAGGGCCCGGTCACGCGCGTGGTGCTCCTCAGCATCATGCCCGGCCACTCCGATGCGCTCTTCGCCGACTTTAAGAAAAACCTCGTTCCGCTGTTGGAAGCGGAAAAAAGCGCCGGCATTATCCTCGACTACAGCCTCTTTCTCAATCAGACCTCGTCGGGCCCCAATGACTGGGATATCGGCTACACCATCACCTACAAGAACATGGCCGCCCTCGATGGCCTTCCGGACAAATTGTATGAGCTTCGCATGAAGCATTACGGCAGCAAAGAGGACGAGCAGAAAGTCATCGAAAAGCGCGTCGAAAACGCCAGGATCGTCTCTAGCAGCTTGCTGCGCGACATCACTTTGCGATAGCTTCCTCTATCGATTTAGCCCGGCGGCGCAGTCTGCAAGCTCCGCCTGCTCTCGGCCGGTGGCCGGGTGCCCGTGCCCCAACCTTTCCGCAGTCTCATCGCGGAAAAGGTGGGAAGCCGCGAGCCCTATCCCAGCTCTGTCATCCTGAGCGAGGTTCCGCATTTGCGCGGCAAATGCGGAACGAGCTGAAGGATCTGCGGTTGTTTTTCAAAAGCGCGGTATGTTACGCCTGCATCGGCCTGCTCGTCGAAACGACCCTGCTGACGGTGCATTTCGGCTACTCGCGGCTGTGGCATTAGCGCTTACCCTCGGGGTCGTACTGGAAGCACTGCTCGAGCGGCACGCCGAGCACGATGGCCACTTTGAACGCGGTCTCAAGAGAAGGCGAATACTTGTCTTGTTCGATCGCAATCACCGTCTGCCGTGTGACGCCCACTCGATCTGCGAGCTCCTGTTGCGTCATCTCCCGCTGGGCGCGAAGTTCCCGAATCTGATTGCGTATAGCGGGCATCAGAGCGCTCTCCGGTAAGCCACAATCTGCGTCGCCGTCTTGGTGATATCCGCGATCACCAGCATGCCAAAAAAGACGCTCAGGAAATGCAGTCCAATCTTCGGGTTGTCGAGATGAAGCTGGCCCACTGTCGTGTGAAACCACAACATGGCGAGTCCGATCACCATGAGTGACGCGACCATCAGGTAGCCGGCACGATACCCTCGCAGCTCGATCAACCGGTCCCGTTCGTCGGTTACGCGGTTGCGCGTGAAGGCGGCAATCACCAGCTGCAGCACGATCTGCAACACGATAATCGCAATAATCATGCCCGCAACCTTGTTGACCGAGTTTTGCTGGTGCAGGAAGAAGTAAGGGCCGTACACAACCAGTTCCGCCACCAGTGAGGCGTAGAGAGTCTTCTCGCGGTAAGAAAGTCCAGGCGCCATGGCTGATCGCTCCAATGTCAAAAATATTTGACATCACAAACCATAGCGCGAAATTGCGAGTCGTGTCAAATATTTTTTACATTTCTTGAGAGAAGACGCGCGGCCCGCCCCAAATTCGCATTGCTCGGGGTGCCCCGTCCTAGCTAAACACGGGAGGCCCCCCGGCTCTGCCGGGGTGGCAGTAGAAGTTTGACATTTACGGGAGTCCACCCAAGAAACTCCAGGACGTGAGCCGCCAAGCACACGAGGAGGAGTTTCCGGATGGA